>Ga0207694_10000208_pt1 | contig 57698 bp, 47 predicted proteins | sample KBSC34metaG_FD_184353 | JGI IMG/M metagenome (GOLD analysis project Ga0207694, IMG submission 184353) | Corn rhizosphere microbial communities from Kellogg Biological Station, Michigan, USA - KBS C3-4 metaG (SPAdes) (version 2) | ecosystem: Host-associated > Plants > Roots > Rhizosphere > Soil... | reverse complement strand
CGCGGCGCTGGAGCGCACATGCGTTCGTGGAGATTGCGATGGCGGTAGCAGAAGTTGCTGTCGCCCACCCGGGGTGCTGTGCATTTGAGTCCCGCAGGCAGGACATGTCGGCATTCGGCGTACATAGAAGGCTCCAGGGAACAAGGGAACAAGGGACCGAGGTAACACGGCGCCCGAGGCTCGTTCGTGGTTGATGGTTTTGCGTCTGTGAGCAGGTTTAATCTTTTAGCGAGTTAGCCGGCGCTGCGCGCCGATAGCGAGTCAGCAAGTCAGCGCCTTTGTCAAAATAGGAGGCCTTGCGCTCGCGCCCATTTCAAAACTTGCGACTGCAACTCTATTGTGCCGAAATCGGGGGTAATTACCGGCAAAAGGGAAGCGGAGATTTTTGAGAGTGGAATGAATGAGTTAGGCGGGAATGAAGAGAGCCGGTGCTTGACTGCATGATTGCGCGGGCAAAAGAATCGCAGCGCAGACCTATTTGCTCTCGATCCAGGCTTCATTTGGTTTTTGATCCAAGTGGACGCCGCACGAACGGCGCACGACGATCTTCACCGGGACCAGCACATCCCGGATCGGCAGCTTTGGCCGCTCCAATCGCTCCATCATCGTGGCCATGGCCACCGCCCCGATTCCTGCACAATCCTGGTGAATCGTTGTGAGAGGAACCGGCAGCAGGCTCGCATACCGCACATCGTCCATGCCGACAATTCGAACCTCATGCGGAATCTGAACACCCAGGCCGATCAACACCTGCATCAACTGAGCCGCCGTCAAATCATTTGCGCAGACAATCCCCTCGGGCCGCGCCGACTCCAGGATCCGCCGCACAAACGCCTCGTCTGCCGAGCTTCCCCGCCAAACCGGTTCCCAATCGGGCCACGTTCCATGCGCGCGCAACGCCTCGTAGAACCCGGTGATCCGCGCGTCTACGGTATTGGCTGCACGCTCCTCGCCAACAAACACGAGCCGTCTGGCGCCGTGCTGCAGCAGGTGTGCGGTAGCAATGTATCCGGCTCGCCGGTTATCCACTCCGACAAGGTCGTGATGCGATCGCTCGGGATACGGCAAGTAGCACCGGTCCAGCAGCACAAAGGGAATCTGAGCGCGGTCCAGCATCCGCGCGATCCGCCGGTTCGCTGTGTCCTTCTCGCTGGTCAGCTCCAGCGGCGCAAAAAACACCCCCGCCACCTTCTTCTCGATAAACGATTCCACCATCTGCTCGGCCGCCTCCGCGCTGTCTTCGACTGACGCGGACGAATTTCCCCACAGCAGTGCATCCGGCCTGGCAAACTGCGCGCGCATCATCCCATTGCAGATCGGCTCGAAGATCTCCGTCAGTCCGAGTTCCGGAATCAGCAGACCGAAGGTTCGACCGCTCGGCTTGTGCTCGCCGAGGACATGGGTTCCGGCTCCGGGCCGACGCGTGACCAGCCCCATGCGCTGCAGATCGTGTACGGCCTTTGCAACGGTGATCCGGGAGGCCTCGAAGATCTTTCCCAGCTCCGCCTCGCTCGGCAGGCGGTCGCCTGGCTTCAGCGAGCCCGACTGGATGCTGGCCAGCAGATGATCGTAGACGCGCCGATGCTTCGATACTCGATTGCTGCCGTCGTCCTCGGCAGGCGGCGCGAGATTACCAGCCGGTTTTCGCGATCGTGTCATTCCGTGGTCTTCCGGCCGCGCTCTTCTCGCACTGCCCTCGTAAGAACACTAGAAGAATGCCTTACTCTTTGTCGATTGAATGTCTATACGTTTGCGATAGTTCTATGGCTGCTTCGCCGTGACCACTCGATTGAATTCTCAGCCACTACTTCCAATACCAGAGCGCCCAAAGATCCAGCACTCCATGAGCCACGATCAGCGGAGTAGCCTTTCGCGTTCGCGCGAAATAGATGGAAAACACCAGAAACGTAAATGCGATTGAAAGAGAACCATCCCATCCATAGTAGAGGTGGTACGACCATTGAAGAGTGACACTCGATACGGCGGCAAGAAACCAGGAACCCGTTAGAGCCTTCACCTCTGTCATCAGAAAAGCACGGACAATCAGTTCCTCAAAGAACGGATTGATCAAGGCAAACGGAATAGCCAGGAACGCCGAGTGTGAAGACAGATCAGCGGCAGACACTCCCTTTGTGCCGGGTGGAAAGAAAGTATGGTGCACCGAGTAAACAATGAAACCGCCCACGAGGTAAGCGAAATAAGAAGCGATCGTGAGGAAGAACCCCACGATAACGTCTCGGACAGACCATCGCAGTCCAATATCTCGGAAGCTCAAGCGACGCCGAGATAGAACGTACCAAAGAAGGAATAGACAAGGTATTTCCTGAACAAATCCCCGTGCCCACCTGAACCCTGAGATCATCGACAGCGCAGCTTTTCCAGTATTCATCAGGTAAAGGCTGTTCAGGAAGGATCCGCCAAATGCCAGAATTAGCACGAGAACAAGCTCAAACCAGCGAACACGCTTCTCGCTCGCGTCCGCAGCAAGCACTTCGACAGGGGCATCCTCACCGATGCTCTTCAGTTCGATTGACACGATTCCCAAGCGTACAACTAAAGGGTGAGCTTCAGGGAGGGTCATGACGGGACCGAAGTAACCGGTACCAGCACGAAATCAGATGTGCGCCATCTGCAAAGCTGAGATCATTCCTCAGTCCCCACTGAGGCCGACAATGCTCTCGCTATCAACATCCCTGCGTCCACGCTGGGTATCCAATGCGGATCGCAACCGCGTGATCAAGATCAACAGCGTGAACTACGAGCTGCATCTGACCAACGCAACCAGGGGTCGTCTGTTGTGCCACCAGTTGGTAGCCGGGACTCCCCGGCTGGTGAACGTCATCGAAATCCCATTGACCCAGCCAGAGCTGTATTCGATGTTCGACGCCAGGATCGCAGCAGACATTCTGCGAGTGGCTAAGGAACTTCGAGCCTAGGGATCGCCGACTTTCATTTCGTCATTTCGCGACATTCAATCTATCTCCACAGATATCCGATATCCAAATAAAGTCCCGCATTCGCGTTGAGATGCGGGCTGGTCGGTTTCTGGGTCAAGATCGACTATCTTTCAGTTGGTCGGTCGTTCCGCGTTTGGGGTCAGGCTGCCCACTATCGGATCACCGATCGGAACCATTTGGCGAGTTGCTCTTCGCCCATCACGCCAGATGCCACTGCCATGATCGTGTTCACGATTGCATCGTCTGAAACGTCTGTCGCGTATCCATTCAGATCGAGGAACACTTCGGCGACAACGTAGGCTGTGCGCTTGTTTCCATCAAGAAAACCGTGATTGCTGCATAGCCCGAACGCATACGCGGCGGCTAAAGCAGCGGCATCCGGTTTCCCGTAAGCGGCGAGGTTGCGAGGTCGTGCGAGGGCAGAATCGACCACACCAAGATCCCGGACACCGCGAATTCCGCCGTGCTCCGAAATCTGTTCATCGTGAATTGCGAGTACCGCGTCAGCCGGAACCCAGGCCCATGGCCGAGGTTTCATTTCGCCAACTCCCGCAGAGCGTTGCGACGCTTCCTCATAACCTTGCGGGCCGACTGCATGGCTTTTTCGAATTCCGGATCAAAGGGGGTAATCCTGAAGCCATCCTTCTCTTCAGTTAGAAAGATCGTGTCGCCCTTGTCTACTCTCAAACGAGCTAAAGCCTCTTTGGGAAGGACCACTCCCACTGAACTTCCAACCGTGGTGAGCTTCAATTTCAGCATCACAGGACCTCGCAATTTGATTATAACGTTTATTATAATTTGGCATCAAGCCGACATCCCAATCGACGCCTCAATCCCATTCCTTACATCCAGGGGAAGCGGCGGCATGGCTCCGATTTGCGAAGCGACCCAGCTACCCCATCGATTACCAGCGTCGTTCAAAACCGACAGCTCGGCCCCACGCAGCAGGTAGTGAGTCATGGCCGCGGTGAATGCGTCTCCGGCGCCGATGGTATCGGCCACCCTGGCCGGGAAACCCGGATGCTCGTGCCACTCCTCGCGCTTGACCAGAAGACTGCCATGCGGACCACGCGTGATCGCAACCATGTCGAGCGTGGGAAACTCCGCCAGCAGACGCTCGGCACCTGTACGCAAATTGCCGGGCTGGCCTTCGCTTTCCACCGGCATTCCCAGAAGAGCCAGAACCAGCGGAACCTCGGCATCGTTCATTTTCAGAACCGTTGCGAGCTCAAGCGATTCCTGGATCACCTCGCTCGAGTAGTAGGGCCGTCGCAGATTGACATCGAAAACCCGCACGCAGCGTGACGGGGTCTGAGCGGCAAGAGTCTGGATGGTCTGTCGAGCTTCGATGCTGCGCTGCGCAAGAGATCCAAAGCAGATCGCATCCGCTCTCTCGGCAAGCTTTACCCAGGCGTCTGAGAGTTCCAGTGAATCCCATGCCGCCGGCTTGTGAATCGTGTACTCCGGCTGGCCGTCGTCGAACGAAACACTGACCCGTCCGGTCTCATGCATCGTATCGACCTGCAGATGGGCCGTGTCTGCCGGCAGGGGATCGAGCAGGTGAACAGCGTTGCGTCCCAGGTCGTCGCGCCCGATGCGGCTCAGAATGACCGCATGATTCCCCAGCCTACCGGCCATCACGGTGAAGTTTGCTGGTGCGCCGCCAAGACGTTTGCCGGTTGGCAGTACATCCCACAACAACTCGCCGATTCCCAGTACAAGACGCGGCTCTGTCAATTTTGTTCTCCCACTTCCCGGCAGAGGTCCGGGCGTGCGTTCTGGCAATCAGCTCTGCTTGCTCCGCCTTCCGATTCAGCTTTGATTACGGAAACGATTTCGTCAACAAAATCCCGCTCACCGAAAATTGCCTAACCCTCCCACCGCCATATCGAGCATTCCTCATCGATGCTGGCCTCATACTCGCCGTCGGGCTGGTTGGCCATGATCCGGTGATCGGCAATCGCATCGGCACGGGATCGCTTCACGTTCCCCAGAAAGAGCCTTACAAATCCTCGCTGCGCCTCAAAAATGTGCTCCTGCTCACGATTGACATAGAGGAGATCCAACTGGCCGGGCTGGTCTCGAAATAACTCCGCGAGCCGCGCAAGGAGTCTGCGCATCACGGAAGCTCCAAAAGGATTGAAGAGAAAGACGAGGCAGGGAGGCTTGGGAAATCTGAAATCAACCGCATCGCCGCACTTGATTCGTATTGGCGCTTGGGGGCGATCCGCCTTTCGCCACTTCGCCGCGTTTCTGCGCGCGATTCTCACCAGCACCGGATTCAACTCGATGCCTTCGACGATTCGAAACGAATACTGCGAGGCCATCAGCATGGCCCGGCCCATGCCCGCCCCGGCATCCACAAAGGCGAATTCCTCAATGGGCGCGAACGGTTTGCTCCTCAGCCATCGCCGCATCAGGGCGTGAAAGACGGACGGAGCCACCCCGAAGTATGCCGTCGAGTGCCGGTCGTGCTTGTGTCCGGTTTTGAGGAATCGACCCGGAATGATGCCGCTGGTGCGAACTCCGTTCTCAAGGTCGAAGGGATGCGGTGTGAGCCCTTCCTTTTTTGTGAGTCTTGGCAGCGTGGCCCTGTTGCGCGACGGAAAGTTCTTCACGCCCGAACCTTAGCACAACAAGCGCGGTTGTCCCTTGGGTAAGGCAATTGGAACCAAGCCTGAGAGGTTGCAAGCTTGGAACGCAGGTTACTGTGGCAACCCACCGTTTCGTGACAGCCGGCCCTCAATCGCGCTAGGCTTGTGGTATTCGCTCATTTGTCGAGACAAGGAGCTCGCGAATCCCCATGCCAATTTCGAAGACCGCCAATATCTGGCATAACGGCAACCTGATTCCCTGGGAGAACGCCACGATCCACGTGATGAGCCACGTCGTCCATTATGGCTCCAGCGTGTTTGAAGGTATCCGCTGCTACGCCCAGCCGCAGGGCTCGGCTGTTTTCCGGCTTCCGGAGCACATGCAGCGGCTCCTCGACTCGGCAAAGATCTATCGCATGGAGATTCCATTCTCCCTCGACGAGCTTTGCGCTGCGGTTGTCGATCTGATTGAGGCGAACGGCATCGCTCCCTGCTACATCCGTCCCATTGTTCTCCGCGGCTACGGGGAAATCGGCGTGAACCCCAAGGGCTCTCCTATTGAGGTCTTCATGGCGAATTTTCCGTGGGGCAAATACGTTGCCGGCACCGGCGGTGCGGACGTGTGCATCTCCAGCTGGAACCGGCTGGCTCCCAATACCATGCCCGCGCTCGCCAAGGCCGGCGCGAACTACATGAACTCGCAACTCATCCGCATGGAAGCCGACACGAACGGCTACGTCGAAGGCATCGCACTTGATGTGAACGGCCTGGTCAGCGAAGGTTCGGGCGAGAATGTTTTCCTGGTCCGCAACGGCGTCCTCTACACACCGCCGCTCGCCAACTCCGCGCTTTCGGGCATCACGCGGGACAGCGTGCTGACCATTGCGCGCCACCTCGGTCTTCCCGTCGTGGAGCAGTCGGTTCCGCGCGAGATGCTTTACATCGCCGACGAGGTCTTCTTTACGGGAACCGCCGCCGAAGTCTCGCCCATCCGATCCATCGATCGCATCCTCGTCGCGGACGGCAAGACTGGCGAGATTACCAAGAAGATCGCAGATGAATTTTTCGCTATCGCCAACGGGCTGAAGCCTGACCGCTTCGGGTGGCTCACGCCCACGAAGGTGAATTCCACCGAGACGGTAACGGCTTAAGCAGGATCACGCACAACAGAGGGCGGCCGCAATGGCCGCCCTTTTCCTTTTGCAACGCCTGAACTAAAGGAGCAACCGGGTCCATCAGTTGGAAGCCGAAGGCGAGCAGATCAAGGAATGGGTCGATTTCAATGGGCGTCCCGAACCTGAACTGAGCAATCTTGATATTTCTGGCCGTTCACCGGCGTTCGGTCTCCGGTGCTTCGGTGAATCCCGGCAGAATCCGGTACGTACTTCCAAAGATGCGGTACTTCTCAAATTGCATTTCATTCAGAAGGGTCTCGAATGGACCGTAGACCTTCAAGCGCTCACCCCATTCTTCAATGGTCACCGTCCGGCGTGGCCGTGAAACGGAGACGGCCCTCGAAGGGCAAATAAATGTTCTTGGGCCTTTCCGCACAGGCTCGTATTCCACCATCACATCTGACCTGTCCAGCGGTAGCCTCCATTCGAGGTCCGCCTGAATTGTCAGTCGCATGATGGCTCCCGTCGACGGATTCACTGCTATCTCTCCGTGGAAGGGAGCAGGTTCCTTGAAGGGAATGGTTTCAAGGTCGTTCGCAAGACAGCAGAATTCCGCCGTGAACCAGGACGTCGCTTCCGGCACGCGATACTGGAATACCGCGAGCGGCCCATCGTCGCTCCGTTCCCAGCGCGCCCACTTCAACTCGCTGTGGCGAAGCCTTGCAGCCTTCATCACGGTAACGAGGATAGGACCGAACGTGCCGATCGTTTGCAGCCTGCCACGATCGACGCTATGCATCGCGTACATCACCGCTTCGTCCCCTCCAGTGGCCCTTCCCGCCGTCAACAATGGCGGCAATCTGTTCACGCGTGCATTCTCTTCCTGCACCTGTTCCTTCCCGTTGAGCAGGTGAATATGTGCATTGCTGGTCTCCGCCTGGTGCAGACCCTGATGGCCAGGGGCGGTCTTCCACGTTTGGTCTGGCTTCGGCTGCTCCTGGTGAAATTGGACGGTGGTGCGCCGTGCGAAAACATCAGGCAGCTTGGGAACTGTGGTGCTGACGTAGAAGGCTACATTGGAAATGATCTGCTTCTGCTCTGCGCTGTTCGGCTTCGGTCTGGAGAGAACTCGATCTGGCGCTGGACCACGGAATACTGACTCGTTTGCAATGATCGTCAGGGCTTCCCGCGCCTCTCGGTTGTGCAGTTGCTTTTCGAGCCTGGCAAGATCCGCACTATCGAGCCTTTCGCTCAGTTCCACGCCTTCGAGTTCGTGCTCCAATTCCTCATGAGATGTGTTGCGCTCCTCCGCGATCAGTGTTTGTAACTCTCTCACTGTAATGAGTCGCTTTTTCGGAGCCTGATCATAGAAGACCGGCTCGTCGTAATAGTCCTCAAACAGATGCGGTCTCACGGCTGCCTTGTCGAGCTCCACTTCCAGATGGTGATACTCGTCGATGACATCCGTTGGAGGAGGATCGAAGGTGATGGAGTAATAGCGGCTTTCTTGCGCGACGCGGTCGGCCATGAGCGCCGCAAGCTTGTCATGCGAAGCCAGAGTTCCGCCTCCACTGCGAACCGCGAGGACCGGCAGCGAGAGATATTCAAGGTCGGTGGAATCTTTCTTCGGTCCGCGAAGGTACTCTCGATAAACATAGTCGTTTACCGGCGACGCGCCGCCCGTAGCCTCTTCGTATCCACCCGCCTTGTACGCCTCTCCATTTGTGTCGTATTGCGGCCACTCCGAAGCGCTCCATAGACTGATTCGTGCTTCGCGCATTCGGGAGAGCAACTCAATCGAGAAATCGGAGAGCCCGGCGATCTCGCGTTTTTCAATGCGCCAGCCGTTCCCGATCCAGAACATCAGCTTCCGTCCTGGTCGTCTGCGCTCCTCGATGGCGACCGATCCCAGGGCCACGGTCGACTGGATGACCCTTGACAGGATCGGATCGTGGATCCCCTTCATCAAGACATTTTTTTCAACCTGCCCCGGCGACCAGATCCGGCGCTCTCCTGTTCTGTGTTCAATCTCATCCGCAAGTTTGTTCCGGTCTCCTGAGACATTCTGCGTTACAAACAACCCATCCCTGCTGAGCCGGTAAATGACTACCGGATGGTTCGAGACTTCCCTGAATGCGCGAAGAAAGGACTCCGCCATGCGAGTCGCCGAGGAGAGTTCCGAATGCCCGCTTTGATCGTTCACCAGCATGTTTAGTTCGTCGATCATCATGACAACTTCGAGTGAGTCGGCAGGCTGAATACCACCATTGAATGCCTGGAACGTGACGATCTTCCTCTGCTGCTGGTTATCAAGGAGCGTGAAGTCCTTATCGGAAAGCCCGACGACCGATTTCCCGGACTTGTCGGTCACCGTCACGTCCACCCGGACAAGCCCCCACCTTGGGTCGGGCATCCTGCTATCGCGAGTGACTGCATCGGACGATTGGGATGTGGACTCAACTGGAACCGGCTTCGTCTCCTGCCCCAGCGCCGTGCACGCAATCGAGAGAAGCAGTGCCGACCTGAAAGGACCGTGTTTGACGGTCGGAATCTTCAGCTTCAAGGGCACCCCTCGAGCATTCCTCGGAAAACTACAATCCTTCGACTCGTAAGCGAGCCGCTTAATCCATGCTTTATTGTTTTAGACGGCTGGCTCAGGCTCGAAGTTCGATAGCCTTTCACTGGGTCGACCGGGTCCCGCAATCTCAGAAAGATCTAGGATACGAGGCGGCACGGTAAATCTCACTTTTCTGACTTCAGTGCTGCCATTCGTTCCTTCCACATCTTTTCTGGTTCCGGAAGGCATCAAGATCGGCCTTGGATGGTCTTGCAATACGGCCGACGCCCTGCTACACCAACAGCACCCGCCGCAAAGTGCCATTCGGAGATGTCAGGTATGGAGTTTGTTTGTTGCTCGATTCGTCCACGATGAAGATCACCATGTCGTGGTGATTATTCTCTGTAACATCGACGCCATCGAGCCTTTCCGGCGATCGCAGCATGCTGCGTCACCACACAGCTCTCTTGATGAGTGAGACCCAGCCTCGCTCGACAACCGCTTGCGGCCAAGCGGCCGATGCTTCTGCGTTGGCGACTTTTCCAACCGCGTTCTGGCGACGGATATACTGGCTAGCAATGTCGCGTCGAATGTGGATTGGCTTCTACGCACTCGCCCTGAGTCTGTTTGTGGGCCTGCTTCTTGCATCTTTAGTCATCTGCATTAACGGAATCATCACTCATCTATGGGTTGAGTGCATCACTGTCCCATTGATCCCTCTGATGGTATGGCTCAGCTGGATCACATTTGGCCTTCTCAGGCAGAAGCTGCGCGCGCTCGACGTGGATGGCAACAGCGGCTCCAAGGCGATCGAAGCTGGCCATGACCAGCAAGAACAGAAACCCGAACTCAACCCAAGCAGAAATGGTGAATGGAGAGCCGCGGCAATGGTCGTCCTGGCTCTCGCCGCATTCATCGCTCTCTTGTGGCTCGCGGACCGATCTGGACTTCTCATCGCCGCGTTCATCGTGCTCCTCTGTATTTCCGCTCCATTCGGCAACAAGCTCATCGGTTCGGCCAGGGCCGTACAGCTCGCATCTCCTACGATTGAGCGCCAGTCTCAGAGGCGATATCACTCTGAATTCGAGCAGCTTGCGAAAATCGGTTTCAAACCACTCTTCATCTTCGGCGAATCCAGGTCGCTCTACCGCCTGTTTTTGATCTACCCCGTCTATCTCTACACCGTGATGCTGCTGAATCGGGAAATCGCCACCGTGAAGGGATCAAGAATTGTCTTTGGGAATCCAGTCCTCGTTTCAGATGACGGCAAGGCCTATGTACACATCATGCAGCTCGGACTGAAGTTCTATACGCGCTTTCAAGACGGTAGCATTCTTCTGACCAAGAGCTTTGGTGGCACGACCAAATATGGTTCGAACGTGATTTTTCAGAGACGTTGCGATGGCTCGATCTATGGCGTTTGGATGGAACATCACGATCGAGTGCACCAGTTAGAAGCAGAAGGCAAGCAGGTCGTGGAAGAAGTCGGCTTCGATGCGTTTTCGCGAATCGCGGCTGAAGCGTGAGTTGTGGAGTCCCGATAGACGATCAGCAGGGAGCGACCAATATTCAGCAGACCTGATGATCGGGCTGCGGCCGATTCACAGAGGTCCACGAACTGCACTCTTGCTGCGCGTCTGGTGGTCGTTCAATCAGCTTCTATATATCGACCCTTTTTTTCCACAACCTTTCGTTAATGTGCGAGATGAGCAATCTTGTCTAACCTATTGCAAATAAATAAATTGGGAGATAAATCGATAGTACCCTTTGTAACGAGTACTCCTGCTCAGTCACTAACCTTTGGGGAATATCCGACGGGTGTGCTTCGATGGTATGTTCTAGCAACCAAGGCTCGAACCTCTCCCGGAAATCGAGGCAATCGGAACTCATTCTCTTGAATACGGACCTTCCCTGATGATAGCGACGACGCAAATGGAAGCGACGTTTTGCCGCGCATACAACGCCTCAAAGGGCCGCCGGCTCGGCCTGCGGATTACGGTTGCCGATTGCGCCGGGGAACCATTCAAGCTGATGAAGGTCATTCTCGATGGCCTCGCTCAGAATCCAGAAGCTGCATTCTGGCTTACCAATCTTCATCACAGTCCTCAAATCGTTCGCATCTTCCCACTCGACTTTGCCTACCTCGATGCGGATCTCAACATTCTGGAGGGCGTGGAACTGCCTCCCGGAATTCCTCTCCCGAAGTTTCATCCGCAGGCGACCAGTGCGCTGATTTTGCCGTTGAATTTCCTTGCCGCCAATAAGACCGGCGAGGGAGATCAGCTGATCATCTGTTCAGAAGAGGATTTTGATCTGCGGCTTGCAGAGCTTGATTCCTCAGGGGAGAGTCAGGTCTCCTCGACCTCTGCTGCGGAAGAGCCCACGGAGCCTGCGACGGATGTCGAGCTTGGGGACGCTTCGGATCGGACGTTCGGGAAGGGCGCGTTCTTTACTCCGCAAACAACCGTTCCGATCCAGCCGCCCACCTTGGGGCCGGGAAGTGGTTTCACCCTAGCACTTGCGGGTGGGTGGCGGGTTGCCACTACGACGACTGCGTCTCTTGCGCTGGAAGCGGTTGAGAGTGCAGTCGGCGAAGAAGAGGGCGCAAAGGTAGAGCTGCAAGTGTCGGATCAGACGAGTGAGACCGGTCAGACCGATCAGAGCGATCTGGGCAGCGAAGAGGATGCAGCTGGGATTTCAGGCTCGCCGGCCGATGCCGAGCATCCGGAATCTGGCACGCGTCACACAATCGATCTGACCAAAATCGGAGTGCACGAGCGCGCATTGGCGAAGGTCGATCTCGGGGAGCCTTCAACATCGCGAACGTCAACAGCAGTTTCCGACCAGGCAACTTCAGATTCCGACGCGGCAAAGGCGCAGCGATCCACAGATGAGTTGATCGCTCGCAGCAAGGAAGCAGCCGAGAAATCGTACGTAAAGGTTGGCGCGCCGACTGGTCCTGCGTCTTCAAAGCGGAAAAGGAAGGCGCAGCAAAAGGCGGACGAGAACAAGAAGGAACATCTTGGCAATCGGGTTGTCCGGTGGCTTGCTCTCGATGACCCGCTTCCCGAGCGCCGCAAGATCATTCGTCTCGTGCTGCAGGGGCTTCAGGCCTATGAAGCCAACGGCGACTCAACGAAGCGCTACGATGTGCGCGACATCTGCCCGCCGGGTCTGTTTATCTGCACCGACGAGCCCTGGCAGCAGGGCGATGCGCTTTCTCTGGTGCTTGTGAAAAAGGGCGCCACCGACAATGATCACGAACACCGCGTGAGCATACAGGCGCGCGTGGTTCGTCGAGACGACGACGGGGTGGGGATAGCGTTCGTCTTTCCGGAAGGAACTGAATTTCAGCCGTGGCAGCGGGCAAAGACAAAGCGGTCGGACGAAAGCGAAGCCGACTTCATCCTGAGAGAACTTCGCCTGGCAAGAGCTTTGGGGTTCCTTCGGCGTCTATGTCCATGGTCGGCGGACGAAGTCAATCACTCTCTGCTCGATCGCTTCAGCAACAAGCGGGTGACGAGCGCCGTTGAAATTACTCTGAAAGCTGAGGAGATTCTCCATCGCCGCGGTCACGTTGCCCAGCCATTTGTTGCCTCCGATCTCCTGATCCGAATTCTCGAAGGCGGTTCATGGATCGACGAAGACTGGATTCGTAGAATGTGGGGCGGCCTGCTCGTATCGTCGTGCAGTGCGGACGGCCAGGATCGAACGAATTTTCCGTTCATTGATCTTCTCGCCCGGCTGACGCCAATCCATCTCCGTATTCTCTCCTTCGTATGCCATCGCGGCGTGGAAGCCCTGGCAGCCGGCGAATCAGAAGCCGCGCTGGACCTCTACTCGACGGCCGCGGAGCTGATGGAAGCCGCAGACTCGCACAGCTTTCCCCGCATTCAGCAGACAATCGGCCAGCTCGCCTCGGTCGGCCTGCTGGCCGAAACCGCGCGTTCGTCGTATGCCGACATGAGCGACAGGAGCAGGACGCGGACCACGCCCACTTCTCTGGGCCTCAGGATGTTTGCGCGCTGCAACGGCGAACATTTGTAGCGCTGCGCACGCCCTTAGCACTCCGTTCATCTCACGCTGTTTACAATGGCTGCATGTTCTTGCGCCCTGGTTTTCTTTGTCGAACACTCGCAGCCAGCCTCGTCGTCCTCCTCACAATTCCTACTTCGATTTCCGCTCGTGCACAGGCCTACGTCGGCAAACCCAAGCTGGTTGTGATCATCGTTATCGACCAGTTTCGCGGCGACTACCTCAACCGCCATCGTGCCCAATTTAAAAACCGCGGCTTCAATTTGTTTATGAATCAGGGCGCGTGGTTTACCGATTGCTACTACGACTACGCCAATACGAAGACGGCTCCGGGCCACGCTACCATCGGCACCGGCGCCTACTCCGACGGACACGGCATCGAATCGAACGAGTGGTGGGACGCCTCTCGCTCCGACGAGAAGAAGGTCACCTCTGTCGAAGATGAGCGTTACCAGCTTGTCGATATTCCCGCGTCGTCGATTCCAGCCAACGCTCCCGGCGCGCCTGCGGATGCCGCGAAATTTATTGTCGGCGCATCCCCGCTGAATCTGCGGGCCTCCACCCTCGGCGACGAGCTTCGTCTCGCCACGCAGGGCAAGGCAAAGGTTTTCGGAGTCTCGCTGAAGGATCGCGCCGCCATTCTTCCTCCAGGCCAAGCAGCCAACGGTGCATTCTGGATCGACAATGCATCCGGCCAGTTCACCACGTCGACTTACTACATGGAGCACCTGCCGGATTGGGCGCGCCAGTTCAACTCCAGCGGTCGCATCGCAGAGGCGGAACGTGAAGCCAACGTCGAAAATACCACGCAGTTTTTCGAGCTCGTCGGGCGCACTCCGGCTGCAAATAGCTATGAATTCGACTTCGCCAAAGCGCTCATCAAAGGTGAAAACCTCGGGCAGCGCGGCGTCACCGACCTGCTCACGATTTCGCTTTCGGCAAACGACATTCAAGGCCACCAGATGGGTCCTGATTCCGACTCCGAGAATCAGATGATCCTCGCGCTCGATGGCCAATTCGACAAATTCTTCACCTGGCTGGATCAGAACATCGGCCTGAACAACGTGTGGCTGGCCCTCTCGGCCGACCATGGCATTGCGCCTATCACCGATGAAGCCGCTAAGCTCGGCATGAACTCCGCCATGCTTACCATGAGGAAGGTCTACGAGCGCCTCGAAGATCAGTTGAACCAGCGCCACTCACCGGGCGCGCACGTTCAATACCTCATGCCCGGCCCCGAACTGCCTTACATCAACCTCAACAAGCATGCCTGGGAAAAAGCGCACATCTCAGAACAAGCCGCAGAGGAAGAGGTCGCGGCGCTTCTGCCCGAAGCTGTCGCTGCCCAGAATCCCTCTCCATTGCCGACGCTGAAGGCCGGACAGCGGGATCAGAGCCAGCCCTCGCAACATCGACTTCCTCCCGCGCCGCAATTTGGCGGCGCTTATACGCGTCTTCAGATGGCGTACGGGCAGCTTCCTCAGACCGAGATGGGCCGAGAACTGGCTCACAGTTACGCGTACCACGGCAACTGGTTCGTCATGCTTCTGCTGGGCGGATACCAGATGGAGGACATCCGGGCGTGGGGCGGCACAACACACTTCAGTCCCTGGTCTTACGACCGTCACGTGCCACTGGCCTTCTACGGCGGTCCCTTCGTGCCCGGCGAGTATCATGAACGTGTGGCTCCCGTTGATCTGGCAACCACCTTCGCCGCGGAACTGGGCATCAACTTCCCGTCGGCAGCTGTTGGGCGTGTGCTTACCCAGGCACTGCAACCGGAGCAAACTAAACCAGTAGCTCACCGGCCCTAAAGGACAAAAAGCGCGCGTGAAACCCGATATGAAAGTGCAGTTCGCCGGCATGGAGTTGACCAGCCCGGTCATCGCTGCGAGCGGCACTTTCGGTTACGGCATCGAGTTTGAAGAGATCATCTCTCTGGAGCGCATCGGCGCTTTCGTGACCAAGGGCATTTCAATCGAGCCCATCCAGGGACATCCCGCTCCCCGCATCATTCAAACCGCCGCGGGAATGCTGAACGCGATCGGCCTGCAGAACATCGGCGTCGCCGAATTCATCGAGAAGAAGCTTCCTCCGCTCCGCAATTACCCTTCCTGCAAGGTGATCGTCAACGTCTTCGGATACACGGTCGGCGAATACAAAGGCGTTGTCGAACGTCTCAATGATGCCGACGGCATCGCCGCTTACGAGCTCAATGTCTCCTGTCCGAACGTGCACGCCGGCGGGATGGCTTTCGGGTCCGACTGCGGCTCGCTCGAGTACCTCGTGCGCGAAGTAAAAGCCGTCGCGAAGCGCCCCATCATCGTGAAGCTGTCGCCCAACGTCACCTCCATCGGACAGATGGCCCGCACCTGCGCGCAATCCGGCGCCGACGCCGTCAGCCTTGTGAACACCTTCCTCGCGATGTCTATCGATGTGGAGACACGCAAGCCGCGCCTCACCAACGTCACCGGGGGCCTCTCAGGCCCCGCCATCAAGCCCATTGCGGTCCGCATGGTCTACGAAGCGGCAAAGGCTGTCAGCATTCCCATCATCGGCCTCGGTGGAATCATCACTCCTGAAGACGCTATCGAATTCATGCTTGCGGGAGCCACCGCCATCCAGGTTGGCACCGCCAGCTACGCTGACCCGCGCGCGACTGAACGCCTCGCCAAAGGTCTCGTCTCCTGGTGCCGCAGCCACCACGTAGAACGTGTCGCGAGTCTGACGGGCGCGCTCGAACTTCCGCAGAAATAACTACGCGCTGCATACAGCGGTCTGCAGCCAGACAGCCTGCCACGCCATCCGCCTCCAGCGCGGCTCAGCAGAATGGACTCTCGCCCTCGTGTGGTGGGCGAAAATTTGTCAGAGTTCCGAGTGGTCCACTAACCGCTCAGAACCAGGTAGCTCGACGATATGTCTCGAACTGTTCACCGAATTTCTCACGAAGAAGACGGTGCTCTTTATAAGAGTTTCTGATCTGGAGTGGTAACAAGATCACAAGCAGCAGTAACACATACCACTGATGAACTGCGAGAGCTATTCCGCAGATCGTTAAGTCGAGAAAAAGGTACATGGGATGTTGCAGGCGCGAGTACAGGCCGTGCGTCACCAGTTCCTTCGCCTTTGGAGTCACGGAAAACGACTTTCCTAATTGCGTGCGGGCAAGTTGCGCCAGTGAAGCGCAAACGAGAGCAAACGTCACTCCAGCGTAAGTCTGAACATTCATCTGGCTCTTCCTCACTCTCAGTGTGGGTCCGAGTCTACTCCGTTTTCTCGGCCCCGATGAGGAGGGGCGTCAGATGAGCCGACCAGCCATGACTCGGCGCTGCTTCTAGTGGCCACATTTCCAACATTTTTCGGCGTGGTTTACCGCCCATACTTTCCTTACCAACTTTGGTGCAAAATCCGGGTTGGAGAGGGATCGATCACACACGTCCGTCGTGGAACGCTGGGGCAGTGGTGTGGAGCTTCTCCGCGTTAAGCAAGGGCAGGAACAGCCGAAAGTGTCCCTCGGTCCACCGTCCCTAACCAGTGCTCGTCTTTTACTGCTGAGTTAATAAAGCGATGCCTCGAATGCCTTTGGTTGTTCCGGCATGCGCCTCGATTCCTAAGACGCAACGACGTTGCTTCGCGAAGAAGAAGGATGACATTTACGCAGTCACGCCAGGACGACGCAACGGTGTCTGTTGACTCGCTGCATTGAAGGACCTATGCTTTCCCCACTGATCGCGCCTGGATCGTAAACTGGTCTGCGTTGGTATTCGCAACACTTCGCTACCTGAGGGAGATCTCGTGCCAGATCTGTGGAATCGTCGCGACATTCTGGGTGCAGGCATCATCACCGGCGCAGCAATTGCACTGAGGCCAATCGCTATATCTGGGGAAGTGCCATCAACCTTGCGCCTCGAAGATCGAATGACGCCATACCCGGCCACCCGGTATCGGCCTTATGTGTCCAATCGTGCCGCCGGCCCATCGGCCTCTGCCTGGGTGCAGATCGATCTTGGTTCAGCCGCGTCGATTGACGCATTGCGCTTTTACCCCAACTTTGACGATGCACGCAAATCGATTGGTTTCCCTGTACGGATGAAGGTCGAGGGTGCCGACAGTCCCACCTTCGACTCTGCAAGTTTGCTGTTTGATTCTGGGGTCGCAGACCTGCCCGAACCAGGCGACCGAATTTCATATCTGTCCGTTTCCAGCGCCAGACCGGTTCGCTACATTCGTGTTACGGGGACCAGCCTTCGGCCGATCAAGAAAGCCGAAGGGGGAGCGGCCGCGTCCTATGGAATCTCCTTCGCAAAGGTTGAAGTGATTGCAGCAGGTCGCGACATCGCAGAGGGACGGCCCGTCTCCGCCGACCCTGCCACGGCCAATCCCGGCGATCTGGCCCAGCTGACACGAAAGCCTCGACCGGTCGGCGAAGGAATACTCACCGATAATCCGCAAAACGTAATCGACCCTCGAACATGGAGGCGGGTCTCTAACCGCGCCGAGGTGCCGCGCAGCGGTGTGGAACTTGGTGATGGGGTTCTTCGCGAAGCCATGCAGAACAACATTGACTATCTGCTCAGCTCGTTCTCAGTCGATGAGATGCTTCGCCCATTTCGAGAACGCGCGGGAAAGCCTGTATTGTCGGGCCTTCGTCCGCCTATTCAGTTCTGGGACACCGACCTTCCCGGCTCCTCGGCCGGTCGCTTTCTGATGGGTGCGGCGAACACTCTCCGATGGCAGCAGCACGAGGAGCTCCGTCGACGAATGAATGCTATCGTCGACGGAATCGCTGATTGCCGGCAGTCGGATGGCTACATTATGGCTTATCCCGAGGACACCATTCTGCACTCCGAGCGTGCCGGATATACGCGGGCATGGGTTACCCACGGGCTGCTCGAAGCTGGGTATACGGGACATCCCAAAGCATTTGAGTTACTCCGCGGCTACTACGATTGGTTCGACCGATGCCAATACCTACGGAAACTCCTTCGCGGGACGGCACAAGGAGTTCAGGGCATGGTGGCCAGCACACGCATATATCTCTCGCCTGTGGGCCGGCCCGAGGATATCGAAATCGTGCAACGCTTCTTTCAGGAAAACTACTGGATCGACGGACTCGCACGGCTTGACGAGACGATGATCTGGCAGTACCCGTATGATCGCCCACACAACTATCTGCTGACAGATATCGAAGCCTACTTCGACCTTTACCGCGCAACCGGTGCACTGCGGTATAAGGACGCCGTAGAGGGAGCATGGCAACTTTATCGCGACAATTGGGAGCACATCGGTGGATCCATCGCCATCACCGAGTTCGGCGAGTTCCCGCCCAAATCCTACCGGCTTAAAGCCCAGGTCGAGTTCTGCGAGACAGGTGAACTCTGCGGAAGCAGTTTCTGGGCGTTCCTCAATCAGAGATTTCACCTTCTCGATCCCGACAATGAGGCTTATGCCAACGAGATCGAGAAATCCATCTATAACGTCGGAATCGCCAATCAGTTTGACGGCAAAGGTTACTTCTATCACGCTCGCCTCGTTGGCAAGAAAGGCGATCGATTTGTCGGTTACTGTACCAACTCGTGTTGTGAGGGACAGGGAACCCGTTTAATCGGCAGTATCCCCGAGCATCTCTATTCCGTTGTGTCTGCCGGATCCGATCCGGGCCTGTATATCAACATGTTCGCTCCCTCCACCATCCGCTGGTCTCAGCGTGACGACCGCCCGGACGAAGAGCTCAAGCTCACGATGAAAACAACCTTTCCTTACGACCCCAGTGTGGAACTCGGTATCGAACTCTCGTCATCCCGGCGCTCAGTCATTCGACTCCGAACTCCCTCGTGGGCCATCGCTGAGATGCCGGTTCGCGTCAACGGAAAGGTCGCCGCCATGGGCAAACCCGGTAGCTATGTCTCCCTCGACCGCATATGGAAATCCGGCGATACTGTGTCCTTCACCCTCCCAGTGGGGTTGCATCTCACGCGCTACACGGGTAGGGATCAAATCGAAGGACATGAGCGCTACGCTTTGGAATACGGACCCATTCTTCTCGCCATTGTTGGCACGGATCAAGCCCGGCTCCAGACATCGGGGACAACGGCTGAAAGCTTCACCAGCCAATTGAAGGCTGTTGCGGGCCGGCCGCTGAACTTCACCATCGATGGCAACCCCGATCATCGCTACGTACCCTACTACGCCATCAAGGAAGAAACCTTCACGTGCTTTCCCGTAATCGAGAAGGTTCCAACCACCGGCTGACCGCTTCCAAAATTTGCGGATTTGCATGGGCCTGAACCGAGATTTTCGCTTGGGCATTTCTCGGAACAGGTAATGAATCTCTGAGGGAAGAGTTGCGCAAGTTTTGGTAACTTCCTGTTTGGCTACAAACTGTTCGGGACTCATACGGTGTGTGCATGGAATGGCCGCCAGAGAATTATCAACCTGATTGTGGCAGTGGTTATCGACTCCGCCTTGAGGATCTACGCCAGCTAGTTTCAGTTCCGGAATATCGGTCTGCCATCGCGGTCATGTTGAAAGAAATGTTCGGGTACGACATCGTGGGCACGGGAAGTCTGGCCGAAGAGGATTAGTGCGGTCATATTTCAGTGAGTGCAAACGACGCGAAAGCCATAATCAGCGTATTTGAATTCCGGCGGGATGCTGGAACGTGCCGAGCAATGTGAAATCTTGATTTGGTGCCGCCAGGAACCTCCGCGCGAAGCTTTTCTCTTGCCTTCTTCCGGTCCTTGCGGATTCCGCTCAGGTGAAATCGCATAGTAGTCAGCCCCATACCAGTCACTGCACCACTCATGCACGTTCTCGCACATGTCGAATAAGCCGTAGGCATTCGGCTCGGATTGCCCGACCGGCTCAGGGCCGGTTTGCCAACGAGTGTGGTAATCCGGTCGCGAAATCGGCGGATCATTGCCCCAGGGAAATGACATCCTCTCGGCACCGCCTCGCGCGGCACGCTCCCACTCGGCTTCAGTCGGAAGCCGGTAGCGCGAGCCGGTCATGGACGAAAGCCACGCGCAATATGCCACAGCGTCGAACCACGAAACCGCCACCACAGGTTGCTGGGGATGAGAGAAGTGGGGATCGTTCCAGTAAGGGGGCGGCTCGTTTCCGGTGGCGTCCAGAAAGCGCGCGTACTCCTCAACCGTTACCTGCGTTGCCGCCATGGCAAAGGCATCGAGGCAGACGCGATGAACGGGGCTTTCTACAGTCTGACCGGCGTCGGATCCCATGGAGAACGAGCCAGCTGCGATTTGAATTCGCAACGGTTCAGCGATCGGCACTCGACCGGTAGTTAGGGGCATGACTGACCAACCGCAATCCTTCCACTCAATGTTAGCTTGCGATTGCGAAAGGCAGAGTCTGGTTGGTAATGCAACGAGAGGGAAGCAATGGCTCGCTGCGTGGCGGGATGCAGCACGGCTGTTTTCCGCGGGAGAATCCTATTCGATTTGATCGTGGGCCAAGTGGCCAGGCATTGGAGAAATAACCCACCTTTGTAGCAATTCCCTCAGGTTGTTCCGCCCTTCGTGTCGTCCGTCCTGATGACCTTGGTCGTAATCGAAAGTGGAAATGGTAATCGGCCTGTTACCAGAGGATCATGGGCGCATTCCAACACCGGGTGTAGGGTAGGACTACCCCAAACATCAGGAGGCATTGGAATGACTGTCGCGACTAGATCCGCACCGAACGTTCTCCTGCTGCTGTGCAGTACGACGGCGATCTTGATGACGCTCACGGGCCTGGTGTTTCTGCTCGGCACGCACGTGCTCAACACGTTCGCCCGAGGCCAGGGACTCATTGGAGAGACCGATGCCATTTCGGTTGCGCTGATCTTTGGCGGAATTGCAGTGGCACTCAAGACGATCGAAGTGGGCCTCAGAGCAGAACACGGAACTCCTGTTGAGTAGCTCAGTTCGCGTTGCCAGAACTCCGAAGGGGATATGCCGCAAGCGGCGACACAAACCAACTACTCCGTCAGCAAATACCTGTTCGTAGCCACATCGCGACTTCCACTGTAGCTTTTTGGAACGCGGGCCTCTATTGCTGATCTGGCAGGGGCGCTGGCAGGATGCGTATTCGTGTGCCGAACAGGTGGTATCGGTTGAATGAGACTTCGTTCAGCCACATCAGTTCGAATCCGTGCGACAAGGCGATGCCGTGCATAGGGCATATGTATGTTTTGCCGCCCAACAGGATTTCCCCGTAATCGACCGCGATGTCGGCAGTCACCAGCTTGCCATCCGTTGGCATATCGGCGCGAAATACTAGGCGCTGAATTGCGCCGCTCGAGGGATCGATCCCGACTTCCCCGACATATCCGGTAGCCTCTCCGTCGACCTCGTAGTGCGATTGTTTCGCAGTCACGACATATCGAAAGACCGCGAACGGGCTTTCCTGGCCCTCTTGCCAGCGGCTCCAGGTGAGATTACCTTTAGCCGCGTCCAGCATGGCAGTACCAAGAATGGGGCCGAATTCTCCGGAGGTGGTCAAGCCTTGGATGCTTGAGGCATCGCGTGCATCCCGTTGCTCGTTGCCGTTCCGGTACACCACGATGGAGGAGGTCTTCTTCACCTTCCTGGCCGTCGGCTCCTTCCACAGGTTGCGTCGATAGGTGGTTGTGATCCGAGTGGCGTAGAAGTTCGGTTGGCGGTGAAGAGTAGTTGCCACGTAATCCACGGCTCGCGCGACAATTGCCCTCTGTGTAGCAGGATTGGGCTCGGTGAGGGATGGGATCTGACTCGCCGGCGGCTCGAGGAAGGCTGATTCATCGGCCAGAATGTGTAAGGCCTCAATGGACTGCGGGCCAGGCATTGTGCTGACGAAGCGGGACAGGGTTGCCGTATTCAGTTGCTGAGTCAACCGGACTCCATGGAGCATGCTTGCGCTGTTGACATCGGACCGTCCTCGCAATTGCGTAAGCAATAGCTCCAGTTCTTGAACCGTAATTGGTTTTGCGGGAAAGGTGCGGTGCAGATCCATCGGCAGATTTTCGCCATCGGCGTAGAAAAGGGTTCCGCTGATAGTGTTGCCGTCTGCGCTTAACTTTCCCGAGTAGCGCAATTGCAGGGAATCGACCGAAATTTGCAGGATTGAGTCAACGAACGTGATCGACGAAGCCGGCGCAGTTGCAGACCTAGGAAATTGGGGACTCGCATCACGATAAAGAATTGCTCTCCAGTCGCCGCTTCCGGTTCGGGCGATCTTGAGCAGAATCGCCTGCGTGGGCTGGTCCCTGCTTTGTCGCCCTTGCCAGTTTCCTGTAATGTCAGGCAGCGCCTGGGCCCGGCAATCGCAGGCCGATAGCGCAACCAGAAGCAAGATCAGGAATCGCATTGTTCTTGTCAGATTCACTTGTCAAACGATCTTAAGGCAAAAAAAGCTCTACGGACGTGCACTTGAAGCCTGCGAAGTTGATCGTCTTCAGTCTTCGGAGACCTCCGAGATCACGCCGCTGGCGAAAGGGTAATCTTTTTTGAGCGACCGATGTGGTTCTCGCTCATCCAAAACCTGGGGTACATTCCCGAGGAGCAGCATTCATGAAAGTCGTCCTATACGGCGCATCCGGAAACTCCGGGTCGCGCATTCTGAGCGAACTCCAATCCCGCGGCCACGAAGTCACAGCCGCCGTTCGCAATCCCGAAAAGCTGCCAGCCGGAACCAAATCTGTCCGCGATGACCTGAGCAGCGTGAATCGGATCGCCGAGATTATCACTGGCTCCGACGCCGTTGTCAGCGCATACATGCCTCCAGCGGACGATACCGATCAGCTCGTCGCAGTCACAGGCCGTCTTATCGAGGCCGTCCGCAAAGCCGGAAACCCGCGGCTCATCGTGGTTGGCGGAGCCGCATCTCTCGAAGTCGCGCCCGGCGTAACAGTGCTCTCCTCCGGCCAGCTGCCCGCGCCATGGATTCCGATCGCGACCTCGCACGCCAAGACACTCGAGCTTCTCAAGGCTTCCGACATTCCGTGGACCTACTTCAGCCCCGCCGGATTCTTTGAGCCCGGACAGCGGACAGGCAAATTCCGCCTCGGCAAAGACCGGCTCATCGCCGATGACAAAGGCGACAGCCGCATCTCGTATGAGGACTACGCCATCGCCCTCGTAGACGAACTTGAACACCCCGCACACATCCAGGAGCGCTTCACGGTCGGCTACTGATCCAGCTTTCGCGATTCCACGGGGGCTCTTGTAATCTCATCTCCGAGATGAAGAACCCTGGTCTGGCCCTCGTTCTATCGTTGCTCGCTTTCATCGTTCCCTGCGCACAATCCCAAACCACCGCCCGGGCTCCCATGAACGAACTCGCCGCCGCGGGCGATCAGCCTGACGATCCGGGCCCGCTCGCAAACGGACTCTCCAACAAGCTCAAGCATCGCGACATCCTCAAAGCGATGAAGCTGGTTGCCGATTGGCAGATCAAGCACTCCGACGATCGCTACAACATTGACTGGACCTACGCAGCGCTCTACGACGGCCTGCTCGCCGCGTCGAAGACAACAAGCGACAGCAAATACCATGATTGGGTTCTGAAGGTTGCGCGCGATTACAAATGGCAGCTTGCGCCCCGCTTCGCGCACGCTGACGACGAAGCTATCGGCCTCACGTATCTCGCGTTCTACAACGAGAGCCACAACGCTGAAGAACTGACGCCCACCCATGAAGGAATGGACAAGCTCCTTGCCCGTCCCGACGACCCCGGCAAAAATCTATGGTGGTGGTGCGATGCGCTCTACATGGCTCCGAAGGTTCTAACCGAACTTTCGCTGACCACGAAAGATCACCGCTACATCGACTTCATGGATCACGAGTGGTGGCTCACCTCCGGCGCACTCTACGACCCGGCGGAACATCTCTACTACCGCGACAATCGCTTCTTCACACAACGCGAAGCCAACGGGCAAAAGATTTTCTGGTCGCGCGGCAACGGATGGGTTCTCGCCGGTCTGGTCATGGTTCTTGAGCGCATGCCCGAAAACTATCCATCCCGAGCGAAATACTTCGAGCAGTACAAGCAGATGGCCGAACGGATCGCCGCTCTCCAGCCACCCGACGGCGTGTGGCGCGCCAGCCTGCTCGATCCGGGCTCTTATCCCAATCCCGAAATCTCCGGCACCGCCTTCTTTACTTACGGACTCGCCTGGGGAATTCACCACGGCCTTCTCGATCGCAAGAAGTATCTGCCCGTTGTGACGAAGTCATGGCAAAGTATGCTCACGCACATCTACGCTGACGGTCGTCTCGGCTCCATCCAGCCCATCGGTGGAGAGCCTGGCAAATTCAAGCCGTCGTCGAGTTACGTCTACGGAGTCGGCGCATTTCTGCTTGCTGGGTCGGAACTCAACCAGATCGCCGGGAAATAAAACCGCGACTACTGCACCGCATAAATTGACGCGCCATTTGCGCCAACCGGTACCATCGCCTTCTCGTCCTGCATCTTCATCTCACCGGCCGACGCGGGAATGCCGCCAGGTGCACACACAACGCGCGTCGCATCGCTTGGAGTCTTGTGACCGCTCACAAACAGAACGCACAAGCGATATAACTCTCCGCCGCATCCCGCAACCCCGCGCTGTGCCCCGGATGAAGATGAGGGCCCTTGACGAATGATTCAGGACGCCAAGGCGAGAGCGGTTTAATAGAATAGCGGCAACGTGATTATCAACCTGGCAAGGCGCGCGCACGACCATAACTGGGAGCTCGATCCGATTACGCGATCGCTGCTGGATACGGACTTTTACAAGCTGCTGATGCTGCAGTTTATCTGGAAGCATTTCAAGCAGACGCGGGCGACGTTTACGCTGATGAACCGGTCGCATGATGTTCGGCTGGGCGAGGTTGTGGATGTGCATGAGCTGCGGGAGCAGCTGGAACATACGCGCAAGCTGCGGATGCATAAATCCGAGATGATCTGGCTGGCGGGCAACACGTTTTATGGGAAGCGCGGGATTTTTGAGCCGGCGTTTTTGCATTGGCTGGAGCATGATTTCAGGCTTTCGGATTTTGAGCTTTCGGTGCGAGACGGGCAGATCTCGCTGCAGTTCGAGGGGCTGTGGACCGAGACGACGATGTGGGAGATTTACGCGCTGTCGGCGATTGATGAACTGAAGACCCGGGCGAACCTGAAAAATCTGACAGAGCTTGAGCTCGACATTATGTATGCGCGGGCAAAGACGCGGCTGTGGGAGAAGATGGCGCGATTGTATGGTGTGCCGGGGCTCATGGTGAGCGACTTCGGGACGCGGCGGCGGCACAGTTTTCTGTGGCAGGACTATGTGGTCACGGCCATGAGAGACGTGCTGGGTGCGACGTTTGTGGGGAGCTCAAATACGTACCTTGCCTATACGCACGATCTGGAGGCGATCGGAACGAATGCGCATGAGTTGCCGATGGCGATGGCGGCGCTGGCCGATAGTGATGAGGAACTGAAGCAGTCGCAGTACAAGCTGCTGGAGCTTTGGCAGCAGACCTATCAAGGCGAGCTGCTGATCATGCTGCCGGACACGTTTGGGACGACGCAGTTCCTGGAGGGCGCTCCGGATTGGGTCGCGAACTGGACCGGTCAGCGTATCGACAGCAAGAATCCTTTTGCGGCCGGGGATGAGTATATTGGGTGGCTGGAGAGGCGTGGGAGCGATCCGCGGACGAAGAGGCTGATTGCGTCGGATGGGCTGGATGTGGACCTGATTGTGGCACTTCATGCGTACTTCGGGGGGAGCATTCAGAACGATGCCAGACCATCGGAGTTTCGCGGGGTCGCGGATTTCGCCGATCCGAAGAAGTGGCTGCCCGAAAATCGCATTCGATTCAGCGCGGGCTGGGGGACTTACCTGACGAATGATTTCCGCGATTGCAATCCGCAGGGCAACGACAGCTTCAATCCGGTAAGCCTGGTCTGCAAGTTGAGTGAGATCGATGGGCGGCCAGCGGTGAAGTTGTCAGACAATTACCAGAAGGCGATGGGGCCGGCGGCGGAGATTGAGCGGTACCGGAGAGTTTTCGGTACGGCTGGAGTGTCGAATGTGCCGGTCACCGTCTGAGTATCCGATCACAAAGTTATGTGCAGGGGTTGACGAAGTTGTGAGTTCCAGAAGACTCTAGATAAATCCCCTTTGAGGAGAACGGATTTGAGAAAGTTTCTGGTAGTGGCCGCAGCGGTTGTATGCCTGGTGATGGGTAGTTCGTATCTGCATGCGCAGGATGCAGGGATTAGTGGGAAATGGCATTTTGTTCTGGCCACGCCGGGTGGAGATCGGGAAGTGGATGCCGACTTCACGGTGGACAACGACGGCAATGTAACAGGGAAGTGGGGCCCGGCCGATGTTGTGGGTACCTACAAGGAAGGCAAGCTGGCTCTCAAATTTCCGTTCACGTCGGATGAAGTGGGGACGACGGCGGATATGAGCCTGGACGGGAAGGTGGACGACGGGGGCGCTCTGGGTGGCGACTGGGTGTTCTCTGAGTACAACGGGACGTTCCAGGCAAAACGACCGGAGGCTACTCCGGCGGCTGCTCCAGCGGCAACTCCGGCGGCGGGATCGGAAGCCCCAGCAGCGCCTCCGGCTACCGAAACGAAGCCGCAGTAGGGAGTTGGTTGAGAGAGATCTTCGCTTCCCATCCAACCCGCAAAAAGGGCGGGCTGGATGGGGCACCCAGAGTTTGTGCGAGAGGCGGAGTTTAATGTTTCCCACGCTTGCCGCAAATAGATCGGGAAGAATGGGGATCCGGCAAAGTTGAGGAGCTTGCGTCCCTTCTGATGGACAATTTGTTACACAGATTTGTGAAGAAAATTGTTGCAGCGGAACGATCGTCTACTTACAATAAATGAGTGAGCAGTCGCTTATAGGAGTTTCCCCTGGCAAGACCAAAAAGCGACAAGAAGCGCAAGGCGATTCTCGATGCCGCAGTGGAGATGTTTGCGGATCGAGGGATAGGTCACGCCCCCACGTCGGCCATCTCGTCTTCCGCGGGTGTCGCTGAAGGTACGCTGTTCACCTACTTCAAAACGAAGGACGAATTACTGAACGAGCTGTATCGCGAGATGCGGAAGGAGATCGACCGTGAAATGGCCGATTATCCGTTTACCGCAGATGTTCGCACTCGCCTTCGTTTTGTGTGGGACCGCTTTCTGGACATGGCGGAGAGGTATCCGAAGAGACTTAAGGTTCAACAGCAGTTGCGCTCATCGGGCAGGCTTCTGAAAGATGCAGAGGCGCCGAATATGGTGATCATGGAGCTGCTGCATACATCCAAGGAGGGCGCCGAAATTGGCGGACTCCGGGGTGCTTCACCGGAATACCTGGTGCTGATGTTTCGAGCCCAGGCGGAGGCCACGGCGGCGTTCATTGCAGCTCACCGGGATATGAAATCGGAGAGCAGGGAATTGGGTTTCAAGTTAGTTTGGAGAGCCTTAACGGGTCAGTAGTTCCGGGCCATGCATGAGTGACTAGTCATTCATGACATCGATGAAAGATTCAGGAGCTTAGAAACGACGTGCAAGAAAACAACGGCTCGCAGCGGCAGTCTGCGGCTAACTTCTCCCCGGAAACTGGCAAACTCGCAGTTATCACTTGTTCAACCAGCGGAATCGGTTTCGAATTAGCGCTCGCACTGGCTCGCGCAGGCGCCGATGTTGTCCTGACCGGGCGGCAAGCGGCGGATGGGCACGAAGCGCTGTCGCGCATTCGTCCGCTGGCCCCGCACGCGCTGGTTCGATTCGAAAAGCTGGAACTCGCGAGTCTTGCTTCTGTGGCCGATTTCGCCAGCCGGCTGATAGAGGCGGGCCGGCCAGTGGACCTGCTGATCAACAATGCGAATACCCTGGTCCTGCAAAACCGGCAACAGACCGCCGATGGTTTCGAGTTGCACCTGGCGACGAACTTCCTGGGGCATTTTGCATTGACGGCGCGCTTGTTGCCGATTTTGAGAGCGAGCAAGCAGGCGAAGGTGGTGCAGTTGACCAGTACCGGTCGCCATCACGGAGAGATATTCCTTCAAGATTTGCAGCTGCAGAGCGACTACTCGCCGCTGAAGGCGTACAGCCAATCGAAGCTGGCGATGATGATCTTCGCTCTCGAGCTACAGCGAAAGAGCGATGAGCATGGATGGGGTATCACGGGGAATTCGGCGCAGCCAATCGGTTCGCACGCTGCTTTGCTGGCAAATGCATCGGAGGTGACTCCGTCGCTCAGCTGGTATCGAAGGGCTCTTGGGCTGATACCAAGTCAGGCCGCAGGCCGCGAGGGTAACAGCGCAGTCGAGAATCTATTGGCGAAGCCGCCAGAACCGCCGGCGAAGAGCCTTGCCGAGCTGATCGGGCCGCCAGCTCCGGAGGCGGCTGACATGCGGGTGCTTGATCCGGTGATGGGGCGGAAGTTGTGGGATGTAGCCACCCTATTAACTGGGGTTAAATGGCCGGAGGCGCTGGCGACGGCCGGAGAGGCTATTGCGGGCTGAGGCCTGATACTCGCTGCGTTCCGTCCGTAATGCGAGGGTGGCATTCAATGGTTGGCCTGTCTGGCCGATAACGCTAGAGTAGGTTTCATAGCTCGATTACGAACGGGCTTGCGGTGGCTCGTATGTTTCAACCTGCCGGCGCAAGTCATCGGGACAGGGTGTGGTCGCGTAAACAGACGCGCTGATGAAACCCAATTCAGTTAGAGGTTGCAACAGCTTTGGACACCTGCTTAACCTTCACTTCCGCGATTGTCCAGGCACTGGTAGTGATTGTGCTGGTGCGCAGGCGAATTTCCCGGGAGTTTCCCTTCTTCAGTGCCTACCTTGTGTGGGTCGTTGTGGCCGGATTCGCATCCGCCTTTGCGGTCTCGCGGCTGCAACCAAATCTGTATCTACGTCTCTATTTTATTTCCTCGGTGTTTGACGCGATGTTCATGTTCGCGATTCTCGTGGAGATGTCGATGGCTGTGCTCAAGCCAGTGAAGGCGATGCTGCCGCGGTGGACGATAGCCCTGGTGATGGGGTTGATCGGTGCGGTCTCAATGGCGGTTTGGCAGATCGCCAGTCCGCCAGGGCTGATGAAAGTATCGAAGATCTCCCAGTACATCATTCATTTCGAGATCACGAGTTCGATGCTCCGGATCCTGTTCTTTGTCGCTCTCGCGGCGCTGAGCCAGTTGCTTTCACTCGGCTGGCGCGATCGGGTGGTGCAGATCTCTACGGGGCTGGGATTCTTCTCTCTTGTGAGCCTGTGTGTGACTTTTCTGCATATGAACCAGGGTGTGGGAGAGGGGAACCTGAACGACCTCTATCACGTCCTGGACCGGATGGTGGTCGTTTCTTACATCGCGTCGCTGCTTTACTGGACGGTCTGCTTTGCCAAGGATGTTCCAGAGCGACAGGAATTCACGCCGCAGATGCAGAGCCTGATCGCTTCTGTGGCGCAGAATGCCCATCGTGCCCGTCTGGCGATGAGCAATTCCGAAATCAAGGGCGGCCGGGGTTACTGAGCGGGAGACGGGTCCTGTGGGGGCGCCGGCGGCGGGACGGGCTTCTTTTTTGCGCGCAGCCAGGCGATCAGGTCCTTGACTTCATCGTCGGTGACGGAATCCTGGAATGGAGGCATCTTCTGGCCGCCATTCAAAATCTGGCTGGTGATTTTTTCGTCGGTCCAGGTCTTGTCCTTCCATAAATCGGTGACGGCGGGACCTTTTTTGGCGCCTTCTCCGACCGGACCATGACAGTAGGTGCAGCCCTTGTCGCTGAAGAGTGCCGCGCCGGCTTTTGCCGAGTCGTCTGGTTTCTGAGGCGCTGCGACGCCGGAGAGAGCGAAGGGTGCGATCAGGCCCAGGGATAGAAGAGGAAAAAAGAGCTTCACACGAAAAATCACAGCTTCATTTTCTCATGTGCGATCGGAGTCCACCTTCCGGTTGATGCGGTCTCAATCAGCGATGTCACGCGCCCCTGATGGAGCAACAGGCTAGTATCGCGCAGTGATGTTGATTTTAGTGAACCCGTTTCTATGACAAAAGCAGCAAGTTAGCACGCCGCTTCGCGGCGATAGCAAGTCAGCAAGTCAGCGGAAAAGCAGATCTCGCGCACAGTGAGGCAAACGTTCTTTGAAAGCTTAGTCAACGAGTTGAAGACCGCTGCTCCATTCAGCGGCAGACGGTGAACTGACGATCAGGCGATAGAATTGGCTGCTGCCGGAACGCGGCGCAGGTGTGACGCGCACGTGTCTGGATAGGGGCAAGGAGCCACGATGATTTTTGGTATTCGACGTAGCCGCATTTTGTTCACGATGTTTTCTCTGAGTGTTTTTGCAGCATCGGTGGGTGCATCGCAGCAGTTGCCGACGGCTTCGCCGGAGTCGGTGGGGTTGTCTTCGGAGCGGCTGGGTCGAATTACGGCCGCGGTAGACGAGAGCATCAAGAACAAGCAGATTGCGGGCGCGGTGACGATGGTGGTGCGGCATGGGAAGGTGGCTTGGCTGAAGCCGCAGGGGATGCTGGATCGCGAGGCGGGAAAGGCGATGCCGGCGGATGCAATGTTCCGGATCTGCTCGATGACGAAGCCGATCACGAGCGTGGCGGTGATGATGCTGTACGAGGAGGGGAAGTTCCAGCTTGGCGATCCGATCTCGAAATATCTGCCGGAGTTCAAGAATCCCAAGGTGCTGGTGAAGCCGGCGAATGGCGGCGCGACCTATACGATTCCGGCGACTCGCGAGATTACGATTCGCGATCTGCTGCGGCATACATCGGGGTTGACCTACAACTGGAACGAAACGTTGGGAAAGATGTATGACGATGCGAATGTGGCGACGGGACTGCTGGAGTATGACGGCACGATCGAGGACAACGTGAAGAGGCTGGCTGCGCAGCCGCTGCTGTTCCAACCCGGAGAGAGGTGGGAATACTCGCTGGGAGTGGATGTGCTGGGGCGGCTGGTGGAGGTGGTGTCGGGGATGCCGCTGGATGAGTTTTTTCGCAAGCGGATTTTCGAGCCAGTGGGGATGAAGGATTCGTACTTTTATCTGCCAGAGGACAAGGTAAGCCGGCTGGCGGTGGCTTACGGAATTTTTGAGGGCAAGGAGGCTACGCGTTTTCCGGACAAGCCGGTGACGGATGGTTTCCTGACGTATTCGGCGAGCTATCCAATTGCGGGGCCGAAGAAGCTGTTTTCGGGGGGCGGCGGATTGGTGTCGACGGCGGGGGATTATGCGCGCTTTTGCCAGATGATGCTGGATAACGGCATGGTGAATGGGAAGCGTCTTTTGAGCCGGAAGACGGTTGAGTTGATGACGCACGATCAGCTGGGAAAGATCGGGCTGGACCAGGGATTTGGGCTGGGATTTGGCGTGGATGGAGTGAAGGGGCCGATGGATGAGCTGGGCTCTCCGGGCGAGTTTGGCTGGGGAGGGTTCTTCTATACGAGTTTCACGATCGATCCAAAGGAGCAGATGATCGTAATCTTCATGGCGCAGTTGCACCCGGCGGGCGACGTGAATATTCAGAACAGGGTGAAGACCTTGGTGTATGAGGCGATCAACGACTAAGGCCTGGACTAGAGCTTCCAGTCCGCGGTTTTCCTCAGGCAGTCTTACGCGTTTGGAGACCGGGTGAGGACGGAAAAAGCACGAGTGCAGGCTGAATCAGCACTCAGGTAATCATCGGGATCTCTGCGCTGGGAGTGGGTCTGACTTGCGTCAGGCCCATTTTCTTGTTTGGGGTTGAAACGTGCGTAACGGCATTTTCCGGGGCACAGGTAACCCAGGGCCAAGTCGAACGAGCCACGAGGTTGCCACTCTCGAAGGATTCACGTCCGAACCGATCCGCATTAGTGTCTGGATATAGAGCAGGAATCCGAGCAGTCTTCGGAGTTCTGCAAAAGGCGGTCAGCAGAAGCCGTCGTGATGTTGCATCGTGACGGGTACGATGCGTTTTTGAATTTGAAACCTCAGTTGCGTTGGAGTTCGACCATGAGCAGGAACGAGCAAGCGTGGAATGTATCGGCGATAGAGATTGCCGAAGAGAGCAAACGCAGCGTCACAGAGTCGTTGTTCAAGCGGATGTTGAGGAAGATTTTTCCGGATCAGCGCAAGCAGGAGCGAATGGCAGCGCCGCCGCTGATGGGGTATCTGGGAACGATGCAGGGTTCACGGCCGTTCGAAGTGGGAGATGTAAGTCTCGGCGGCTTCAGCCTGGTGACTGAGGAGCGTTGGGAGCCCGGCACGGAGATGCCGATCACACTTCGGCGTTCGAATGTTGGGGGCGACAAGCAGCAAGATCGCTTTACGGTTCAAGCGACCGCGGTTCGATGGACGGAGGATGGTGTGGCCTTTTCAATCGTGTTATTCGAAGAAGATTCGAATGCGGTTTCGGACAATCCCCTGCAGGTGTTCTGGGCGAGCAGGCAGGAGATGGGACTGTTCCTCGAACGGTTGAAGGACCCCGAGAAGACGGGAAAGACTGTTGTCGATCAACCATCGAGGTCAGAGGATCAATTGTTGCAGGCGGCTTTCGATGCCCGATTCCAAGTGTCACTGCATACCGCTGGGGACTAGGTAAACTCCCAGTTGAAAGCCGGGAGTTTGGAATCCACAATATTCGGGAATGACAATTAGCCTTGTGCTGCACCTTCAGAGCGAAGACGTGTTGCTTTTCCATGGCACCGCGAGTGAATGCCCCCCAATACCCCGTGCGGGCGACGAGGTAATGCACGCGAGCCGCCGCGTGAAGCTGGAAGGCATCCAGTACTCGTATCAAAATGAGCATGTGGAAATATCACTGCTTGCGTGAGCAAACCGGCAGGGGAATTCTCTTCACAGATCGGCTCTTGTCGAATATAGACGACGTTTGAACAAACACCCAGTGATGCTGCGTGGCCATGGCGTTGCCTCCGGAGGTTCAGTGGCTGGATGGGACCGTCGAGCGAACCAGAATGCCAGGTCTCAAACGCGGCGATGGGATGTTGCATCTAAAATGGAACTATGACTCCTGCGATTCCTACGCGCCGGCACGCGAAGACTCCTCCGCCCGGCGAAACGGGCCAAGAGGCACTCTATCTGCGCTCTTTGAGCGAACGCCAGGTTCCAGTGATGGTGAAGTTACGCGCTGGAGAGACTGTGCGCGGCTGGATTGAGTATTTCGATGATGGAATGCTGCGGTTGACCCGTGAGGGGAAGCCGAATCTTTTCATTTACAAGCACCAGATCGAGACGATCACTGAGGTTGGGAAGCGGCGGACACCGCGCAGTGGCTCCGATGGGTCGGCGAATGCAGGCGGGGCGAAGGCAAGCGAGTGACCGAAAGAACTGCCGGAAACAATCCAAATCTGACATGGACGCCGAAGGGCTCGGAGATCGCACGAGAGGCGGGGGCGCGACTGCGGGAGTTTTTTGCCGAGGGCGTGGAGACCGAGTACAAGGGCGATGTGGATCTTGTGACGGTGGCGGATAGGACGGTCGAGAAGCTGATCCGGATGCGGCTCGTGGAAGCATTCCCGGAGCACGGGATCTATGGCGAGGAAGGCACGCGCGAACGGCTGGACCGGGAATTTCGCTGGTATGTGGATCCGCTGGATGGGACGACGAATTTCGCCCATGGGTTTCCGCAGTTCTGCGTGTCGATGGGGCTGGAGAAGCGCGGGGCAGGGCTCACGGAGGAGCAGGACGGGACGCTTGTGGCGGCGGTGATTTACGATCCGATGCGCGACGAGCTGTTCGAAGCAGAACGCGGGAAGGGTGCGACGGTGAACGGGAAGGCGATCGCGGTTTCGAAGACTGCGACGCTGGCCGAGGCGCTGGTTGCGACGGGGTTTCCGAGCCGGAAGCGGCACCAGAATCCGAACATTCACTTCTATCACGAGATTACGTTGCGTTCGCACGGGGTGAGGCGAGCGGGCTCGGCGGCGCTGGACCTGGCTTATGTTGCGGCGGGCCGGCTGGATGGTTTCTGGGAGTTCAATCTGAATTCGTGGGATACGGCGGCGGGGGTTCTGCTGGTGGAAGAGGCTGGGGGGCGGGTGTCGAATTTCGCCGGCGGACCGTTCCGGCTGAACAGCGAGGAAACGCTGGTTTCAAATGGGCTGATCCACGGTGAGCTGGTGGAGATTTTCGAGGATTTGTTCGCGGGGCGGGATCTGACGCCGTTGCCGAGTCCTCGAAGGACAGGGAACCAGGGGACAAGGGAACCAGGGAACAAGAAGGCAGGCTTCGGGAAAACCGACGAGTGAAGCGGTTTTTGGGCAAAATTCCTGTTGGCGCTTTTCTCCCGCATGGCAAAACCGGGGCACGGGGCATTGAGGTCAGTGGTAAGGGCCGTGTGCTACTATCAGCGTCGAGACTTCAACTCTTCGGAGATATTCAGAAATGGCCTATGTAATCGCAGAACCTTGTATCGGCACGAAGGACACGGCATGCGTAGATGCGTGTCCGGTCGATTGCATCCACCCCAAGAAGGACGAGGCCGATCACGGGACGGCCGATCAGCTGTTTATCGATCCCGTTGAATGTATTGACTGCGGCGCATGCGTTCCGGCGTGCCCGGTTTCGGCTATCTTCGCGCAGGACGATGTGCCGGAGAAGTGGGCTCACTTTACACAGAAGAACGCGGAGCACTTCGGACGGTAGTTCGACTTGCGGTCGATTCTGGCGAGATTCAAGAACGCGTCCGCTGCGGTGGGCGCGTTTTTGTGTTTGGGCTCATTTGTCCCAGATATCTTGCTAATTTTCTGACGGCTTTTCGATGTGATCTATGACGAGCATCTTCACGAGACCTTTCGAGGGCTCGACTTTGAGCCCAAGCTGTTCCTGCAGTGCCCGGTCCAGTGGCGGCATCGGGTCCAAATCGCTGGCGTCCCGGTCTCGATCCCAGCGGCCTTTGTACTTCAGTACGAAATCGTACTTGCCCGTCAACTCGGTCTTGTCCGTCACCGGCCTTCCAAACTGACCCGCCAAGAGCTCGACTAGTTCGTTCATCGAACATCGATGAGCAATGAAGTCGTATCCTTGCTGGTCATTCTTCTGATAAATCGGCGGCGGCGGCTGGTCACCGAGTGTTTTGGCTTCTTCGGCTGAGACTTGCACGGAGCCGGCCGCGCGCAACTTGAGGCCGCCCTTCGCGACCACGAGGTTGTAAACGTCGCCCTCTCGAGTGTCCCAGTGCGTCTTCAGCTTGAAGCGGTCCTTCAAGAGCGTCTGGAGCATATGCTCCCGTTCCGCCTTTTGCTGGTGGGGGGGTAGTGTCGCCATCTTCGCATCCGCTTCGCTGTCGCTTTTGGCCTCGACCATGAACAACGTGGGAAAGGGCCATTTCGGGGTTCCGACGATTTGCTCCTCATCTACTCCGTATGCGAAGGAAATCAGGGATTTGATGTCCGTATTGATCAGGCGCAGCGCTGTCGTGTTCGGAGCAAAGTTGCCACCCATCTCGACGCCCGCATTTACATCGACGTTCTTGTTCTCTCGAACGGATGCGACGTCGAACGTCATGGTGGGAACATAGGAATTCCTCGGGGGCGGCGTAGCCGGATTCTGCTGACTCAAAGAAAAGGTGTCGAGGGTCAACAATGCAGCGGCGATTAGAAGAGGGTTGACGGCAGAGTTCAGCTCTTTGAGAAGCATTTCGAGGATCCTACGGGTTGCGTCCAGAACACTTGATTCGATCAGATGCTCGAAGGAGTGTCTAGACTTGGATTGAGCAGCCGACGCCAACGAGCGATTGCCATCCCTGCTAGACTCGGGATTCTCACTGCGAATTTGACCCCACGCAGAAGCGTGGGGCTGATGAAGGTTGAGCCTACGGCGCGGTCAGATCTTTGTGTTTGGATATTGGTTGATGTATTCGGATGTTTGTTGAGGAACGATCTTGGCGGTGTTGACTTCGGAAGCAGTGGTGTTGCGCACGTGGCCGGTGCATGAGGCTGACCTGGTGGTTAGCTTCTTTACGCGCGACTACGGAAAGATGAAGGGCGTGGCGAAGTCGGCGCTGAAGAGCCGGAAACGGTTTGGCGGGGCACTGGAGCCGATGACGGTGGCGCGGGCGTGGTTTCAAGAGAAGCCGAAGCAGGAGTTGGTGAGGCTGGATCAACTGGAGATTGTTCGTTCGCCGCTATCGTTGCCGGTGGATGCGGTGCGGCTGATGGTGCTGAGCCTGTATGCGGAGGTGCTGGAGCAGGCGCTGCCGGAGCACGATCCGCAGGAGACGGTTTTTCGGCTGATTGCTTCGGTGCTGGAGCAGACCACGGTGGAGCAGCCGTGGATGCCGCTGACGTATTTCGAACTGTGGATGACACGGCTGCTGGGGTTGCTGCCGGACCTGGCGCATTGCATTGCGTGCGGAGAGGCGCTGGTGGCGGGTGAGACGAGCTTCAACGCATATGCGGATGGGCTGTTCTGCAGAGTGCACAGGCCGGGGAATGCGAGCGAGTTGTCAGAGGATTCGTGGCAGATGGCGCTGAAGATGCTGCGTGCGCCGGTGGGAGCATTTGCGGGTGAGGCGTGGCCGCGTCGGCGTGGACAGGATCTGCGGAGGTTTGCGCTGCAGGCGCTGGAGAGACATCTGGAGCGGAAGATGAAGTCGGCGGAGATGCTGGCGCGGTTTTGAAAGACAGGGGACAAGGGAACGAGGGGACAAGCTCCCACATCTCAAAAGCGAGATGTTGGGCACCCGCTGCTTAACGTGAGTTGGGTCGTAATCCCGCCCTAGCAGAGCCAGGACGGGGCACCCAGGGTCGCACGTCGCACCCAGGGTTGCACCCGGGGTCGATACGAAGCGTTAGAAGAGGATGGAGGGGAGCCAGGCGCCGGCGGGATCGTTGTAGAGCCCCATGGACATCAGGGTCAGGGGTTCGACGACACGCAAGCCGTTGGCGAGGCACCAGCGGAGGAGTTCAGTGTTGCGCGCGGGGAGAATGATGCCGGGGCCGCCGAAGGATTCAGCCGAGGTAAGAAGGGCCTGGAGGTCCTGGTTGGATTCGGCGGTGGTGTGTCCGAAGAAGGCGAGGGCGCTGGTGTAGGCGGTGATGCGGTCTCCGCGTTCGACGACGAGTGCGGTGCCTTGCTGCGTCGAGAATGCGAGATCGGCGCCGCGATCGAAGCCGTGAATGCGGTGGGATAGTGCATTGCACGCGTCAAGGTCGGCGGATGTTGCGGGGCGGACGGTGCAACCGGGAATGGAGCGCAAGCGGGTGCGGCCCTGCATGACGATGAGTGGTTCGCGGACATCGAAGCCGAGCGAGGCGTAGAGGGACAGGGAGCGATTATGAAACGCGGCTTGTACAAGCCGGACGCCGACGGCATTTCCCGCGTGGGAACGGTCGAGCACCGCCTGCATGAGGCGGCGGCCGAGGCCCTTATTTTGGACGTAGGGATTGACGGTGATGGGACCTACGCCATGGATGACGGAGCGCTCGTCGAGGCAGTTGGAGCCGAGAATCTTTCCGTCGGATTCAGCGACCACACAGTAGAAGCCGGGCGCGTTGAACATGCCGTTGATGAGACGGTTGGCGTATTCGGGATTGGGAAAATCGCAGGGAAAGTTGTGGGCGGCGTTGATGGCAGAGAAGGCGTCGTAGCAGATCTTGCCGCAGGCAGCAGCGTCTTCAGGAGTGGCCTTGCGGATGATGATGTCGTTATTGGAAGACATTTGGGAAATGACCTCGTGAAGCGGGAAGTATAGCAAGGAAGGGTTCGGGGACGGGCTGGCGAAGGAAGCGGGCGCTCGAGCGCATCGTTGCTTAGTAAAACAGCAGATCCTTCGACTCACCACCCCCAAGCTGAAGAGAACGCTTGGGGCCCCGTTCGCTCAGGATGACAGCGATTCGGAGTTTCTGGGTTTGATGTTTGTCAGCCGGCTATCTGGAGGACTCGAGGAGTTCGTCGCGATCGAGCTGTGCGGATTGGACGAGTGCTTCGGAGAGCGACTCGGAGATGGTAATCGGGTTTGGTCCTTCTTCGGAGTGGACCATGCCGATGGCTTGATTCTTGCCGGCTTTCTTAGCGCGGTAGAGGGCGCGGTCTGCGTACTTGAGGACTCCTTCGTAGTTGAGGGCCCGGACGTCATCTTCATACCACGGGAAGGCCGCCCAGCCGATGGAGCAGGTCTGGGCTGTTTGTTCTGCAGCGTCGACCTGGAAGGATTTTTTGCGGAAGGCGTCGAGGATGCGATTGGCGAGGATGCCGGCCTGGTTGCGATCGGTGCATCGGGAGACAACGAGGAATTCTTCACCGCCCCAGCGGACGAGGAGGTCAGAGTTACGGATGGCTGAGGAGATGCGGCGGGCGGATTCAATGAGGATGCGGTCTCCGCTGTCATGGCCGAAACGGTCGTTCACCTTTTTGAAGTTGTCGAGGTCGATGAGGTAGAAGATAAGGTCCCGCTCGGAGCGGTCGCCGCCTTCGAGGTGGGCGCGAACGGATTGACCGATGTCGCGCTGGATGTTTTCGAAGAAGAAGCGGCGGTTGCGCGTTCCGGTAAGCGGGTCAGTGGTGGACGACCACTGCAGGACGAGATTGGAGTGCTTTAGTTCCAGATGCAGGAGTTGCTGTTTGAGAAACACGAGACCGGCCATGGCGAACATGACGAAGGCAGTGACGAGAACGCGGAAGTGGACAATCTGAACAGAGATGCCGGGCTCGAGGATGGCAATGACGACCATGACGGGAAGGGAGAGCACTGCGATGATGGAGAGGGAAGTCAGCCAGGAACGGTCGTTGTCTTTTTCATCGGATTCGCGATCGAGACGAAGGCTGACGCCTACGATAGCGATCAGCATGTATACGGCCCATGAGGCGAGGTAAGGAACGTCGTACCAGCAACCGACGAAGTAGGTGTACTTCTCGATGGCGCGGTTTTCGATTGCGAAGCAGAGATAGTTGAAAAGAATCGCACCTGTGTAAAGAAGGTAAAAGCGACGCCAGTGACCTTCGCTGTGGCGGATGAGGTGGGTAAGGACTCCGACGATGATGACGATCTCACCGAGGTAGAGATTGTCGTAGTTTCGGTTGTAGAGATCTTCGTTGGGCGAGACATATTGCCAACAACTGACCAGATAGGCATAGAAAAAAACCCACCAGAGAACAAGGAGCAGGAAGTCTACAGTTCCGAGACGGGCGCTGCGGCGTGACTGCTGCAGGTGAGGGCGCAGCAGGAAGCCGGAGAGCATGAGGACACCGGGGACGAACATGAGCACGTCTCCGGCGAAGAGCATGGGGACCTGCTTACCGAGGAAGACGTCGTAGTACATCCACCATAGCTGGTTGAAGAGGGCGACGGACCACCCGATGGATTGCATGATCCAGAAGACGCGGAGGCGGCCGCGGGTGGGGACGGCGTTGCGGGCGAAGGCGATGACGAGAGCGAGGAGGAGGAGGGACGAGGCGATATCGCTGACGGCGCTGAGAGCTACTCCTCGCGGAAGCAGCGAGGAGGCGGCGAGCTGTACGAGGGTGAGGAGGATCGCCGTTCCGATCCAGAATTTTGTGGTCTTGCGCACAACTGGGCCTTCAGTTCCCCAGAAACAATTATCGGCCGATTGAGGGTCCTGAAACAGGAGCGAACGTGGTAGTTGGGTGGTACTTTTGGATCAGGGCTGTGGCTGATTTAAAAGCAGTTATGCGAATTGGCAATCGATTTCACCGCGAGGTTCCCGTCCGGGGTGAAGCGCGATTTGATTAGAGCCGGCTGGTAAACTGGCGTTTAGTCCCTTCGAAAGAGAATGAGCGTGGCTTCAGGCGTAGGATCTTCCTTTCAAAAATCAGCGTTGACGTTCCAGGAATTGCTGTTTCGGCTGCAGAGTTTCTGGGCGGATCGCGGGTGTGTGCTGCAGCAGCCGTATGACGTGGAAGTGGGCGCGGGCACGATGGCTCCGGAGACATTTTTGCGGGTTCTGGGGCCGAAGCCGTATCGCGTGGGGTATGCGCAGCCTTCGCGGCGGCCGGCGGACGGGCGGTATGGCGAGAATCCGAACCGGCTGTTTAAGCACACGCAGTTTCAGCTGATTCTGAAGCCCCCGCCGGTGAATGTGCAGGAGCTGTATCTCGAGTCGCTGGCGGCGATGGGGATCGATCTCAAGAAGCACGATCTCAAGTTCGAAGAGGACAACTGGGAGTGGCCTGCGGGCGGCGCGTGGGGCGTGGGCTGGCAGGTGATGCTGGATGGGCTGGAGATTACGCAGTTCACGTACTTTCAGCAGTGCGGCGGGATGGATCTGGACCCGATGTGCGCGGAGCTGACGTATGGCCTGGAGCGCATCGCGGCGTTTCTGCAGGATGTGGACTCGATCTACGACATTGTGTGGGCGCGCGATCCGGAGACGGGCGCGGAGATGACGTATGGCGAGGTGCGGCTGGCGGAAGAACTGCAGTTCTCGGTTTACAACTTTGAGGAAGCGGATGTGCCGCGGCTCTGGGAGCACTTCAATTCGTATGAAGCGGAGGCGCATGGGCTGCTGAATCGCGCGAATGAGTTGATGGGGAACGAGACGGCAGGCGTGGTGGAGAAGAAGCGGTTTCCGCTGCTGCCGACTTATGAGCTGGCGCTGAAGTGTTCGAACCTGTTCAACATTCTGGATGCGCGGGGAGCGATCAGCGTGACGGAGCGGGTGGGTGTGATTGGGAGAATCCGGGCGCTGGCGGTGGGAGTGGCGAAGGCGTATGCGGTGCAGCAACAACAAGCTGTTAGCTCCTAGCTTCTAGCCGCTAGCTCGTGTTCGTCGATTTTGCAGTTACGAATTCAGAGATGAGCTAGAAGCATGAGGTTGGTAGCTCTTCAAAGAAAGATTGATTTCATGTCTGACTTTTTACTTGAGATTGGGCTGGAGGAGATTCCGGCCCGGATGATTGCAGGGGCCGAGGCCGAACTTGGCAAGCGCGTGCAGGAGTTGCTGACGCGCGAACGGCTGCTGGATGATGGCGCGAACGTGATGCACCAGCGGGTGAAGACGTATTCGACGCCGCGGCGGCTGGCCGTGCTGGTGGAGGGCGTGCGCGCGGCACAGGCCGATGTGGAGGAAAAGTTGACGGGGCCGTCGTGGAGTGTGGCGTTCAAGGATGGAAGCGCGACGAAGGCGGCGGAGGCGTTTGCGAAAAAGGCGGGCGTGGATGTCGCGTCGCTGGAGAAGGTGACGACGGCGAAGGGCGAGTACGTTGGCGCGACGGTGAAGAGAGCGGGGAAGGCCGCGCCGGAAATTCTCGGCGCTGAGTTGCCGAAGGAAGCGCTGGGGATTTACTGGGCCAAAAACATGTATTGGAACATCCCCACCGGACAAAAATCGTCCGGCGGGGGCCCCACTCGCTCCGGCAAGTCGGAGCGATTTGTGCGGCCGGTGCGCTGGGTTGTGGCGATGCTGGATGGTGCATTGGTGCCGGTGGAGATTGCTGGGATTGCGGCGGGGAAGGCGAGCCGCGGGCACCGCATTCTGCATGGGGATGCGCCGGTTGCGATTAAGTCGGCGAAGGAATATGCCGAGGCGCTGCGCGGGGCGAGTGTTGTGGTTGATGTGGCGGAGCGGCGGCAGGCGATTCGGAAAGCCCTGGACAAGGCGACTCGGACGGTCGCAGGCGCGCGGTGGCGCGAGGATGAGCCGCTGGTGGAAACGGTGGTGCACCTGACGGAGTGGCCGACGGTGATACTGGGGAACTTCGAGGAGGAGTACCTGGCGTTGCCGGAAGAAGTGCTGGTGACGGTGATGCGCGATCACCAGAAGTATTTCGCGGTGGAAGATGCGAACGGGAAATTGGCTCCGCATTTTCTGGCGGTGTTGAATACGAAGGCAGATGAAGAGGGGCAGTCGATTATCCGGCACGGGAATCAGAAAGTGCTGCGAGCGCGGTTCAAGGATGCGCGGTTCTTCTGGGATGTGGACCAGAAGGTTCCGCTGACGGAGCGGGTAGAGAGCCTGAAGGCGGTGACGTTCCAGAAGGAGTTGGGAAGCTATTACTGGAAGATGGAAGAGAATTTGGAGGCGGCGAGCTTTGTATCGGAGCTAGCGGCGAAGGCCGGTGTGAAGTTTGACGCGGATGCGCTGACGACTGCAGTGCGGCTGGCGAAGACAGATCTGACGACGGAGCTGGTGAAGGAATTCACGGAACTGCAGGGCGTGGTGGGCGGCCTTTATGCGCGGGCTCAGGGACTGGGCGAGCGCGTGGCGCTGGCGATCTACGAGCAGTACACGCCAGCGTCGACCGAGGGCAACATTCCGGTTTCGGTTGAAGGGCAGCTGCTGGGACTGGCGGATCGGATTCAGACGATTGCGGCGATGTTTGGGATCGGATTGCAGCCGACGGGGTCGAAGGATCCGTTTGCATTGCGGCGCGCGGCGAACGCGATCGTGAAAATTCTGGCGGAATCGGAGCTGCCGTTGAAGTTGAGCGAAGTTGCGCACTCGGCTCTGACGGATGATGTGAATGAGCGCAAGGTGCTGGAGTTTCTGACGGAGAGGCTGAACTTTTATCTGAAGGATGTACGCGGGTTTTCGTATGACGTGGTGAGTGCGGTGCTGGCGGCGGGAGCGGATGATGTTCGCGATGCGATTGCGCGGGCGGAGGCGCTGACGGCGGCTCGGGCTTCGGAGGATTTTGAGGCGGTGTCGGCGGCGTTCAAGCGGATCAACAACATTCTCCGGCAGGCGGCGGAGAAGGGATTTGGCGTAGGTTCGCCGGATGCGGTAACGCTTGCGCCAGAGGCGCAGAAGCTGAAGGACGCGGCGGCGACGCTGGCTCCCGAGGTGGCGAGGCTGCGGCAGGAACGAAACTACGGTGAGGCGCTGGGAAAGATTGCGACGCTGCGGCCGGTGGTGGATGCGTTCTTTGACAAGGTGATGGTGCTGGATCCGGATGAGAAGATTCGTGGGGCGCACCTGGGACTGATTGATGGTGTGCTGAAGGGTTTTTCGGGGATTGCGGATTTTTCGGAGATTGTGACCTCGTAGTTGTTGGCTTTTAGCTCGTTGTCGAAGGACGAAACTTTCGGAAATCCTACCCATTCGGCAAGAGCGGCCGACTGGATGGGACCACCCGAATGATGTCAGAGGCGGAATCCTCGCGTTTGGCTGTGAGGCGAAGTTTTCGTATACCACCCAAATGATGGTCTGATCCCAGATCTCAAAGGCGAGACGTGGGGCCCCCGGGGACATGGGACACCCGGACTTTGTTGTTCATGGGGCGGTTCGTTTCCCGCCCCAGCAGAGCTTGGACGGGGCACCCAACCTGACTGAGCCTGATTTCAGTGGTTGGAATTCAAGAGGGTGACTGCCGCGGGCATGCCGCCGGCGCGGAGGATTCCGGGCACATTGAAGTGCTGGAGATAGTCAGCGTCAGACTGTAACGCTGGAGTTTCGCTCAGGTGAAGTGAGACGGGGGTGTTGCTGACTGCGGCGGCGAAGGTGGCCCAGATGGCTGCATCGCCTGTGGCGTAAATCTCGATCTTTTGTTGATCTTTCGCCGCCACATACGCAATCGCGGTGAGAATGTCCTGCACGCGGGCGGCATCAACCGTTACGTTGAACGTCAGGAACATCGGATATCCCGCGGCTGCATCGGCGCTCACTTCTTCATCCGTGCTATCCGGCTGGTTCGCATTCGGCGGTACCGCAATGTCACCGGGACGGGGAGCCTTTGCTTTGCCCGTCTGGAAAGCGTCGAGCAGGAGGATGGGACGGCCCTCTTTCTGCAACTGTTTGACTGTTTCTGTCTGACTTACTGCTGACGATCCGTTGGGATTGATGACGATTGCCGGGGTGCCTTTGCCTTCAATCCAGAGGCCGGGTACGCGATCTTTCTTCGAAGCGCGGCTGAGGACGATGGTCCCGCCGCGTACATCGGCAATGACGTCGCGAGGGAATTCAACCGCGAGGGTCTGACGAAGCCGGTCACGCAGGAACTCAGGTTTTTGTGCCTTCTCATTCTGTTCTTTCGCGAGATTCTTCCAGAGGCGAAAGAGACCGCCTTCATCGAGCGCGCCGGATGGCAGCGGATGGTTTGAGAGGACGGTCATCTGCTGGAGCATTGGCACCGAGATGTCGGATTCGCTCAGCTGGGCAGGTGAGCTCAGGCGGGAGTGGTGTTTGGCAAAGAATCGATAGACGGCCTCGCGGCTGAGCCGATTGAAATTATGTTCGGCTTCGATCTGAACTACTTCAACCTGATCGCCTTTACCGTACAGCTCGTAGATCCGGTGGATGGCGGGGAATTCTTCTTTCGGAACATTGTGTGTCCAATCGCCAGTTGCCGAAACAAGGAGCATCGGTTTGGGAGCAAACATGGCGGCGATCTCGACGTTGCTGGTTGCAATGCGCAGTCCGGGCGCGTTCTCACACAGATCGCCGCCTTGCATGATTGCGGAGACCATGTTGACGGGAGATGCGAATTGAATGCGATCGTCGATGGCGGTGAGCAGGAATATCTGTGTCGCTCCTCCGGACGCGCCAGCTGCGCCTAGTTGAGCTGTGTCCACATCATCGAGTGAAGAGATGAAGTCGAGGGCGCGAATCGAGTTCCAGAGTTGCAGGCCCAATGGACCGAAGGACCACAGCCGTTGCCCGGCACTGCCGAAGCGATGCGGCAGCTGGATGGTATCGGTATAGCCGATCATGTCGTACGCGAAGACGACGTATCCCTGGCGCGCGAGGCTGATGCCCAGCGATGGCCCGGAATAGTTGGGCGTGTTTTCGAGACGTCCATAGGGCCAGTGCCCATGTGGATTGATGATGGCTGGGTGTCTTGCTGATCCATTGCGAGGGCGGTAGAGATTTCCGCCGAGATAGAAGCCGGGGAGAGTCTCGATCAATACTTTTTCAATTGTGTAGTCCTTTGCCTCGAGCTTGCCAAAGATCTGCGGGCGGAGTGGCGTCTTGATTGGCATTGGAGAGAGCCCGGCAGAGACGAGAATCTGATTGCGCAACAAAGCCTTGCGCTGTTCCCACTCTGCAAGACTGGTGAACTTCGGCAACGGAAGATGTGTGTCGGTGGTGATGATGTCAGTGTTGCGGGCATCCTGGGCGGGGAGCGGCGTTGATGGTTGCGCAAATAGTATGGTGGCCCCTGCGCAGAACAGGGATATCAGAGCCGCAATCCAGATGGATGCGAGACATCCTCGAGTATGAGTGTGCAGGTATTTCATTGGGCTTCTGCTTCGCCGAGCCAGTCTAGCACCCGTTGCGTCTCATCAAGCTAACGTTGCAGGCCGCGATAGACTTCGCGGGCTCTTTCGAGAAGTTGCAGGACGGAGCTTTTCTCGGCGGGCGAGTTCCAGTCGGTATTGGCTTTCACTGCGGAAGCGAGGCGGTCGATCCATGCGATGAAGAAGGCGGCGTCTTCGTCGTGGCGAGGAGCAGAGCCGGCTACCTTGATGTAAATCGGACTGGTGGTGGCATAGACATAGTCGTCGAGGACAGGATGCTCAGCTTTGTCGGAGGAGGCGCGGAGGAGGCACCAGCCAGTCTGGGATATGGGCAGCGATTCTCTGATGTCGGAGGATTGATGGTCGGGATTGAGCTTGAGTTCGCGGACGATTTTGCCATTGCAGACCAGTTCGAAATGGTCGACGGGGACGAACGATCGGAGCCAGGCGGTGAGGGAGACTGTGTTCGTGCCGGCGGGGAGAGCGAGTTCATCTCCCATAGCTTTGCGATCCAGAGTGAAGCCGAGAAGCGGGCCGTTAGTGGCGAAGGTGCGGCCTCGTTTGAGTCCATCCAGCAATGGTTGCGGCGAAGATGCACCTTTGGGGATGCCTGCGTAGACGCGCGTTAGACCCACGGGACCGCGAAGAGAGGCGTAGTCAGCCATGGTGTCGGATCCAGCAGCGGCGGGAAGACGGAAGCCGCAGTTTAGAAGGCGGTACCAGATAGCGGCGGTGTCGCGGTGATCGCTGAAGCCGAGGGCTTCGATGTAGTCGATTTTGCCAAGAGCGGCGTCAACCGGGAGTTCCAGTGCTTCATCCAGAGGCTCGCTGTGACGAAGGGTGGCGTCAGCATAGGGGTCCACTTCGATGTCGAACGGATGGGCGTAGCCAACCAGCGCGTGCTGCTGGTGAGCGAGATCGTCGATGGTGGCATTCGACGGGAAGAGACTCGCCGCGGCTGTGTTGGCGTAGGCGGTGTAATCGGGAAGGAGGAAGCTGCGAGTGAGGTTGAGCAGGGCGAGGTGTCCCCAGTATGTCGTGTGAAATTCCTGCCCGTGGAGGAGCCAAGGCTCTCGAGTGAAAGAGGGATCACGATCAGCACGGAAGTATTCGATATCGGGGATGCGTCGTTCCTTGTTGACGATGAGGTTTGCGACGAGGAAAAGATTCTCTGCAGCTGCATCGCCGATGAGATGAGAAGGCGTGTTGCGGTAAGCGCCGCCATAATTCATGTGCACGTGGAGGTCTGCACTGGCTAGACGTTGTTTTGCGGCGCGAGGGATCTGAAGCGGCTTGAGATGGATGACTACCTGCGTAACCGGGCCGCAGTAAACGGTCTGTTTTGCGATTGCGTATTCGAACCCCTTTGTGACTTCGATCTCGACCCGACCTGCGGGGACGCTCAAGTCGGATCGTCCCTTGCTGTGAAAGTAGTGGGATTCGAAAGGACGCTCTGAGCGGACGAAATTATCTTCGGCATGCATCCAGACATCCCCTGGTGCATAGGCGCGAGAATCCTCTCCTGTAACGGAGATGCGGGCGGGTGTTGGTTTTCCAAATGGATCGAGAACCGTGATGCCGAGACTGGCCATCGGCTTGAGATAGCGCCGGTCTTTCGCGATGATTGGGTGCTGCGCTCCGCCGATGACCTGCTGAACCCAGAGTGAAGTGTTGCCTGTGCGGTTGGAGATGAAAGCAATATGTGTACCGTCGGGTGACCAGCGCGGGTTGATGTTGTCGTAATCGCCGTAAGAAATGGGGAAGGAATCGCCCCCGCTCACAGGCATAAGCCACAGTTGATGCCATTGGTTGCCGAGATATGAGGCGTACACGATGCGCCTGCCGTCCGGGGATAATTCAGGGCGAGTCTTCCACGAGGTCTCCTCGTAATGAATCTCATGTGCATTCGCGCCAGGCTCGGCTTTCACACGCCAGATGCCACCGGTCCCATAGACGTGGTCGTGGTTCGAAATGAAGATCAGGTCCTGCGAGTCAGACGACCATGCAGGGCTGATCTCATGGTCGAACTGGCTGTAGTAGAAACGGGGAAGGCTGCTTTGGGTCTCCCCAGTAATACGGTGAATGTTGGTCAGTTGCCCGTTCGAGAAGTCACCGACGAAGATGTGAAAGCGACCCTTGTAGGAGGTGGAGACGAAAGCGAGTCGATTGCCGTCGGGGGAGATGCGGGGATCAACGTTGACCGCGCCGCTTGATGTGAGTGGATGTGACTGGTGAGACCGCACGTTTAGCGCCCAGAGTTCCATGGCGTCGTGCAGATATGTGGCGTAGACGATCCAGCGACCGTCGGCAGAGCAGTCGGGCTGGTAGTCGTAGCCGGGCCCCGCGGTGAGTTGCTCGGCCCTGTCGGAATCGAGTGACTGTTGCCAAAGCGTGCCGCCCATCGAGTAGATCAGTGAATGTGAATCCGGCGTCCAGGCGGCCGAACTTGGGCCGGTCGTGAGTTGGGGCAAATACATTTCGCGATAGTAGTAGCGATGAGGAAGATCGATCTGCTTGAGGACAGGGTCGCGCTGCGCGGCGAGGGAGAGCGCAGAAGCAAGAAGCAGAAGAAAGGCGGCCTGGGATGATTTCAGGAATCGCCGCGCTATGAGCGCTGATTGAGGGGTGGGGTGCATGGGGTTGGGAAGAGTGTAGCCCAACGCACCTTACGCAGGCTGTGCTCTCTTGTTCCCACCCAAACAGCAGAACCGGCCGCCTGGGGGAAAGAGATTATCCAACTTACTGAACTACTGGACCGAGTAGGAGACGTGGGCTCGGTGGAGGACGTTGTAGCTTTTATCGAGGTCGATCACGGTGACTGTATGTGATCCCGGAGAGAGATTGAAGTACTGGTTGACGCTGGAGCCATAGTAGCGGCCGAGTTTGTGGCCGTTATCCCAGACCTGCACCTGGCTGACAGGAACCGACTCGGTTGCGTTTGCGACGACGTGCACCGTGGTCATGTTGAAGGTTTCTCCTGGTGTGGGTGAGCTGACCTTTACGCCGTCGACCGCGGCCTCGACGATGTGAGTCACGGACGCCTGGTGAAGCAAGTTGTAGGAAGAATCGAAATCGACGACAGTCGTTGTATGCGTGCCCGGGGCCAGGTTATAGACCGCGTCAATTTGTGTTCCATAAACTCCAAGCTTCTTTCCGTTATCCCAGACCTGGGTCTGGCTGACGGTCTTGGTTTCAGAAGCAGTGGCGATCAGGCGGACGGTACCACTTTCGGTCGAGCCATTGCCGGGCGTTGAGATGATGATGCTGTTGCTGGGGGAGTCGGGGCCAGATGATTTAAAGAAGTCGGCCATGGGTGCTGCGTTTGCCGCGGCGCCGGGGCAAGGGGAGAGGCCCATTGCGGCGCAGATCGTTTTGAGCACATTTTCATTGTGATAATTGATGGTGGATTTGTAGCCCGATTTGATTTGCGGGCCGATGACGAGGTTCGCAGTGCGTCCGCCGCAGCCGGTGGAATCGCTGGCAGAGCAGCGGTTGTCCGTGGAGAGGGTGCCTTCGTCCCAGACGATGAAGAGAAGGCCGTCGCCGCCGGGTGCAAACTCGGGGAGCGCGAGGATCGCAGGAAGATGGGCCTGCAGCCACTGATCGGCAGATGAGAGAGTGCCGTCGTGCGCGTCTTCGTCGCCATCGGGCGTGACGTAAGCGAAGTTAGGAGTTTTGTCGTTGGCGATGTCGGTTGCGAGCTGCGAGTAGGGGACGCTTCTTTTGTCCTGCCCGGTTCCGGGGCAGACGTCGGAGAAGTCGATCAGCGGATTGTGGCGACGGTAGTAAGCGTTGGTATCGCCGCTTTTTAATCCTTGATATCCGGCGTAGGGCAGGTTCTGCTGGTAGGTCTTCCAGGTGTAGCCGTGTTTTAGAAGTTCGCGGACAACATTGTCGTGGGTATGAAGGCAGGAGATGGTGTCGTTGTTGAGCTCAACGGGAGCTCCCGCCACGAACCACATCAAGGCCGGGAGAGAACTGTGTTGATTGGCGTAGAACTGGGTGGCCAGCCCGTACTTCTTGATGAGTTCGTTGTAATAGGGCATTGCCGAATTGCCAACGATGTTTTCGTAGCTGTGGTTTTCTTCAGTGATGATCCAGACGTGCGAGGATCGCGGCACGGTTTGCGCATGAATGAATCCGGTGAGGACAACGAAGAAGAGCACGGACACACGTAGAGCATTCGACCGCATATAGGGCCCCAGTCAAAATTGATTTTGAGTCAGGACTATGTATACAACGAGAGTTGTAGAGACACGATGAAGTTTTAGTGAATGGGGAGTGACGAAAGTCTTGATTGATGCGAAAGGTGCTGGCTGTGAATGGGCTTTCGTAACTCATGCAGGACTCTGTCGCGGCACCTTGCAGATTGCGGTGATTTCCGCGTCGTTCTGGAACGGCGAGTGCGGACTACTCGACTGAGCAGGAGACGTGGTGCGATGGAGGACGTTGTAGTTCTGGTCGAGGTCGAGCACGGTTGGCAGGTGCGGGCAAGAGAGTTCAGCGCGGGGGCGGGATGCGAACAACGACTGCCCGGCAGGAACGGATGGATCCGCATTGGATCGGCTTGAGGGTCTTATCAAGGCAGATTTCAACGGCGGTGAGATAGTTATTCCCGCAGCTGACAGCGAGACTCTCGCGGGGAATTTTCGGGTTGTCCACCATGAAGAGGTTCATGATCTGGTTCGGAGACATGGAGGTCTGGCTAGTCAGAGTTTCAAGTTTGTTCGGGACTACGACGGACTTATAGGCATTGCGGGCCGTGTTCAGGAAATCGCCGGCGGAGAGACCGGAGCAAGTGCCGTGAGTGCGCCACTCGTGCTGAAGCAGGCCCTGGTCGGGGTAAATGTCTTTGTAGGACGAGGGGTCGGATGGGCCGGGTGCGTTGGAGCAATTCTCAGGATAGGTGCCGTCGTAGTTCTGCGGCCAGAGGCCGTGGAGGACGAAGGTAGAGTGTGCGGCGCACTCGGCGGCGTCGGGGTGGGAATGACAAAACTCAGGCGACCAGGAGAGGTTGAGGAGATAGTAGTCGAAGCCTGAGCCAACAGGAAGAGAAGCGCGCTGGGGCGATTTGTCGCCTGAGGCAGCGGAGGTAGAGGACTTGCAGGCGTTCAGCGAAAAAGAGAGCGCGAGGAGGGCGATGGAGGCCGCGAGCTTCATGGGCGGAAGAATAGCAGGAAGAACCAGCTTTGATCCGGCAGCGATTAGCTCTCGGCTACTTTGTCGGTGAGAAGCTCCGGAGTTGTATTCCATGCGGCTTAATTTTTGAAAACTGATCCAAGGAAAACGCGAAAGAGAACGCGGATCGGCTCTGGGCTAACGTGCGATGGCCCTCTTCTTTTCGCGCTTTTCTTTGTACATTGCCTTGTCGGCGCGGGCGACGACGGTTTTCAGCGGCTCGCCGGAGCCAGATTCAGTGGACGCATAACCGAGACTGAGAGAGAGGCTTTGACCATCCATCACGTTTCTGGTGGCTGCGGCGGAGCGTAGCCGGTCGATGGCAGTTTGAATTTCAAGTGGATCGAACATTCCGGCAACGACGAACTCATCACCACCGAGGCGGCCGATCACATCGGTTTCTCGAAATGTGGAAGACAGCAGCTTCGCGGTTTCGACGAGGAAGACTGAGCCCGCGCTGTGACCCAGTGTGTCGTTGATGACTTTCAAATTGTCCATGTCCACGAAGAGAACACCGAATGGCAGGCGCGATCGAGCTGCGAGGCGGTAGGCCTGTTCAGCGAAGAGATTGAAGCCGCGGAAGTTGTAGAGGCCGGTGAGTTCGTCGCGGAGGTTCAGCTGCTGGACTTCTGACTGCATGCGAAGGATCAAACGCGAAAGGGCGAAGAGCAGAACGAAGGAAATGAGAGTCGCGGAGGAGGAGAGAATCGCAGTGGCGTAGCGGGCTGGAACGAGATGAGAATCAAGCACGCGGGCCCTGCAGATCTCGCGAATGATCGGCAACGAGAGCAGAATCGGCGCAACGATCCGCGCGACCTGACCCTCGATTCCGCCAGAGAGCAAGAAAGAAAAGACACCGTGCTCGGCGCGGCGGAGAACTGCAGTCAAGGTGAGGAGCGCGAGACAGGCGAGCGTAGGGATTTTAATCGGGCCATAAACGGAAGAGCCGGGGACTTGCACCAGCCCGAAAAGGAATTCGGAGAAGAGGACCAATACGATGAAGGCGAGCAGACACGCGAGACCATCGGCGATCTGACTCAAGGGCGAGCTGCTTGTTCGAAGAAGAAAAATTACGAGGCCGAGGAGTAGAAAGGCGAATGGTGCGAGAGAAACCTGTCCGATCTGCGGATCTCCGCCGGAAAGGCTGGGACTGGAGGCGTGGAGACCCAGAGCAACAGCGGCAATGATTCCGGTTATGGCACCGAGAAGGTGACCGATGTAGCGGAGCCGTTCGGTTCTTCCGCTTTCCAGCAAGAAGAGCGCAACCGATGCGCAGAGCGCTGCCAGAGCGGACGATGGCCGCATGTGGAGCAACGGTGAGGGCAGAAACTGTTCGATCGAAGCAAATAGCGAGGCGAGGACATTGAGGAGCGCAATCTGGATCGAAATGATGAGGGAGATTTGCTCGAGGAAGAAGACGCCGTGACGCAGCTCGTGGTTCGGCTCGTGAATATTCAATACCCGAAATGGCATGACAACAACCCGAACGCACGCAAAAAGGGCAAGAGCGTCTCAGAAGAGAGTTTTATGGTTTTAGCCTTCCCTTGCTTATAGCAGCTTGCATCACGTTCGATGGTGCAACTTTCGTAGGAGTGTACAGATGGGTTCGTGAGAGCGGGTTCGAATGGCCGACTATGCTGAGCAATCATCGAAGGACGGCGGGCGGTGCTTCGAAGTTCGAGAGCTCACGGAAGAAATCGTCGGAGAGTTTCAGGGATGCGGAGGCGATGTTGTCTTCGAGGTGGGCGACGGAGGATGTGCCGGGAATGGGAAGCATCATGCGGGAGCGGGAGAGGAGCCAGGCGAGCGCGACCTGCATGGGAGTGGCGCCGAGTTCAGCGGCGATACGGTTGAGGAGGTCGTGGGCCTGGCGATTCTGGCCGAGGGGAGCCCAGGGGATGAAGGCGATGCCGAGTTTTTCGCAGTGGTCGAGGAGGTAGTCCCACTCGCGGTCGGCGAAGCTGTAGCGGTTCTGGACGGAGACGATGGGGACGATTTTGCGAGCGCGCTCGAGGTGTTCGAGGGTGACGTTGGATAGGGCAACGTACTGGATTTTTCCGTGGGAGCGCATGTCGGCGAGGCACTCCATGGAGGCGTCGAAGGAGACGGCGGGGTCGGGGATGTGGAGCTGGTAGACGGCGATGCGGTCAACGCGGAGGCGCTTGAGGCTGCCTTCGACGGCTTCGCGCAGGTGATTGGGGCTGGCGTTGTGGATCCACTGGGCGGGACCGACGCGTTGCCATCCGCCCTTGGTGGCGACTACGAGATCGGCTGGGTAGGGATGGAGGGCTTCGGCGATGAGTTCTTCGGAGACGTTGGGGCCGTAGGAATCGGCGGTATCGATGAAGTTGACTCCGAGTTCGACGGCGCGGCGGAGAGTGGCGATGGCGGCATCGCGATCGGCGGGCGGTCCCCAGATGCCTTTGCCGGTGATGCGCATTGCTCCGTAGCCGAGCCGGTTCACGGTGAGTTTGCCGAGAGAGACGGTTCCGGCGGTGGCAGCGGGCCTGGCGGGAGAGGCTGGGGGCATGAGGACTCCTGTTGACTAGGATGTGGGGTGGCGGGATGGGGGCGCAAGGGGGAAAAACAGCTATTAGCTGCTAGCCATTAGCTTTTAGCTCGATTGTTGCGGACGGGATGGATGCGGCGCACGTCTTCCTTGAGGAAAAGCAACTGCGGGCTGATTCGCTGCGGTCGCAGGCTCGACCTTTGGTCGAAATGACGGCCGTTTTTGCGACGAGAGGAGTACCGGCTGGATCTGCACCAGCCGAGACGGAGCGGCTGAATCTTGCAGGGTGAGGGCACGTCTAAAATCAATAGAGATGGCAGATACGCTTTATTTGAGTTTGTGGTACCCGAATTTGCGGTTGGCGGGTTTGGCGGAGAAGCTGACGGCGGTGCTGAACGCGTTTGCAAAGCATGGCGGGGGGGCGCGGGTGTATTCGGCGACGGTGTGGCCGGTGAGTTGGAGCGAGACGCCGGTTTTTCAGCGGGTGTATGGATACGGCGAGCGCGGTGCTGAGCCTCGGTTGACAGTGGAGGACGCGCTGGAACTGCTGCACGAGGACTATGCGTACGAGTTCCAGATTGAGTGGTCGTTGTGGGAATTTGAACCCCAGGGACAAGGACCCGTCGCCGGGAAATCCGAGTTGGAGATAGCGGGCAGCGGCCTCGATGCGCGCTGGGTGAGGGAGCCGCGGCTGCTGCGTGTTGTTGGATACGGGCCGTTATTTGATGCCGGAGCGTATGAGCAGGACGGACATGTCCGGATTGACTTTGGAAGCGACGCGGCATTCCTGGATGAGGAGATTGAGCTCAATCCCGATACGGCGAGACACGTGGAAGAGAATGTGCGGCAACTGGTGGATTTGACGGCAGCGTTGGAGAAGGAGTCAGGCGCGACGGCACGGTTGCTTTGGAGCGAGCTGGGCGAGAGCCTTGCGCAGAGGCTGGCGGCACGTCTGGGTATGACGAACTGAGAGGAACGGTGCGCTTCACGATCGAGCGGCTGCGTACGTTGGTGCTGGTGGCTGGAGTGCTGCTGGTGATTGCGCTCGGGGTGTTTCTGGGGCTGGGGAAATACAGAAACCGATTCATCCGAAAAGATCTTCCCCATGCCCTAGGGCTCGGGATTCAAGAAGAAGCGAATGGGTTTGTTTATACGCATGAGGTGCGGGGACACACGCTCTACCGGATTCGCGCGTCGAAGCAACTGCAATTGAAGAAGGAAGGGAAGGTCTTTCTGCAGTTGCATGATGTTTCGATTGAGCTGTACGCCGAGGATGGGAGCCGGGTAGACCGGATCGAAGGGGGCGAGTTCGAGTACAACCCGGGTGTTGGAATCGCGAAAGCGATGGGGCCTGTGGAGATCACGTTGATGAAGCCGACGGTGCCTCCTGCGATTGCGCCGAATGCAAAGGCGGAGAATGCACTGGGGTCGAAGCAGATGCCGGAGAAGCTGGCGTCGGCGGCGCAGTCAGCAGCGAGTGGCGAGATTCATGTGAAGACCAGCGGACTGATTTTCAACCGCGAAAGTGGAGAGGCTTCGACCGAGAACAAGGTGGAGTTCTCGCTGACGCAGGGAAATGGCAGCGCGGTGGGAGCGAAGTACGACGCTCATGACGGCGTGCTGGTGCTTGACCATGACGTGGAGCTAAGTATCGAGCGGGGCGCTCAGCCGTTGAAGATGTTCGCGCGGCACGCTGAATTCAATCGCGATGACCAGGCATGCACGCTGCGGGCGGCGACCTTGCGGTATGGCAACAATGCCTCGAGCGCGGAGACAGCGAAGATAACCTTTCGCAATGATGGTTCGGCGCAACGGCTGGATGCAATGGGTGGCATTTCTGTGACAACGCTGACGGGCGGGCGGCTGTCGGCGCCAAAGGGAACACTGGCTTTCGATGAGCACAATGAGCCGCTGCATGCGCGCCTGGAAGGCGGCGTGTCGATTGATTCAGATCGAGACGGACGGAAGGTTCATGGCGGCGCGCCGTCGATGGAACTGGTGTTCGCGGGAAAGGGTGTATTGCGGAGCGCTCACCTGGAGAAGGGCGTGCAGATCGAGAGCGACGAGACGCAGGGGACAACGAGGGCGCACCGTGGCTGGACATCGCCGGTGCTGGATATTGCTTTCAAGGAAGCCGGGAGGGGGAAGGTCGAACCCGCTTCGATGCATGGAACGGACGGCGTGGTTGTGACGGCGTTTACACAGCGCGGGGGTAAGGCGGCGATTCCGGAAAGGCTGGTTGCGGACGATGTAACGGGGGAGTTCGGGCCGCATGGGGCCCTGACCGGGTTCAGAGGCCACGGTCATACGACGATCACGCAGAGCACGGCGGCAGGGGTGCAGCAATCGACCAGCGGTGATGACCTGGTTGCGCATCTGGGTCCGGCGGAGGGAACCACGGGAAAGAACGGGCAGCAGGGCGGAGTGCAGATACATTCGGCGACAGTGGACGGGCATGTGGTCCTGGTGCAGCAGCCAGCGCCGAAAGCCGGGGTAGCGCAGGCTGCAGTGCGGGCGACGGCAGGCCACGCGGATTACGGGCAGGGAGGGCAGTGGCTGCACCTGACTGGAAACCCGCGGGTGACTGACGGTGGGCTGGAGCTCTCCGCGGACAAGTTGAATGTATCGCAAGAGTCCGGCGATTCTCTGGCGCAGGGGAACGTGAAGGGCACCTGGAAGGGGGATCCGAAGCGAAGCAGCGCAGGCGGTCAGAGTATCGATCTCGGAGCAGGAGGTCCGGTGCATGCGGTAGCACAAGAGGCGGAGCTGAAGCGATCGACCGGGGCGGCAACGTTCAGAGGGAACGTCCGGTTGTGGCAGGAAGGGAATTCAATTGAAGCGCCGGTGGTTGTGCTGGACCGGACGAAGCAGACCCTGATGGCGCAGACTTCCAGTGCAAAGACGCCGGTGCAGGTTGTGCTGGTGAGCGCGATGGCAGCGATTCCGGGGCAGCAAGCGAAGCAAAGCGATCCTTCCGTCATCAGAGTGACGGGGGGAGAGCTGAGGTATTCGGGCTCGGAACGGAAAGCGGTGATGCGGTCGGGTGCGGCGGGGGTGGTTGTGGCAAGCACTGCAGACGCGAACACGAGATCGAACGAGGTTGAGCTGGTACTGCTGCCGGCAGGAAATCATGCGCGTAATGTGGGGGCAGGGGGGCAGGTGGACCGTATGACTTCGCAGGGACATGTGGAGGTGGCTTCAGCCGGACGTCGCGGAGTCGGCGAAAAGCTTGTCTATACGAATGACACGGGTGATTTTGTTTTAACTGGCACGGCCAGTGCGCCGCCTCAATTAATTGATCCGGCGCATGGTACGGTGACAGGGCAAGCTTTGATTTTCAACAGTCGCAATGATAGCGTCAGAGTCGACGGCGAGGGGCATAAGACAACGACGATGACGACTTCGCCGAAGTAACGGAACAAGGGGCCGCGAGCATGACGGGCCCGAGAGTTTGATGGACACACTGATCGCTGAGGGAATCGGCAAGACATACAAGGGGCGCCAAGTCGTAAGGGGAGTGACCCTGAAGATTTCGCGCGGCGAGGTCGTTGGCCTGCTGGGGCCGAACGGCGCGGGGAAGACGACGAGCTTCTACATGATCGTGGGGCTGGTTCCGCCGGAGACCGGACGAATTTTGGTGGATGACAACGATATAACGCACGTGCCGATGTACCTTCGAGCGCGCAATTTTGGAATCAGCTACCTGCCGCAGGAGCCGTCGGTGTTTCGCAAGCTGACGGTGGAGGAGAACATCCTGGCGGTGCTGGAGGCGCAGGCGCTGGACACGCGCGAGCGGAAGACGCGGGCGGAGCGGCTGATTGCGCAGTTGAACCTGGGGCACATTCGAAGCACGAAAGGGTATGCGTTATCGGGCGGCGAGCGGCGGAGGGTGGAAATTGCGCGATCGCTCTGCATCCAGCCCAATTTCATTTTGCTGGATGAGCCGTTCAGCGGGATCGATCCAATTGCAGTGGCGGAGTTGCAGAAGATTATTTTCGATTTGAAATCGAGCGGGATTGGGATTCTGATCACCGATCACAATGTTCGGGAGACGCTCAGCGTGACGGACCGCGCCTACATTATTTCGGAAGGTCTGATTTTCAGGGCCGGGACCCCGCATGAACTGGGGAATGATGTCGAGGTGCGCAGGATCTACCTTGGTGAGGGGTTCTCGCTGAATTGAGACAGCGCTCAGCTCCTAGCTATTAGCTCTTAGCTTCGGTGTTGGAGACCAAAGCTGCGATCGATTCGGCTATGACGCGTCCACTTTATCCCCATCCCACCCATTCTGCAAAGGCGGCAGAATGAAGGGGCACCGCGCGATGCTCCCATAAGAACAACAGGTTAGGGGCATTTTGCCGTAAAGAGGTTTAACACGTTAGCGGGTGCATGGAACCTGCTACCCGATTACACTAGTGGGTAGTCCTAAAGGGAATCGAGTTGGTCGAATGGCGCTGCTGCAACCCAGACTGAATTTGAAGGTGGCACAACGCCAGGTCCTCACGCCGGGCCTGATGCAGATGGTGAGCGTTCTTGCGCTCAACAAGCTCGAGCTGAAGGAGATGATCGATGCCGAGATGGTGGAGAACCCCGTCCTGGAAGAGATTGACGAATCGGTTCCAATGCTGGATGAGGTGGCAAGCAAGCAGGAGCAGGACCTGCTT
>Ga0207694_10000205_pt1 | contig 58152 bp, 50 predicted proteins | sample KBSC34metaG_FD_184353 | JGI IMG/M metagenome (GOLD analysis project Ga0207694, IMG submission 184353) | Corn rhizosphere microbial communities from Kellogg Biological Station, Michigan, USA - KBS C3-4 metaG (SPAdes) (version 2) | ecosystem: Host-associated > Plants > Roots > Rhizosphere > Soil... | reverse complement strand
ATCTGCCGATCATGCGCGATACCAAAACCAGACAACGACAAATCTCCCGGAGGATGAACGCGAAAATAGCCCAGGGTCAAACCCTGCGCAGCCCCGCACTAAAATCACGCGAGCCCCGTATGGGCGATCGAGCCATCTGTGATAAGAGGAATTTGCAAAGTCTCTGAGCGATAGAAAAAACCAGTTTACCAATGTGTTACTGACGAGTTGGCCACGACTCGCCCGAAACGCGAAGAAGACACGCCTGAGCGATTACGATTAGCGCATGGATCGATGCGTTCAATTGTCCTACTTCTATCACGACGATGACATCGTGGAACTCAGGGTGTCCGCATGGAACGGGAGTTTCGGAGGCGCTACTTGCCTTTACGTTGGTCAAGGTGACTTGGCGGATACGGCAACGCTATTGGCCGGTTTTCCAGTGGGCCTGGAGGACCAGCGTGAAGCTATGTTCGGAGCTTTTGGTCCGAAGTTTGCCGGTGGGGCTATGAAGCTGAAGTTCGCCTGTATCGACGGTGCAGGACATTGCCAGTTGCATGTCACCATCGAGGCTGATTATGACCGTGGGGAACTGCTGGCCCAGCGCGTCGAGATGCTTTGCGCCTTTGAGCCAGCGGCGCTCGATCAGTTCTTGGAGCAAATGCGGGAACTAAACTCTTCGCTCAAGGGTTCGGCTGTGCTTGCGATTCCATAGTTGCGAAAGAGCTTCCATGGGGCGAAGAGAAGGCATAGGGAAGAGTTGTCCGCCATGCACCCGGAGCTATACTCGTCGCACCTCAAAACGAGATGAACCAATTGAATCAAAGGCTGACAGGCGCGAGGTGTTTGATCTCCGCATTGGTGGCACTCTCCGCGACAGTTGCGCACGCAGCGAGGGCGAACGCCAATTCTCTGCACGTGCGGCTCTGTACGAAGATTGAGTTTGCAACCGGATCATCTGAAGTCGTCACCTTCATCAAAGATCGTTCATCAGGCGAGAAACCGCCCTTCAACTGGTGCGAGGCTATCGATGTGGATTGGTTACCCGGCGCACGACTTCTTCGCATCCATACCGCAATTCAAACAGATTTCGCGTGGACCTATACGCTAGTGCAGGCCAACAGCAGGTCTTCCGAATCACTGACGGGATTTGGAGAAGGACTAGTGGTTGGAACATCTTCTAATGACTCGAAAAGTCTGCTTGCGTTCAACGACCTACTAAAGACCGCACAAGCACCACTAAACCCGTCTCGAATGCGCTCGGTGTGCATCCTGTACCTGTTTCTCATTGGGCGGGAAAGCCACAGCGGCTTCTTCCGGCGCCCTGAACCCGCGCACGAGGTGATCGAGGAGGAGTACCGAACGACGGATCGAAGGGATGGCGACTTCCGAATCATCCGATTGACAACGAGGACAGGCCCCTTGAGATTCAAGTTTTCCTCCTCAATAGATGGGAAACTTCACCTTGATTCTGTCGTTGAGGACGGTGATAGTCCACGCGACAGCCACAATTAGCCACTGTCTGGCGAGGTTGCTCCCCAATCACCGCCGATACTTCCCTAGCCGGGCTAGGGAAGAGTGGTCCACCAACCGACCACAACACTAAAGATGATCTTCGCGAACGGCTACTTCTCGATCCGAGCTACCCTAGACCAGTCGGCCCACTCGATACAGGCGACTGGGTTTCCATCAATCCCGTCTTGTGCACGAGAGACGGCAAACTCTGGAACGCAACAAAATATCGCATGGTCCGCGTACAAGAACCAAGTATCCCAAGGTGGCGCGTCATGCAAATCGTAGAAGCCCTTTGAAACTGCTTCCGAAGCGCCATCATCTACTGTTTCCAGGGGCCAATAGATGAGAAGCCTGCAGTTCGAGAGAGCGTCAACAGCATCAAGAGTCTCTATTCTGGCCTCTTTGAGAATTTCCGACCGCGTTTCATTGATCCATGAGATTGCTCGACGGTATGAGTCATACTTTTTCTCAACCCAAGGTTCAAACGGTTCGGAGTTGTGAGACCAGTCAGGCACGTCGAGAATGGAGGAGGGATCGAGTCCGGGGCTGCGAAATGGCTTGTGGGAACACCAATTCACCACCTCAGAGATGACCCGTGAAAGTGCGGGTGACAGATCGCCGTTCTTCAAGCATGGCCCCCTGGATCAATAGTAGCGAAATTGAAAGATGCGCCTTTCACTCAGGTTCCGGTCAAGTCACCGCCTAACCGTCAGTAACCAACCAGTAAGCAGGCTGCTCTCCCATTCTTGAGAGATACCTGCAAGGCTGCGCGCCTTGATCCACCTCTACCGCGCTGCACCATGAGGAACCTGCAAAAAAATAGGTACAAAAGCCCCTACAATCGGTATGCACGTAAACGAGGCCCCATGACTCTCACCCGCAGAGACTTCTCCCGGCTCGCTGGCCTTGGCGCCGCGGCCCACCTCATCCCCGCATCCACCCGCGCACAATCCAGTGAGAAAAAGATCGGCTACGCCGTCATCGGGCTCGGCCGCATCGCCGGCCACTTCATGCCCGGCACGCGCAACACGACGAACTCGCAGATTACCGCTCTCGTCACCGGTCATCGCGACAAAGCCGAGAAGATCGCCGCCCAATACAACATCCCTGCCACCTCCATCTACAGCTACGAGAACTTCGACGAGATCGCGCACAATCCAGCCGTCGATGCTGTCTACGTCGCGCTTCCCAACTCCATGCACGCCGAGTACACCATCCGCGCGGCCAAAGCCGGCAAACACGTCCTATGCGAAAAGCCCATGGCCACCAGCGTCGATGACTGCGAAAAAATGATCGCTGCCTGTAAAGCCGCGAGCAAGAAGCTGATGATTGCCTATCGCTGCCACTATGAGCCGACCAATCTGCGCGCCATCAAGCTCATTCGCGACGGAACCGTCGGCCAGGTTCAGACCATCCAGAGCGCCTTCGGCTTCAATATCGCCAAAGGCGAGTGGCGTATCAGCAAGGCCCTCGCAGGCGGTGGCCCGCTCTACGACGTCGGCATCTACTCTCTCAATGCCTGCCGCTATCTCACCGGCGAAGAGCCAGACCACATCTCCGCCTACGCCTCCACCATCGACCGCGACGGCCGCTTCAACGAAGTTGAAGAAAACGTCTCGTGGACCATGCACTTCCCCTCCGGCATCGTCGCCAGTTGCAGCACCACCTATGGCGCAAACATGCCGGGCTATTTCCACGTCTATGGCTCAAAGGGCTGGATACAGGTCGACAATGCCTTCGTCTACGAAGGTCTTCATCTGCGAGCCGAACTCTCTGGCAAACAAATCGACGAGCCCAACCCGTCGCGCGATCCATCGCACTTCCAGGCTGAAGCCGAGCATTTCTCTCATTGCATCCAGAACAATCTCGAGCCGCAGTCCCCCGGTGAAGAAGGCCTTCGCGACATGCGTTACATCTCCCAGATCTACAAGGCTGCCGGCGTCAACGCATAGCCGAGTGGCGTAGATAGCTTCGTGACATCTACAGTGGGTGCCCCATTCTAAAGCGTCCGTCAGGACGCTTTAGGGTGGGATGGAACAACTCCACCCTACGGAAAATCCGGGTGCCCCAGGTCTCGCTTCTGAGACCTGGGATGAATCTGTCCTGACCACAAAACTTGGGTGCCCCCATCCATTCGGCCGCTGTTGCCGAATGGGTGGGAAACGAAAGACTCCGCCTTCCAGCAACCTGGAAACCAATCTCTATCCTTCAGCCCGTAACTTATCTCCCGCTTCAACCGCCTGCTTCCAAGCCTAGTCCGCCGCCGCCTCACCCTGTGCGCCCAATCCAAGAACCTTCCGGTTCTTCTCCGCATCCGCTCCCGAACCCGCAAAGTCGTCGAACGCCTTCTCCGTGACCTTGATGACCCACTGCTTGATCAGGTTCGCGCCCTCCGCGGCTCCTACCTTCGGACTCTTGATGCAGCACTCCCACTCCAGCACAGCCCAGCCCGGATAGTCATACTGCGCCATCTTGCTGAAGATCGCTCTGAAGTCGATCTGCCCATCTCCCAGCGAACGGAACCGCCCTGGCCGATCGATCCACGCCTGGTACCCGCCATAGACGCCGGCTTTCCCATTCGGCCTGAACTCCGCGTCCTTCACGTGAAACGCCCGAATCCGATCGTGATAGAAGTCGATGAACTCCAGGTAATCCAGCTGCTGCAGAATCATGTGGCTCGGGTCGTAAAGGATATTCGCCCGCTTGTGATCCTTCACTGTTTTCAGGAACCGCTCAAACGTCACGCCATCATGCAGGTCCTCTCCCGGATGCAGCTCAAAGCAAACATCCACTCCCGCCTCATCGAACAGATTCAAAATCGGCGTCCATCGTCTTCCCAGTTCCTCGAACGCCTCTTCGATCAGCCCCGCCGGTCGCTGTGGCCACGGATAGAAGTACGGCCACGCCAGCGCTCCAGAGAATGTCGCATGCGCTTTGAGCCCGAGATTGTTGCTCGCTTCCGCGGCCCACTTCAGCTGCTGTACCGCCCATTCCTGCTGCTCCTTCGGCCTTCCCGCAAGCTGCGCCGGAGCGAACCCATCCAGCATCACATCATAGGCCGGATTGCTCGCCACAAGCTGACCCTGCAGATGCGTCGAAAGCTCCGTCAGCTTCAACCCTGCCGCGTCCAGGATGCCCAGCAGCTCTTCGCAGTAGTCCCGGCTCTCCGCCGCCATCTTCAGATTGAACAGCCTGCTATCCCATGACGGTATCTGCACACCTACAAACCCAAGTTGCGCAGCCCAGCGCGCCATTCCGTCCAACGAGTTGAACGGTGCCTCATCGTCTGCGAACTGCGCCAGAAAGATACCCGGCCCTAATATCGTTTTCATATCTCGCTTCGCTCCTCGAATCCCTCTAGAACTCTACCCAGCTCTGCTTCTTGCTGCTCTCAATCGCTCGATCGATGAATCGCATACCGCGCACACCTGCCTCAATCCCCGGCAACGTCGGCGGCAACTTCGCCGCTCGCTTCTCCGGTGATGCATTCAGCGCATCCGCAAACTCCCGGTACAGCACCGCAAACGCCTCGAGATAACCTTCCGGATGTCCGCCAGGCAGCCGCGTCACCGCTCGTGCATCCTCACTCAGATATCCGCCTGATGCATGCCGAATCTCCTCAGGCCCATCCAGCCACTTCACGCTCAAGCCGTTTGGATCTTCCTGATGCCACTCCAGCGATCCCTTCTCGCCATAGATGCGCAGCCGCATGTCATTTCTCTCGCCCGCTGCAATCTGCGAAGTCATCAGCACGTTCTGTGCCCCGTTATCCATTCGCAGCAGCGCCGTACAATCATCATCCAGCTTCCGCCCCGGCACAACCGACAGAAGCGAAGCATTCACTCCGACAACCTTCAGCCCAGTCACATACTCGCTCAGATGGAACGCATGCGTCCCGATGTCGCCAATGCAACCGCCCGCGCCGCTCTTCGCCGGATCCGATCGCCACGATGCTTGTTTCTGCCCACTCGTCTCAATCGGATTCGTGAGCCATCCCTGAAGATATTCCACTGCAATCTTCCGGATCTTCCCCAGTTTCCCGCTCGCACACATCTGTCGCATCTCGCGCACCAGCGAATATCCCGCATACGTGTGCGTTAGACCATAGGGCAGCCCGCTCTTCGCTACCGCCTTCTCCAGTTCAACCGCTTCCGCATACGTTGCCGTCGCAGGCTTGTCGCTCATCACCGGGAAGCCCGCCTCAAGCGCCGCCAATGCAACCGGCATGTGCAAGTGATTCGGCGTCACAATTGCCACGAAATCGATCGAGTCTTTCCTTTTCTTTTCAGCCTCGATCATCGCCTTGTAATCGGGATACGCACGCGCCGGATCGATCTTGTACATCTCTCCAGCCTCCCGCGATCGATCCGCGGACTGCGAGAACGCTCCCGCAACCAGCTCAATCTTTCCATCCAGTTCCGCGGCAATCCGATGCACCGGTCCGATGAATGCACCCGGTCCGCCACCTACCATTCCCATGCGCAACTTGCGCTCACCCGCCATCTCAACTCCTTTTTCATTCTTCAGTGTCAGAAGAAGTCTCAGTCACGCGGTGATCACGCGTCAACATGCCGCCAACTCTCCACTCATTAACGCGCGATTCGCGCCAACTCAGTTGCTCGCCAGCTCGGCCCTCTTCAGTCCCGGCGCCAAAGTGCGCAGCAGCACCAGGGCAACGAGATACGCGCAGCCCGAATAGATGAAAAGCGGAACAAAACCGGATTGCGTGTGCATCTCCCGGGCCCTCTGCAAGACATCTCCAGCAATCGGCTGGAAGATCGCTCCTCCGAGCGCGCCCGCCACTTGTCCGAAGCTCACCACTGTCCCGACATGTTCAGAAGGGAACATGTCCGATGCCGTAGTAAAAATATTGGCTGACCATCCCTGATGTGCAGCCGCGGCAAGAGAAAGCAGTGCCACCGCGAGCCACTCGGATTCGAGACTGCCTACCGTCACCACCGGCAGAACGCAGCATGCGCACGTCAGCATCGCCGCAAGTCTCGCTTGCTTCAACGTCATACCCAGACGCGTGTAGCCCTTCGGAAGCCAACCGCCGAAGACACTCCCAAACGTTGAGACCACGTACACCGTAACCAGTGGTGGACCGATGTGCGTCAGATCAAGTCCGAACCGCGAGTGGAAGTACTGAGGAAGCCAGAATAGAAAGAACCACCACACCGCATCCGTCATGAACTTGCCGACCATAAAGGCCCATGCCTGCCGGTACTGAAGCAGTCGCCACCACGCGAAGGATCTTGCTCCCGGCGCAACCACAACTTGACCGCGTGTCCAGTCCATCGACTCCCGCGGCTTGTGATAGCGAATCGACCACCACACAATCCACATGACCGAGAAGACCCCGGTCACCAGGAACGAAGCCCGCCATCCAAAGTGCAGCGCCACCCATGGCACCAGGAGTGGCGCGATGATCGCGCCCACGCCCGCACCTGAATTGAAGATTCCCGTCGCAAGAGCGCGTTCCCTGGGCGGAAACCACTCCGCCGTCGCCTTGATCGCCGCCGGGAAGTTGCCGCTCTCTCCCAGCCCCAGAAAGAACCGCGCAATCCCGAAGCCCATCACAGACCGCACCAGAGCATGCGCCATCGCCGCCAGGCTCCACAATCCCGTAACCAACGGATATCCTTTGCGGCACCCAATCCGGTCCACTAGCCGTCCTGCAAATACCACCCCAAGCGCGTACGCCACCTGAAAAGCCGCCAGAACGTATCCGTACTCGCGATCCGTAACGTTGATGGTCGTTTCTACCGACGGCCACCCCGAAAACAGGGGCTGCAAGTGAATCAGCTGTCCATTCAGATTGGGTTTCAGGATCGACAGAACTTGCCGATCGACATAGTTGATCGTCGTTGCCACAAACAGCATGGCGCAAATTGTCCATCGCCCCTGCAGCGCAGGCAGATCGTCGATGCCCTCAGTGATCTCTGCTCGCTTGTCCACAGGCTTTGTCGGAATTGCCATGTTCCTACCAGTCCGTCAGGGTGCCATCCAGTTTCCGGTTCACGGGCAGATACGCCCGCTGGTATTCGTACTTCGCCGCGAGCTTCTCATCGAGATCTACCCCTAATCCCGGCTTATCTCCCGGATACATCATTCCATCCTTGTACGTATAACTATGCGGAAACACGGCATCCGTCTCTTCTGTATGTGGCATGTGCTCCTGGATGCCGAAATTGTGAATCGCCAGATCGAAATGCAATGCCGCCGCCATCGTCACCGGCGATAAATCAGTCGCCCCATGAAATCCCGTTCGTACGTGATACATCGCCGCGAAGTCCGCGGTCTTCTTCATGTGCGTTAATCCGCCTCCATGTACCACCGTCATCCGCAGATAATCGATCCACTGGTTGCGAATCAACTCGTGCGCGTCCCACACCGAATTGAACACTTCGCCTACCGCAATGGGAGTCGTCGTATGTTCCCGGATAACTCTAAAACCTTCCTGCATCTCTGCCGGCGTGGGATCTTCCATCCAGAACAGATGAAACGGCTCGAGTTCCTTCCCAAGGCGTCCCGCCTCAATCGGAGTCAGCCGATGATGGCAGTCATGCAGAAGATGGAGTTCCTCGCCGAATTCTTCCCGCACCCGTGCGAACAGATTCGGAACATGTCGTAGATAGAGCTCAGTCGACCACTCATATTCGTGCGGAAGCCCGCGCTCCGCTGGCTCGTACCGTCCCTCACCTTTGGGAACTCCATACGTACTCTTCAGCCCTGGAATCCCGCTCTGCACTCGAATAGCTTTGTACCCGAGTTCCTTGTGCCTGGCCACATCCTCAACAGCAGCGTCGATGTCCTTTCCGTTCGCGTGCGCATACACCAGCACACCCTCCCGGCTCTTCCCGCCAAGCAGGTTATACACCGGCGTATTCAGCGCCTTGCCCTTGATGTCCCACAGCGCCACATCCACGGCCGCGATCGCCGTCATTGTCACCGGCCCACGCCGCCAATAAGCTCCGCGATAGAGATATTGCCAGATATCCTCGGTCTGAAACGGATCGCGCCCAATGATGCATGGAATCACATGGTCGGTCAGGTAACTAGCCACGGCCAATTCACGCCCATTCAGCGTGCCATCGCCCAACCCATAGATCCCCTCGTCAGTCTCAATCTTCAGCGTGACAAAATTCCGCCCCGGTGAAGTGACATTGACGTATACATTCGTGATCTTCAAGCGCTCCCGCCGTCCTGAACTTCATGCAGTACTGAGCCCCGCATCATGCGACCCCTGCTCCCTGACTTCTTGTGCCCTCGTTCCCTGCTCTACTGGTTCACCCCGCTCGCCAGGAAGCCCCCATCAACGGCCACGATCTCTCCCGTTACATACGACGACGCCTCCGAAGCCAGAAAAATCGCTGCGCCCGCCAGCTCGCTCGCCTTGCCGAACCGCCCCATCGGCACGCGCATGTGTAACTCCTCACCGCGCGGTGTCCCTGTAATCAACTTCGCATTCAAGTCTGTCGGGAACATACCCGGCGCGATTGCATTTACGTTTACTCCAGTCTTGGCCAGTTCCACCGCTAGAACCTTGGTCAACGACCCTACCGCCGCCTTAGAGGCCGAGTACGCCGCTACCTGAAAGAACCCCACGAATGTCGTAAGCGACGCGATGTTAATGATCCGCCCATACCCCGCCTTCACCATCGTCTTCCCAAAGATCTGGCATGCCCTCAGGGTGCCTGTCAGGTTTGTTTCCATCACGCGCGACCAGTCAGCTTCTGAGGTCTCGAGCGTGGGAGCCTTGTACGTAACTCCCGCCGCATTCACCAGGATGTCCACCTTCCCAAACTCTCTGATCACTTCTTCATGCAGCTTCTCCAGCGAGCTCCGGTCAAGTACATCGCTCGTAACCCGCATCGACTTGCGCCCAAAACCCTCGATCTCCGACGCCGCCTTCTCCACCTGCTCCGTCCGCCTCGAACTGGCAACAACATCCGCTCCGGCCTGCGCCAGCCCCAGCGCAATTGCATGTCCAATGCCCGTCGTACCACCCGTTACTACTGCAACTCTGCCGCTCAAGTCAAACAAGCTCTGGCTCATCTCGATCCTCGCGTAGCTCTAACGCATCCGCTTTTCTTTGCGTACCGAATTAAACTCATTTTCCTGACCCCCAAAATCTATCACGCTAGCTCGCCTCCATTCCCCGCCGCATACTCCCTGGGCGAGATGGTCAACGTCTCGGGCAACAGCGATGCGTTACAGTTTCAGGGTATCGATTTATCACCATGGAACCTCTTCAGATTCCCGAAGCGAATCGCCGCTGGGATTGCATCAGCCTCGGCGAAGTCATGCTCCGCCTCGACCCGGGCGAGGGCCGTATTCATACCACGCGCCAATTCAATGTCTGGGAAGGCGGCGGCGAATACAACGTCGCTCGCGGTCTTCGTCGCTGCTTCGGTCTGCGCACCGCCGTCGCCACTGCCCTCGCTGAGAACGCGGTTGGCCGCCTCGTCGAGGACTTCATCCTTCAAGGCGGCGTCGATACCTCGCTACTCCGCTGGATTCCGTACGACGGCGTGGGTCGCACTGTCCGCAATGGTCTCAACTTCACGGAGCGCGGGTTCGGCCTTCGCGCTGCCGCAGGATGCAGCGACCGTGGCCACACCGCCGTCAGCCAGGTCAAACCCGGCGACTTCGACTGGCCCGAAATCTTCGGATCCGATAACGGTTCGCGCTGGCTGCACACCGGCGGAATCTTCGCCGCACTCTCCGCCTCAACCGCCGACGTAGCGGCCGAAGCCATGGACGCCGCCCGCGATCACGGCACTCCCGTTTCCTACGACCTCAACTTTCGCGACTCCCTTTGGCGCTCCATCGGCGGAAAAGCCAAAGCGCAGGAAGTCAACCGCGCCCTTGTCCGCAAAGTCGACCTTCTCCTCGGAAACGAAGAAGACTTCTCTGCCATGCTCGGTGTTGAGCTCAAAGGCGTCTCCGAAGATTTCTCCGAACTTCCCGTCGCTGCTTACGAGGAGATGCTTCGCGACGTGGCCGCCGCTTACCCAAATCTCAAACTCGTTGCCAGCACTCTCCGCACAGCACAGACAGCGAGCCGCAATGCGTGGGGAGCCATCGCTCTCTACCAGGATCAGATCGTTCACGTGCCTCAGATCGAAATCGACATACTCGACCGCGTTGGCGGCGGCGACAGCTTTGCCTCCGGCCTCATTTATGGACTCCTCGCCGGCAAGCCAATCGATTGGGCTGTCCGCTGCGGAGTAGCCCACGGCGCTCTCGCCATGACAACCGCCGGCGACACCAGCACAGCCACACTCGCCGAAGTCGAACGCGCTATGAAAGGCGGCTCCGCACGTATCGCCCGCTGACTTCAGACCGCTAAACCGCGGCCGCCACCCCATGCGAATGCGCATGGGTCCGCCGCGCCACATTCCCGAAATCCGCAAACGCCGTCATCTTTTTCCCGGTCAACTCCTCGTAGACCTTCTGCACCTGCGAGGGGAACCCGTCGTCTTTTCCGCCCGCGGAAACATACCGCGCAATCTGCGCGTTCGACTTCATCGATTTGCGAATTTCCTCGATGCGTGCTTTCCCTTCCTCGGGCGAGGCGTCCACCAGCCTTGAATGAACCTGGTCCTGCAGCACCTTGAAGAACGCCTGCTGGTCGTCCAGCACCGACGGCACCGATCGCGGGCCATGCCCCGTACAGATCGTCGTTGCTCCAAGCTTCTTCGCTGCGTCCAGCGTCGCGATCCATTTCCCCACGTCGCCGTCGCCGACAAAGTTGAAAGGCCCATTCACGCACACGTCGCCGGTGAAGAGAATCTTCTCCTTTGGTAGCCAGGCCACTGCGTCTCCATGCGTATGTGCAATACCCAGATGCATCAACTCCACCCGATGCTTTCCATCATCGAAGTAAAGCTCCTTGGGAAACAGGACGCTCGGCGCCTTCAGCTTCGTGTCTTTCAGATCGTTACGGTACTTCAGATCCTCTTCCCAGTTGCGCGGCTCCTTCCGCTTCATCTCGTCGATTACACCCGTATGCGCAACGGGCACCGCGCCGGCCTCAACGTAAACCTGGTTCCCATACGCGTGATCCCCGTGATGATGCGTATCGAATGCGAACCGGATCGGCTTGTCCGTGAGCGACCGAATCTTGCTGATCATGAGCCGTGCACCCGCCGGATAGTTCGCATCGACCACCAGCACATAATCCTCAAAGATGACCCAGCCGTTATTGCACACTGCTGGGGCGTTGTCCGCCAGGCTTCCCTCATGGAAGTAGACATCCGATGCCACCTGGTCCGCTTCAACCTGCTTTTCGGCCCCGGGCATTCGTCCGCCATGCAACAGTTCTGCCTCCGCCCCCACGCTCAAGAATGCGGTCCCCGTAGCAAGAAACTCACGCCGATTCACCTTGCACATCGCTCACTCCTTTACCGATCGTCACGAATGCGCGAATTATATCGGTCGGCGCTTAGAGCGCGGGTACAATTGCCGCACACTCGATCGTCCAATTGAGCAGTCTATTCCAGCAGGTAGGTCCGTGAGGGTTCTTAAGATCGTCGCCGCTCTAGCCATCATCTCTTTCGGAATACTGATAGCGGCGTTCTACTTCACGCAGCGAAGCCTGCTCTACTTCCCAACCCGTACCTACGTCTCGCCAGCCGAGGCCCATGCGAATACAGCATTTCGTGAAATGACAGTAATCACGGCCGATGGCCTCAACCTCAAAGCCTGGTTCGCGCCCGCTACATCCAAGCCATTCACCATCGTCTTCTTCCACGGCAACGGCGACTCACTGTATGGTGCCGCCCAAGTCGCCGAGCCCTACATCGAAGCAGGGTACGGATTTCTCGCGGTTGAATATCGCGGCTATAGCGGATTGCCAGGCAAACCAAGCGAAGCCGGACTCTACAACGATGGTCGCGCCTGTATCCACGAACTCATTGCTAGCGGCGTTGCGCCTAAGCACATCATCCTCTACGGACACTCTCTCGGAACGGGTGTGGCAATCCAAATGGCGCGTGAATTTCCGATAGGTGGCGTGATGCTGCTAGCGCCATATATCTCGATTCCCTCTCTCGCGCAGACCCATTATCCGTTCCTTCCAGCGAAGCTCCTTGTCCTCGATCGCTTCGACAACGAGAAGAAGATCGGCGATATCCATGTTCCCGTGCTCATGGGCAGTGGCGCCGATGACCAGTTGATCCCGCCCTCGCAGGGATTGAAGCTCTTCTCTCTTGCCAATGACCCGAAGGAATACCACTCCATCCCCGGCAGGGGACACAACGATTCATTCGACGAATTTGCCCCGTTGAGTCTGGATTGGATAGCTCGTAGTTGCGGGGGATGAAGTGACGCGCGGTCCGGTACTGTCGAGGCGCAAAATACCCGATTTGCACGGCATCACGAAGCGATGCTCCCTCAGCCTTACAGATACTTTTCCTTCAGAATCCTGCAGTGATGCTCCACATGCCCGGGAATAATGAACGCCAGCGCGCGCACTGTAAACGTAAAGCCGCTCGCTACGCCCTTGCGCATCCACGCTTCCTTCGGAAGGTTCCGATACAGGGAGATCGTCCCGACCCGTACACGCGTGAATTCTTCCACCTGCGCGCTCCAGGGAACCTTATCGGCCTGCGCGCCCGCGGCGGCAAGTCCCTGGTCAAAGCTCGGCAGCGGGTCGTTGAATCCTCGCGCAAACCACAGAGCTCGGAATGCAAACGCCCGCTCCGTGTCCGAGATATGATTCAACACCTGCTTGATGCTCCACTTGTCTGGCGCATATCGGAACATCGATTTCTCTTCCGAAATCCTTCTCAACCACGGCGAATACTGATCGAGCTGGTTTTCGATCGCACGGAGCGGGTCTTCTCCGGTGACCTTCTGGATGTAGGTGAAATAGTACGAGTCGGCTTCGTCGGGGGTTGGACGACCAATCATGATCTTGATTCTATAAGCCGGTCCAACCCTCTGCTTCATCCGAAACGGCTGCCGGATGGCCTATTCGTGTGCAAAGTTTCCCGTCCATTCGTCACAACTACGAAGATTTTCGTTGACAGCTACGAAGAACTTCGTATAACGTCTCCATCATGGAACTCGGTACGATCATCCCCCGCCCTACTGAAGCCGAACTGGAACTACTCCAGATTCTCTGGCAGAAAGAGCCGGCCACCGTGCGGGACATTTACGACGCTCTCAACGAAGAGAAGACTTCTGGCTACACTACCGTCCTCAAGACCCTTCAGATCATGACCGCCAAGGGTCTTGTCGTTCGCGACGAAGCCAACCGCGCTCACGTCTACCGCGCAGCATTCTCGCAGGACGCGATGCAGAGCCGTCTTCTCGCCGATCTCAGCAATCGCCTGTTCTCAGGTTCGGCGGCTCAGCTGGCATTGCACGCCCTGTCGATGGGAGCAGCGAGCGACGACGAACTCGCGGAAATTCGCGCTCTCCTCGAACGCAGGCGGAGCACAGCTTCATCTCTGCAGCAAAACGGGACCTCAGCACACAAATCCTCTCAAAAGGACCGGCCATGAACCACATCCCCGAAGCCGTTGCCTGGACACTCATCCACTTCTGCTGGCAAGCCGCAGCCGTTGCTGCCGCATACCGAGTTCTGAGCTTCGCTCTTTCCCGCCGCTCAGCGGAAACCCGCTACACCGCCGCGCTCTCGTCTTTGCTGTTGATGATCACCCTCGCCGCCGGAACACTGGCTTGGGAACTTCGTTCGGATCCCACACCTGCTCCGCTCGCGGCCACTGCTGCGAATTTCGCCGCGCCTCTCGCCGGCGACTTCCCTCGCATCACGGCTCCCGGATTGATCGCATCGCAACCTGATGCCCAGCACATCACTCTTGCGGCTCTTCTTCCTTGGATCGACGGAATCTGGATCGCCGGCGTTCTCGCCCTCAGCATCCGCAGCCTTGGTGGATGGTGGTATCTCCGTCGGCTTCGACTGTCCGCAATCACCCAGGCACCCGCTGCCATTCACGCCAGCTTCGATCGCATCTGCGCGGCTCTCGGCCTCAACCGCGCAATCGCGCTGCGGATCTCGACCGCTATCGACAGTCCAATGACTCTCGGTACGCTCCGCGCCATTGTCCTGCTTCCTCTCAGTGCCCTGACCTCACTCGGGCCTGATGAACTCGAAGTTGTCCTCGCCCACGAGCTCGCTCACGTCCGCCGCGCCGACTTCTTCTGGAACATCCTCCAGACAATCGCCGAGACTCTTTTCTTCTTTCACCCAGCGGTATGGTGGATCAGCGGCTGCATCCGGCATGAGCGCGAACTTTGCTGCGATGACATCGCCCTCAAAGTCTGCCCCAATCCCGTCACCTACGCCAGCGCGCTCTATCGACTTGAGGAGCATCGCTCGCGTCACCTGCGCCTCGCCTTGGCCCTCGACGGCCACGCCTCGCGCCACACTCTGCTTATGCGCATTGCGCGAATTCTCGGAGAACCCATGACTCGCATTCCTAGCTCACGCCTTCGTCCTTTCTCTCTGGTTGCCGCATGTGCCGGACTCGTTGCCCTTCTCGTTCCAGCGCCGCATGTCCTCGCAAGCCTCAATCCAGCGCCTCCCCTTGCACCCAAGCCGGCCGTTTCTGCCGCTGTCACACCCGCGGTGCACGTGAATGCCACGGCCGCAGTCGTGATGCATGTTGGAAAGCCCTCCCCTTATCCCGTGGGACAGGCTTCCGTCACCCCCGATCCTGACCCCGCGACTGGTGCAGAGGCACAATCAGAATCCAAACCGGCAGCCTCGACTCCACCGCACAGCGACTACATCGATCGCATGAAGGCTGCAGGATACGACGTCGACCTCGACAAGATGATCAACATGAAGATCCAGGGCGTCACTCCTGAATATGCCCGAGAAATGGCCTCCGCTGGCTTCGGCAAATTGAGCGCCGACGATCTGGTCTCCTGCAAAATCCAGGGAGTCACTCCCGAGTACATTGCCGACCTCAAGAAGCAGGGCTTCCATGTCGACGACGTCAAAGAAGCCGTCTCCTTCCGCATCTTCAACGTTACCGGCGAATTTGTCTCGGGCATGAAAGCGGCGGGCTTTGACGACCTCAATTCCAAGCAACTTCTAAATATGCGAATCCAGGGTGTCACACCCGACTTTGCCCGCACCCTCAAACAGAAGTTTCCGGCCGTCACCGCTGACGATCTTGTGCAGGCACGCATCTTCCACATCGACGATGACTTCATCGCCCAGGCCAGCCGGCATGGCTTTACCAACCTCCCTTTCAAGAAGCTTGTTCAGTTGCGCATTTCCGGTCTGCTCGACGACGAGTCTGTGAAGCCGTAACAATCCGGCAACTCTGAGACGTCAAGAACCCGCCTTTCCGCGGGCACAGGAACACTTTTGCCTTGAATCGGCAACAGAGGAGTGAATCCGATGCGCCTATTGTCTTCCGCTCTCGTCCTCGCGCTGGCAGCCGCATCCACAGTGGTGCTCGCGGCGCAGTCATTCGAACCTCTCCGCTCAAAGTGCGAAATCAGCCCCAGTACTGACGGCGCTAATCTCAGTCTCCACACATTCAATCAGCGCGATTGTCCGGAGGGCAATCATTGCGGTTCCAATTTCAGCAATGAGTCGATGAACCGCTTCAGCGGTGTCACGCTGCTTGATCTCGCGAACGACGGTGCCCATCTCACCGCGACGCTTAAGGGCGAGGCCGGCGCCTTCACCTGCACAGGCACGGTCCACGACCACGAACTCTACGGCGATGCGGTGTTCACACCCGACACCACCTTCGTCGACCGAATGGGCAAGCTTGGCTTTACCGGCTACGACTCGCAGAAACTCCAGGCCTACACGTTCCTCGATGTAACCAACGACTTCGCCCGCTCTCTTCAGCAAGCCAATATCAAGGGCGTCACGACCGATAACCTGATCGCACTGCGCATCTTCAAAATCGATCCCGCGTATGCGCAAGGCTTCGTATCGATGGGTTACGAGCAACCAGATGCCGGCAAGCTCATCGGTCTCAAAGTTCAAGGCGTGAACGCCGAAGAAGTCCGCCAGATCCGTGATCTCGGTTTCAAACCCACGCTCGACGAATTGATCCAGATCCGCATCTTCCACATCACGCCGGAATTCGTTCACCGCATGCAGGGTCGCGGGCTCAAAGACCTCACCATCTCGAAGCTGGTCCAGATCAAAATCTTCAAGCTCGACGAGTAGAGCCGGTTCGCAGCATATCCGTTCAGGGTCGAATCACGGCTTCCGCTAAATTTCTCAGTAACCGTGGAGGCTGGTTTGCGTCGAATCCTTGTCTTCTCCCGGATGTGCATTTGCGCATCTCTTCTTCTGCCCGCCCCGAACACCAAATCCACTGCTAAGGACGCATTGATGTCCCTGCATGCTGAAGGAATATTCGAAGTAAAGAACTCGCAGCTCGGCCCAGACGAGGCCTTGAACGGCACCGCGATCGGGCGCTTCAGTCTCGATAAGCAATTCCACGGGGATCTCGAGGGCTCGAGCAAGGGAGAAATGCTAGGCGCGGGAAATCCCGCAACCGGCACAGCCGGCTACGTCGCCCTTGAGCAGGTCACTGGAAGTCTCAACGGTCGCAGTGGATCATTCTCGCTCCAGCACTGCGGCACAATGGTAGACAACAAATTTGAACTCGTCGTCAAGGTCGTACCTGGGTCTGGCACCGATGAACTCTCCGGCATCTCCGGAAGCATGATCATCGCCATCGCCAACGGAAAGCACTCCTGGAAATTCGACTATACCCTTCCTGCCAAAAAGTAGTCCGGCAAAAGAACCTCCATCCCGCGAAACGTCTTCCACAGGAATGGAGGCAGGAGAGCTGGTGAAATTGTCTGATCTAGCGACTTGCGAAGTTCACTTCCAGGTTGATATGTACTGCAACTCTCTGGTTGTTCAGAGTTGCGGGAAGATACCTGTACTGCCGGACTGCATTTAAGACGCGCTCATCCACTATTGGATTCACTGACTTTTCGACATGAACGTTCTGGGGCCTACCGCTTTCGTCAACCGTGAAGCTGACGACCACTTTCTGAGTTGCCATATTCTGGCCCGCGAAATCAGAAGATGAGACCTTGAATTCGGGCTCTGAAATCAGTTTTGGCCAAACTACGCCTGAGCTGATCCGCAGAGGCTGAGTGCTCGTTGTGGACTCGGTTACGGGTTGCGATGCACCGTGCGCATACAACACGCCGGCAGAGCTATTTTTCGCCTCCAGATTGACACTCGAGCCCTTGGTGACCGATTGGGCATGAAGCAGCACGGAGGAGAAGATTGCGCACACTGCGAGTACATTCCGCATGATTGTCTCCTTGAGGTTCGAGGGTACCCATCACCACGATAGCTTCGATTCAACACGACCGTCAATGGAAAAAATGCGTCTCTGTATTTTCAGCAACTTCGCGGTTGCATATCGTCACTTGCCACACGGGCCGTGAAGAACACGTGAAGAATATAGAAATTCACTATTACGATCGATTCGAACAGGATCAGGATGTGCAATTCAGACTCAAACGTGAGGTGAGCAGCTACCATAAACACATGCCCCAGTTCCCTCCCGGTCAAACCCTGCTCATCGACGCAGACGATACCCTCTGGGAAAACAACATCTACTTCGAGCGCGCTATCGCGGCGTTCATCAGCTTTCTAAATCATCACGAGTACTCCGCCGCCGAGGTTCGTCAAACGCTCAATGCTGTCGAGCGGGAAACGATCCTCGCGCAGGGTTACGGCCTGCCGAGTTTCACACGCTCGCTTGTCACTTGCTTTGAGCGCCTCAGCCCGGAGCCCATGGATGATGAAAAGCATCAACGCGTGATCGGCTTCGCGCAGACCATCGCCGACCAGGAAATCGAACTACTGCCCCAGGTTCAGCAAACCCTTGCCGAGCTCGCCACCCGTCACAAGCTCATCCTCATGACCAAGGGCGATCATGCAGAGCAGGCAGATAAAGTTCGCCGCTCCGGGCTCGCCGAATACTTCTCCGCGGTGGAGATCGTTGCCGAGAAGGATCCTTCGGCCTACCAGGACGTCGTTACGCGCCACGAACTTCAGCCGCATTCCAGCTGGATGATCGGCAACAGCCCGAAGAGCGATATCAACCCCGCTCTTGCTGCAGGTCTGCACGCCGTTTTCCTCTTCCATAAAGACACGTGGATTCTTGAACATGCCGAAATCTCGCCTGCGCCGAAGGATCAGCACCTGATTGAACTCGACGCATTCGCGAAACTATTGGTGTTCTTTTAACCGGTTACCCCATACTGGGTATTCACATTTCGGGGTAAGATACCGTATGCATCAATCCCCAGCTTCTGATGCTGTGAAGAACGGCCGGACCTTTCCTGCGCCGCCCCGCGTGCACTGGGCCGTTCTCCTTGTATTGATCGCCTCAGCCGAAGCGTTGGTCTGCTACTTGTTCCCCGCACCCTATCGCAATTTTGCGATCTACGCTGTGGCCGCCGCCTGGCCAACGTACCTCTGTCTCTGGATCCGCCGGCTGAACCCCCGCGCCAGTTCCCTTTACTGGGCCATCGCCTCGATCGTCACTGGTTACGGTTTCCTCTTTTCATGGCTACTCGGAGTCGTCGTTATCTTCGAACTCCGCGAGGAATTGCTCGATCACTACAACCGGCGCGAGCCGATCGGCATGCGGCTGAACTGGTTGCTGACGATTCTGGGTTCAGTAATCTATTTCCAGTTTGCCTTGAACAGGGTTGGACGTCAGAAGGAAGCCGCCAGCGAAATCGTTGCCGTTGAATCTGAGCGCTCGGTTCCCGCATAGCGCGGTCGTCCTGCAGACACCTGGTTGTTTTGTTTTCCCACCATTTTTCGCAAATTCCTCACCTCATTGAACTAATCTCTGGATCGAAGCAATTCGACAAGGCTCCTTGCCTTGGGCCACCTTGGTGGTTGAGATCTAATTCATCCGGACTATTTCGTAAGATCCTCATTTTATTGGTTGATGATTGTAAGTTCCTGATCCGCATAACGTAACAGTTGGGCCGGGACCGCATACGCATCATCTCTTTCTTATCAACCTGGTTTTTGTAAGTTCCTCCTGTCATTCAACTTATTTGTAAGTTCCAGTAAGCAAAGGCGGTTAGGCCCGGGGGGTTCGCACCATCCAGATGGAGCTTCGACACCCTTCCATTGTGCGCCGAAGATGTTAAATCGTCTGCAAATCGGCAACGAGATTTTTGCGCTGATACCGGAGGATCTGCATCGGCGATTGAGGAGGACACCGCGTCGGCGCCAGCACCGAGCGGTCTATATCTCAGGCAGGCGCACGCGGTCTTGAGGAGCTGATGTTGGATTACTTGGCGATATCTCCTCTGCAGCCTGGATGGCCGCACTCGCAAGCTATCTCGGCGGTATCCTTGTGCGATTCGCAATGGGTGCTGCAGTACTTCTTGTCGGTCATGCAGGAACAGGCGGGGTGGGCGCATTTCTTCTGATCAGCCATAATGTCCTATCTCCTTCGGAAGCCCTCTGGGGCATTCTGGAGCTTGGATGCGCGTTTGGGACTGGCAACTGGCTGATACAAAGGCGCCCGTTTTCTATTGCCTTGGCCCCTGCATTCCGTCTTCTACACTGAAGCCAGACATGACGGACCAATCTCTCCCAAAAGCTCCCGTAGCCCGCAAAGAACACCGCGAAATCCAACTGCACGGCGCCACCCTCGTCGATGATTACGCCTGGCTTCGCGATAAGGACAATCCAGAGGTTACCGACCATCTCAAGGCGGAAAACGCCTACTCCGACGCGCTCACTGCTGACCTGGCTTCGCTGCGGGATGAGCTCTACGACGAGATGCTAAGCCACATCAAGCAGACCGACGAGTCTGCCCCCTATCGTGAAGGCGACTGGTGGTACTACGTTCGCACCGAGGAGGGAAAGCAGTACTCGATCTTCTGCCGCAGGTCTGGATCGGATACCGCCCCTGGCGGCCCTGAAGAGATCATCCTCGATGGAAATCAGCTCGCCGAGGGTCAGCCTTTCTTTGCGATTGGCGCCAATGACATCTCTGACGACGGGCGTTGGCTTGCCTATACAACCGACCTCACGGGATTTCGCCAGTACTCCTTGCACATCAAGGACCTTCAGACCGGAGAGACACTTCCCGATCCTCCCAGCCCCGGGCCGCAGGATCGCGTCGGTTCTATCACCTGGTCATCTGACAACAAAACGCTGTTCTACACGGTTGAAGATGAGGAGCAGAAGCGCCAGTTCCAGCTTTACCGGCATACGCTTCACGCGCCCTACTCCGAAGACGTGCTCGTTTATCAGGACGACGACGAGCGCTTCAACATCGGCGTTGGCCGCACGCGCGATGGACGCTATCTCGTGCTCGAGTCCGCAAGCCACACGACCACTGAGTGCCAGGTTCTCGCGGCCGACAATCCTGCAGGCGAGTTCAGTGTCATAGCCCCGCGAGAAGACGAGCACGAGTATTACGTCGATCATCGCAATGGGCAGTTGTTCATCCGGACAAACGATCGGGGCCGCAACTTCCGGCTAGTCACTGCACCGGTCGATGCGCCTGGACGCGAGAATTGGACAGAGTATATCCCGCACCGTGACGCCATCATGCTCGAAGACGTTGACCTCTTCGCCAACTTCTTTGTCGCATGCGAGCGAGAGGACGGCTTGCCGCGGCTGCGGATGTGGCAGTTCCCGGACGAGTCGACGAAGGCGAACCCCGCCGGTGAGATCGCGTTCCCAGAGCCTGCATACAACGCCTCGCCGGGGATCAATCGAATCTGGCAGACAAAACTGTTTCGGTATGGATATCAATCGCTGGTCACACCCGGATCGGTCTTCGAGTACGACATCAAAAGCCGGGAATCCACGCTCTTGAAACAGCAGGAAGTGCCCGGCGGGTTCGATCGGACACTCTATGCGAGCGAACGAGTCCATGCGATTGCAAGCGATGGCGTGAAGGTCCCTGTCTCCCTGGTATACCGGCGCGACAACTTCGAGAAGAACGGGCGCAGTCCGCTGTATGTGTACGGGTACGGCTCTTATGGCTACTCCCTTCCGCTCGGATTCAACTCCAACCGGCTTTCGCTTCTCGATCGCGGGATTGTCATGGCCTACGCGCATATCCGCGGCGGAGGCGATCTCGGCAAGCCGTGGCACGACGCAGGCAAGATGCTGGTGAAGCGAAACACCTTCACCGACTTCATTGCGGCGGTCGAACATCTCACCGCCAGCGGTTACGGCGACAGCCAGCGTGTAGCCATCGAAGGAGGGTCGGCCGGCGGATTGCTGATGGGCGCTGTCACCAACCTTCGGCCCGACATTTTTCGCGTGGTCCTCTCCCACGTGCCCTTTGTCGACGTGATGAATACGATGCTCGACGCCTCTCTGCCGCTCACCGTGCCCGAATACGAGGAATGGGGCGATCCCAACCAGGCCGATTATTTCCGCTACATGCTTAGCTACTCGCCCTACGACAACCTCAAGGCCGCAGCTTATCCCGCCATGCTGGTCAAAACATCCCTGAACGACAGCCAGGTGATGTATTGGGAACCAGCCAAGTACGTTGCGAAGCTGCGCACGCTGAAGACTGACTCGAATCCCCTGCTCCTGGTGACGAACATGGAGGCCGGCCACGGCGGGGCGAGCGGCCGCTACGACTACCTGAAAGAGATCGCGTTTGACTATGCGTTCCTGCTGCGCGAGTTGGAGGTTGTCTAGCCTTCAGCTCTTGGCTCTCAGCCTCGGCTAGGCCTTGACCAGCTGTCGTTTCGGTACAAAGAAGTCTTCCCTCTTCAAGTTGCATTTCCTCGCAATGGATTTGCAGTAATCCAGACGCCCAGCCAGTTGATTGCGGCTGTCGGAGCCAAACGTGAATTTCAGTCCCTGTTCTTTCGCCATCAGGATGAACTTCTCGTGCGGGGTATGGGCCATGTCATTGATTTCGATTGCAAGATTCCTTTTCTTCAAAGCGTCGATAATCGCCTGCATCCTTTCCTCGGTCCACAGCGTGTAATAGTCACGCGCGATGCAAACAGGCAGGAATAGCGGCCATCCGAAGATGTTCAGCGGCTCCGGATTGTTGATGACCTCCAGGTTGTGAGCCACGTAGATCTCCATGAACTTCTTCGGGTCATCGACATACGTATCGAAATTCCAAATGCGCAGTGTCTCCCCATACCCATTTCCGTTGGGAATCGTCTGCGGATCCATCTCGACGTAATCGAGCAGCTTGATGGTTTCGGGCGAAAAGGCTGTGGACCAGCCTGGACTCATTGGCTGCAGTCCGTAGTAGACGGGATAAGGCTTGAGCGAATCAATGAACTGCTTCAGGCTCGCGTCATCATGTACGGCGCCCCCGGGATTCACCATGATGCCGAACTGCACACCCGTTTTTTTCGCGATCTCCATCACATGATCGATAGTGAACGTGGGTGTGAGATGAACGTGCAGATCCATCAGTGGGAACTCGTCAACCGGCTCTCCGAAGCTTCGGGTAATCGACGACGCGGCTATCAACCCGCCTGCGATCCCGGCGGTCTTCAGAAATCTTCTCCGTTCCATTTTCATTCTCCCCAACTCTCCATTGCGTTCGTCGCGAGTGGCGATGAACTCTTACATTGCTCTTCCCGTTCTCTGGTGTCGCCGGGAGATAACCGGCAATTATAGGGATCGATCATCCTCAGTCGCGGTGATTGCCAATGGTTTGTCCACCGGGCCATACGTATCTGACAGGAGATCCGGCATCCCTCTCCACCGAACTCGTACCGGATCAGTTGCGGTTGATGCGGCAAGCGGGCGACCGCCGCGTCCTTTCGCCCGGATCGTGCGTAGCAAAACCGTCCGAGTTCGGACACTCTTTCTCAGTTGTGAACGCAGCCTTCCGGCTCTTGATCCCTAAACCATTGATTCGGCGCAAATAAACCGAGAGCTTCGCGGTCCCTCAATTGCTTCCACTTCTCACAAGCCGACGTGGAGGTCGACCGATGAGAGTACTGCTGCAGGATCTGGGCTATGCGTTCCGCCAATTGCGAAAGACGCCCGGCTTCACCCTTACCGTGCTGCTTACCCTCGCACTCGGCATCGGCGCCAATGCCGCCATCTTCACGCTGGTCAACGCCATCCTGCTCCACAACCTGCCGGTCACCGATCCCAAGACTCTCATTCGCATCGGCGACACAGACGCCTGCTGCGTGAACAGCGGCTGGAATGATGAGGGAGACTATTCGCTCTTCGCCACCGACACCTACACCATGTTCAAAAAGAACCTGCCGGAGTTTGAAGAGCTCGCCGCGATGGAGTCAGGCTATGCCTGGCGGCCCCTTACCGTCCGCCGCTCTGGAGCCCAGACACTTGCCAAATCCGTTATGGCGACCTTCGTCTCCGGCAACTACTTCCGCGTCTTCGGCCTCTCCCCCGCCGCGGGCCGTCTCCTCATCGACACCGACGATCAAAAAGGTGCGCCCGTCACCGCTGTCATGAGCTACGACACCTGGATGCAGGATTTCTCGGGCGATCCCAGCGTGGTCGGGAGCGCGTTCTACATCAACACCAAGCCCGCCACAATCATCGGAGTCGCGCCAAAAGGATTCTACGGCGATCGCATCGATACAAACCCGCCCAAGTATTTCCTTCCCATGAATTCGATGGATTTCGTCAGCGGCGCACCCTACTTTACCGATCCAGACACGCAGTGGGCTTACATCATCGGCCGCATCAAGCCCGGAACTTCCCTGCCCGCTCTTCAGGCGAAGGCCAGCACGCTGCTCAAGCAACAGTTCGCTCCGCTTAAGACGTTTACTGATAAGCGCGCCAAGGAGAAGCTTCCTCGCACACACGTTGTGCTCACCCCCGGTGGCGGCGGTATCCAGAACATGCAGGACGGCTACAAGGATCACCTGAAGCTGCTGCAGTGGATCGCAGCCATGGTCCTTCTCGTCGCCTGCGCGAACATTGCGAACCTGCTGCTGGTTCGCGGCATGAGCCGGCGTGCGGAGCTCTCCATCCGCTCTGCTCTCGGCGCACAGCGCAGCCGCATCGTTCGCCAGCTACTCACCGAGAGCGTTCTTCTCTCCGGGCTTGGCGGTCTCCTCGGACTCGCCGTTTCCTACCTCGGAGCGCACGCGCTACTGGCACTTGCATTCCCCGATCAGCACAACATGCCCGTCGCAGCTTCTCCATCGCCGCTGGTCATCGCCTTCGCATTCGTGCTTTCGCTTGTCACCGGGGTTCTCTTCGGCCTGGCGCCGGCGCTGATGGCCGCGCGCACGCAGCCCGTCGAATCCCTGCGCTCCAACTCGCGTACTACCGCCCAGGGAGCGTCCATCCTGCAGCGCGCGCTCGTCATCCTGCAGGCCGCGCTCTCCCTCGTGCTGCTGGTTGCTGCGGGACTCTTCGCGCAGAGTCTGAACAAAGCGCAAAACGTCGACATGAGGCTCGACACTACCAATCGCTACATCGCGCACATCAATCCCCAGGCGGCCGGATACAAAAACACCGAAGTCGAGCCGCTCTATCAAACCATCATCGACCGCTTCCATGCCGTTCCCGGAGTTGTAAAAGTCGGGCTCTCCACCTACACGCCGATGGAACAAAACAATTGGGGATCCGGCGTCAAGGTTCAGGGCGATCCCGACATCAACAAAGGCGCGTCATGGGTCAAAGGCACGTCAGAGTATTTCGACTCCGTCGGTACTCACGTCGTCATGGGCCGCGGCTTCACGCGGCAAGACACGATGAACGCGCCCCCCGTAGCCGTCGTAAACCAGGAATTCGTCAAGCTCTTCTTCGGCAAGCGCAATCCCATCGGCCATCGATTCGGCTTTTCAGGTCCAGGACCTGGCGGCCGGGATGCCGCTCATGAAATCGTCGGCGTTGTAGAGGACACCACCTACACCAGCGTCTACTGGAAAAACCACGCCATGTACTTCCTGCCGCTCACACAGCGCGCCGGCAACGGCGTCGATCCCGACGACACTCTCGACAAGGACCTCTCCATGTTCGCCGGCGCTCTCGTCATTCAAACCAGGCAGCCCATTCCCGGCTTTGAAAAGGTCGTGGGCGATACCCTCGCGAGCATCAACCCCAACCTCACCATCGTGAAGTTCCAGACATTCCAGCAGCAGATCGACGATCGTTTCGTCGAAGAGCGGCTAATCGCTCGCCTCACTTCCCTCTTCGGCTTGCTCGCGCTTCTCCTCGCTGCCATTGGTCTCTATGGAGTCACCTCCTACACGGTAGTCCGCCGTACCCCGGAAATCGGTATCCGCATGGCGCTTGGAGCGGCCCGCAGCCGCGTCATTGGGTCCGTCATGCGCGGCGCCATGCTGCAGACCACCATCGGCCTCGCAATCGGCATTCCGGTCGCAGTCTTCTGTGTGCGCTACGTCAAGTCCCAGCTCTACGACATCACCAGCGTGAATATTCCTGTAATGTCCATCGCGATCGGAGTGCTGGTACTCGCCGCCGCCATTGCCGGATTGATTCCCGCCCGCCGCGCGGCTTCTATCGATCCCGTCAAGGCTCTGCGAATTGAATGAATGCGATGCGCGCTCGGTCTGCATTCCTGAATCCATAATTGATCACTTCCAGGACATTCGAAGAGCCCGATATAGAATCAAGCGAAGGCGATATTCTGCAGCCGCAGACTACGCGCCAGATACTTGCCTCCGATTTCATATCGAGGTCTCTTCAATGAAGATCAGCGCTCGAAATATCCTTCCCGGTACCGTCCTCGGAATCACAAAAGGCGCCGTCAACGCCGAGGTTGTCCTGTCGCTTCGCGGAAGAGAGAGCATCGTTGCAGTCATAACCAACGCCAGCGTGGACAGACTCGGATTGCAACGCGGCACGGATGCATTTGCCATCATCAAGGCGTCAGATGTGATGGTCGGCAAGGGTCTGGAAAGTGCGAAATTGAGCGCCCGGAACATTCTCTCTGGCAAGGTTGCGGAACTGAACGATGGCGCTGTGAACAGCGAGATCGGCATCCAGTTGCCTGGTGGCACCATGTTGACAGCTTCGATCACACGGGAGAGTGCGCACGCGCTCACGTTGAAGCAGGGCGATGACGTAGGCGCGGTCATCAAGGCTTCGCACGTAATGGTCGGCGTATGACTGCGTTTTGATTCAATTTGAGCAATCGAACTCCGATTCCGTATCCGCCCCAGCCCGACGGCTCCACCCCGGTCAACAACATCGAGTGCTCATGCCTGATTCCGCCTCCTCAAATCGAATCGCATAGAATCGTGCATACTTTTTCGATCCCGCGCGAGATCCAGGGTGCTACAAGAAGAACATGAGCGCACAGCGACAGCTCCTCACACCACGCGAAGCGTCACGCATGCTCGGCATCAGCTACCCTGCCATCAAGAACTGGATTCTGAGTGGAAAGTTGAAGACGATCCGCACCCCGGGCGGGCACCACCGGCTGACGGCAGCGAGTCTCAGACCTTTTCTCGAGGCAGATGGAACGCGGCCCGAAACTGAGTCGCGCGCCCGCTACCGCCGCGTAAGCGGACGCAATCAGCTTGCCGGAAAGGTCGTCAGCGTCAGGATCGAAGGCCTTCTGGCTGAAATAATTCTCTCGATTGGTGACGCCCAGGTCACTGCGATCATCACCGCCGCCGCCGCCCGCGAGCTCAACCTCAGGAAAGGCGACACCGCTGCAGCCCTCATAAAATCAACCGACGTGATGATTGAGCGTTTGACTGACGAAAAGTATTGATTCGCTAGCAGGTTCGTTGACTATACGAATCAATACATATAAATTCGAAATTGCCCGGATTAACTTCGGGTTAGGCCCTCCCCTTTCCTTGAGTCATTGCTGTCCGGCCAGACCGGCGGGAAACCGCCGTGTCTGTTTTTACTGGAGAACAGAGAATGCTTCGCCGTCTGCTGCCTGCATTGCTTCTTGCATCGCTCTGCGAGCTCACGGCAAATGCTCAAATAGCGGCAGACCTGCGCGGCAGAGTGCTCGATCCCTCCGGCTCGGCGGTCCCGAATGCCACCATCGATCTCACCCGGAGCGCAACGAACACCCACATCGCCACCAGCAGTTCGGGCTCCGGCGACTACTCGTTCACGAATCTCACACCAGGCGCCTACCGGCTCGACGTCAACGCACCAGGCTTCGCGCACCTGGCGCGTGCTGGTGTCCATCTAATCGTTGGCCAAACCATCAACGTCGATCTGAAATTAAGCGTCAGCGGAAATCAGCAGACCATCGAGATCACCGCGGATGCTGCTCTCCTGCAATCTGCCACCAGCAACGTACAGACCAACATCGCGGGCTCTACCGTCATCGCCATGCCGCTGAACACGCGCAATTTCGTTCAGCTCGCAACCCTGGCTCCCGGTGTCGAATTGCCGCCGGGCACTGTCCTGCCTCGTATCAATGGTGGACGCCCTCGAACCAACGAATACCTTTTCGATGGCATCTCCGTTCTGCAACCTGAACCCGGCCAGGTCGTCTACTTTCCCATCATCGATGACATTCAGGCCTTCACCATCGAGGCCAACAACGTGCCCGCCGAGTTCGGCCGCTTCAACGGCGGCGTCGTCAACGTCGCAACACGTTCAGGATCGAACGCATTTCACGGAACGCTCTTTGAGTTCTTCCGCAACGAAGATTTCAACGCGAGAAACTATTTCGCCACCGCTGGAGCGCGAAAGCCCGAATATCGTCGCAACCTTTATGGCGGAACCATCGGCGGCCCAATCCTCCCCAACCGTCTCTTCTTCTTCGGCGCATATCAGGGCGTAAAGCAGCTTATCGGTGTCACGCGAATTTCAACCATACCCACCATCGACGAGCGTCAGGGCATCTTCACCGGCGTTTCCCATATCTACGATCCGACATCAACCTCCGTCATAAATGGCGCCACCGTCCGCACTGAATTCCCCAACGACATCATCAACATCCCACTTGACCCCGCAGCCCAGGCGCTGCTCGCGCGATTCCCCAGCCCCACTAACCTGACTGCCAAGGCGAACAACTATACGCGAACCGCGAACGACACCGACCATCAGAACCAGTTCGATTTCCGAGTTGACGGATCGATGGGCAAGCGCGATATTGCCTTCGGCCGCTATTCCTATTCGAACGAAGTCGAGCTGCCCGTCACTCCCCTCCCCGAAGGCAGCGGAGCCATCACCGGCGCAGTCATCGGGACCGGAGGCGTATCGGGCCTCTCCAACGTCCTCGGTCAGCAGGCGGTCGCAAACGAAACTCACATCTTCACGCCGCACCTGCTCGCAGACCTCCGAGTCGGCTATACGCGCCGCGGCAACACCATCAATGGAACCACGCTCGGCGACACAGCCTCTCTGGGCATTCCCGGAATCCCCACCAACGCGGCATTCAATAATGCGCTGCCGCTCTTCACCTTCTCCGGATTCCAGCAGTTGGGCCCCTCCGGCAGCACCTTCTCGCTGTATCAGACCGCGGTCTGGCAGACAGTCGACAACGCCGCCTACACGCGGGGTGCGCATCAGCTCAAGTTCGGCATCGATTTCCGCTGGTATCAACTCAACGCAGTGGCGCCTCCAAATCCGACCGGCTCCTTTGCATTCACGACCACAGGAACCAATCAGCAGGGCGTAACCAGCAGCGGCAACGCCATTGCCAGCTTCCTCCTCGGCCAGGTTGACACGTTTCAGATCGACCTGCAGCAGAGCAAGATCAAGCCGCGCGATCACATCTTTGAATTCTTCGCGCAGGACGACTGGAAGCTCACCAGCCGCCTGACGCTGAACCTCGGCGCCCGTTACACCCTGCACTTCCCCTCAACCGAAAAGAATGACCAGGGAGCGGTCTTCAACCTCGCGACACAGCAACTCGACTACCTTGGTCAGCACGGTTTCTCGCACAGCGCACGCAAACTCCATTACGACAACCTCGCTCCCCGCGTGGGTTTTGCTTACTTGCTGACGCCGAAGACAGTCGTCCGATCAGGCTTCGGTATCGTCTTCATCGATCAATCTGGAATCACCACTCCATTTACCACTCCGCAGTTCCCGTTCATCCAGAACGTGCAGCAGAAAACACAGGACAATCTCCGTCCCGCCTTCGTTCTCTCCCAGGGTCCTTCAGTCGCGCCCATCCCTCTCACGCCCGATGCGGGATTAGGCCAGAGCGTCTATACCGCCGACCGGCAGGCAGGTTCCGGCTACGTCCAGCAGTGGAACCTCGCTGTGCAGCATGCAATCACAAACAACTTGTCGGCAGAAGTTGGATATGTCGGATCGCACATTGTCCACGTCGGCATCCCCGATTCCAATCTGAACCAACTCACAGCCGACCAACTCGCTCAGGGCGCATCATTACTGCAGACAGTGCCGAACCCCTACTTTGGCCAGATTCCATCCTCCAGCTCCATCGGCGGAAAAAACATCACTCAGGCGCAACTCTTGAAGCCATACCCGCGCTTCCTCAACATCGCCACCTATCGCCACAACAGCGGCCAAACTACCTACAACGCGCTCGAGGCCAAGCTCGAACAAAGGCTTGCCCACGGTGTTTCCCTGCTCTTCGCATACACCCACTCCAAGCTCATCGACGACGCATCGTCCGTCTTCTCCACAACCGTATTGTCCTCGCCGAATTCCAGCAGCCTCATCGCCGCCGACACTTACCGTCCCGGGCTCGAGCGCGATTCCTCCAGCGGCGACATGCCAAATGTGACCTCGTTCAGCGGCACCTTCGATCTCCCCGCTGGTCATGGGCACAGCTTCGCTTCGCGAGGAATCGCCGACACGCTTCTCGGCGGCTGGCAGTTCAACGCAATCATGTCGTTACAGTCCGGGATGCCGGTCACCGTGACGCAGGCAACCAACTTCAATTCCTTTGCAGGGTTCTCGATCCAGCGCCCGAATCTCATCGGCAAGCCTTCGCTCTCACCCGATGGTCGTTCTCCTGCGCGCTTCTTCAACACCAGCGCCTTTGCCACTGCTCCCCAGTTCACTATCGGGTCTGCTTCCCGAAACCCGGTCCGTGGTCCGGCCTATCGGGACCTTGACCTGGCGCTCGTAAAGCACTCCACACTGTTCCGCGAAACGGGCATGGAATTTCGCGCCGAGTTGTTCAACGTAACCAACACGCCCGCCTTCGCTCAGCCCAATGGAAGCTTCGGATCCGCCGCCTTCGGAAGCATCACCAGCACCACAACCGATCCCCGGGTAATGCAGCTCGCAATTCGCTTCAGCCGTTAAAACAAGCTTGTCGGCCAGCGAAGTCAATTGCAGTGACTGCCTCCCCCGTTGCATCCACTCTCGCTGCTTGTTTCGCTGCCGGAATCCCCCAAGAAATTTATGCCGCCATTACCCTTCTCGTGGTAAGGTTCTCGGAAACAAAGCAGATCTAAGAGCTTCATTCCCCGAAACCAATCCGAGCAACAATTTAGCACCATATCTGAAGTGACTTTCGATGCGCTGCTATGCCACTCAGACACCGAAACTTTTGGAGACCGAAATGACGACCCTTGCAAAACGACTCTCTGCCTTTCTAGTTCTTACAATCCTGGCAGGTTCGTGCGCCCTGTGTGCACAGGTGCAGGCGACCAACGGCAGCATACAAGGTGATGTCGTTGATTCAGCCGGCGCTGACGTTGCCGGTGCCAATGTGGAAGCCAACGCGCTGGACACCGCCACCGTTCATAAGACCGTCACCGACGGCTCTGGTCACTTCAGCTTCCCCTCCCTGCAACCGGGCCGATACGAGGTGAAAGTTTCCAAGACAGGTTTCGCCACCACCATCCAGCAGAATCTCGCTTTGACTGTCGGCCTTACCGCTTCGCTGAAATTGACCCTCAAGGTGGCGGGCACCGCAGAATCAGTCGTGGTCACGTCCGCGCCTCTGGTTGACGTGGTCACGGATTCCTCCACAGCGACCTTGGGTGAATTGACAATCGCGACAACTCCAGTGCTCGGCCGCAAATTCGAAGATCTCCTCACGCTCACGCCCGGCGTCAGCATCGTGCAGGGCCCGGATGGCGACGAAATCAACATCAACGGCCAGCGCGGTGTCTTCAACAATATCTCGCTTGATGGAGGCGACTACAACAATGGCTTCTTCGGTGAGCAGTCCGGCGGCCAGCGTGCTGCCGTCGACATCACGCTCGAGGCAGTGAAGGAGTTTCAGGTTGTGGCCAGCGGCGCCAATGCCGAGTTCGGCCGCTCAGCTGGCGGGGTCGTCAACGTGATTACCAAATCCGGTGGCAACGACCTCCACGGCAGCTTGTTCCACTACCAGCGGATCGAGGCCCTCACCGGCAACACCTCCGATGGCACTCCGCTCACCAACTTCCATCGCGAGCAGTTCGGCGGCAGTGCAGGCGGTCACCTCGTCAAGGACAAGCTCTTCTTCTTCGGAGCCGGAGAAGGCATCGACGAAAATCTGCTGCGCGCCAATCTCAGCGCCTATAACGCCACCGCGCTTGGTTCGGACACTTGCCCCATTACCAACCCTGTCTTCGGTTCAAACATCACCGACGCCGAGATCAACAGCAATGGAGACTGCCAGCGCCTGGTTCTCATCAACTTCTACAAAAGCAATTACAAGGAAGACGAAGGAACTCCCGTCGATCATGTCGTCCACAATGCGGCGCTCTTCGGCCGTATGGATTACACCATCAATGAGAAGAACCAGTTCTTCGCTTCCTACAATTTCGACTACTCCCGCAATCCCAACCAGACCTTCGATGTCGCCACCTATGGCGCCACTGCCAACGGCGTTGAGGGCCCGGCCCACATCAGCACGGCCAACTTCAACCTTGTCTCCACGTTGAGCGGCGGCAAACTCAACGAAGCTCATTTCACCTATGGATACGAGACCCGCCCGCGCTCGGCTATCAACGGCGACGCCGTCCCCGACACCGCCATCGGATTCTTCCCCTCATTCCGTTTCGGACAGCCCTTCTTCCTTGGACCGGGCGCCACTGAAAGCTTCTACCACATCGATCTCAAAGACAATTTCTCCATCATTCACGGCCGACACACCTTCAAATTCGGAGGCGAATATCTGCATAGCCACAACACCCAGATCTTCGATGGCTTCGCTCTTGGCCGCTACATCTTCGGCGATACCGCAGGCTTTCTCCACTACGCCACTCCGGAAACTGCCGGCAATGGCTTCGGCAAAGATACGCAGGAATGTTCTGACGGCAGCTTCGCCTCAACCTCGCCGTGCCCGGTCGGAACCACTAGCTTTGGCAGTCCGCTCTTCCTCTATTTGCAGGACGCCGGCACCAAGGATGGCGAAACCGTGCAGGAGGCTGGCTACTCCAGCATCACCAACAAGGAACCTGCCATCTTTGCGCAAGACACCTGGCAGGCTACTTCGCGCTTAACGCTAAACTACGGCCTCCGCTGGGAAGCGCAGATTTTCCCCGAGATGACCATTCCGCCTTCGGCCGCACTCTATGGCCACTGGCTTTCAGATCCGCGCTTCCCGTCCAATGGCAAGCTTCCCAACCAGACCAAGGAATTTCAACCGCGCCTTGGCTTCGCGCTTGATGTCGTCGGTGGTGGAAAATCCGTCCTGCGCGGCAGTGCCGGAATCTTCAACGCCCGGCAGAACATGCTCACCCAGGTTGGAGCCATCACCACCAACGGCGTGCAGCAGCAGACTCTGACTGAGTTCTCCGGCAAAGGGAATCCAGCCTATCCAGGAATTCTCCCGGTCTCCGCTTGTCCAGACACCGGGTGCCCGGGAGCCGGTGTCACCGTCTTCGATAAGAACTACCACAACCCGCGCATCTACACGTACAACGTCGGATACGATCAGCAGATTTCTTCGGATCTCGTCGCGTTTGCTGACTTCACGCTTTCCAAGGGCGTGTATCTCACGACATTCCTCAACCCCAATGTGTCCGGCCCCGCAGTCATTCCGGCCAACGGCGATACGGCGTCTTATGGCCCCGGCCCATTCACCGATCTCGGTTCCATCACTGACACAGCCAGCGTCGCAAAGAGCCTCTATCGCGGCGTCACATTCGGTGCGCGCAAACATTTCTCGCACCATTTCCTGTTTGAAGCCGAATACACCTACTCCCTGGACAAAGACTCCGACTCCAACGAACGCGATCCATTCACCTTCCGATATGCGAATTTCTTCGATCTCGGTGCCGAATACTCTGACTCCGACCGCGACGAACGCCACAAGTTCAACGCCTATGCCGTCGGGGATCTCCCTTTAGGCATCAAGGGCAATCTGCGCATCCAGCAGCATTCCGCCGAACCCATAACCGATGTCTCCAATCCCAACCCGTCCGGCGAGCCTTGCAGTATCACCAACTCGAATACGCGCTTCGTCGACGGAATCGACTGCGGGCGAAACCATCTGCGCAAAGACAATGCATTCTTCGTCACCGACTTCGGCGTCGCACGCCCCTTCCACTTCCACGACGGGCGGTGGGCTCTCGAACCACGCGTCGAAGTCTTCAACACCTTCAACAACAAGAACAATCTCAACCCGCTCAGCTCTCCGGCCCTGTTCGATTTCAGCGGCTTCCTCCGCGTCGGAGTCGGCGACCCCCGGCAAGCTCAGCTCGCCCTTCGATTCACTTTCTAAAGGGGCTGAACCTGCGCGATCCTTTGCCCATGAGGCCTGAAGAACGAATTGTCAGATCTATCCCAGCAGCTATACCGCTCGGACTCTGGGTCAGTTGCACCAGGCCTCTGGGCACGCTCATTCTGTCTCCGAGGAAGCCCAACCATGTCCCACCCCGACGCCGCCCCAGCCATAGGCCTCGAAAAAATCAGCCAGATCGCCATCACCGTCGACGACCTTGCTCGCGCCCGCGATTTCTACCAGAACACCCTGGGCATGAAGTTCCTCTTCGACGCCGGCAACCTCGTCTTCTTCAAGTGCGGCGACATTCGCCTCATGCTCTCCACGCCAGACAAGCCAGGTCCGCGCGGCGGCACCATCCTCTATTTCAAGGTCAGCGACATTCAGGCCACCTACGCCGAACTTGCGCAGCGAGGCGTCTCCTTCATCGATAAGCCTCACCTCATCGCCAAAATGCCCGACCACGACCTGTGGATGGTCTTCCTCAACGACACGGAATCCAACACCATCGGGATCATGTGCGAGATCCCCAGAACGGACGTCGAGTTCCTTCCCCGCTGAGTGGTTCTTGATATTCGGATCCCCGGGACTGCTGCCGAGTTCCCTTCCCGTTAACCCCCGCCCTCGATATACACAGCCCGCGGCGGTATCCTCAGTTACATGGTCCGGTTCACAGTGCTTGCGTCGGGGTCAAAGGGCAACAGCACTGTTGTCACAGGCGGCAAGACGCGCATCCTCGTCGATGCCGGCCTGAGCTGCCGTGAGCTCTTCCGCCGCATGAAGTCCATCGACGAAGACCCGGCCACCCTCGATGCCATCATCATTACCCACGAGCACTCTGACCACGTCGCCGGTCTCGCTGTAACGGCTCGCAAGCTCGGCATCCCGGTCTACTTCACTGAACCCACCCATCGTGCCTGGATCCGCTGGCTCTCGCCTCGCAAGCAAATGACGTACACCCAATGGCTGGAGCAGTGCCGCCAGCAAGCCGCCGCCCGCATGGCCGAAGCGGACGCACCTGGCGCAGAAGATTGCGATCCCGACGAAGCCGATAACACCGCCGACGAACTCAACACCGGCACAGCGGACATTAACGCCTCAGAAGAGCACCCTGCGAAGAAGAAGAAACCAGCCGCCGAGAAGGATCCCACAGCGCTTCCGTCCGTTCAGTACTTCCGGGCCGGTAAACCCATACAGATCGGCGACATATCGGTCAGTCCCTTCACCATTCCTCACGACGCTGCCGACCCCGTCGGATTCGTCTTCCAGGCAGAAGGCGTCCGCATGGCCTTTGCCACCGACCTCGGCTACATTCCGCCCAATGTAAAAGAGCAGCTTAAGTCCGTCGACCTTCTCTATATCGAATCCAATCACGACCTTGAGATGCTCCGCGATGGCCCTTATCCGTGGTCCGTCAAGCAGCGTGTCCTCTCCCGTGTCGGCCACCTCTCCAATGAGTCCTGTGCCACTTACCTTGAAACCGAGTACGACGGCCAGGCAACATACGTCGTTCTGGGCCACTTGTCGGAAAGCAACAATCTCCCCGAGCTCGCACGCATCACCGCCGAGCGCGCCCTCAACGGACGTGCCAGTCTACTGGCCAACCGACTGTTGCTTGCAGCGCAACATGAACCTTTGGCAACTATTTGTTTTTGAACAAACTCGGTTACAATCTAGGCAGGATTGTTCTTGCCCAGATAAGACGCCAGTCGATGTTCCCTGACGTCGAAGTATCGAAAAATCAGGCACTTGGATAAGAGTTTGCATCAACCCCCGACCGCGGGGCATCCAAGAGAAAAGAACCGTAACCCATTGAGTTCAGGGGTCAATTGCTCAGCAGGGTTAGGGCAGATCAATCATTAAGGTGAGTCATTCGTATGGCAAAAACCGATTGTACCGACCGAGTCGTAGGCGCGATTCTTGCAAGCTGGCGGTATGACATCTCAGGAATCTCGCCCGAGATGCGGAAAGACTACGAGCAGCACTTCACCGATTGCGTCCGCTGCAGTTCCCGCGTCAAATTCCACCGCGGCCTCGATGTCGCTCTCGTCGTACTCACATCGCTCTCGGTGTTTTTCTCCCTGTTCGCTCTGGCCGCCCTCCGTCACGTCAAGCCGCTTGAGCACGTCGCGTTCAACATCCTCGGCCTCGACGTTGCAGACGCCTATCACATGCTGGTTTCTGCGGCAGTCGCTGGAGTCCTCTTCTCGGTCATTGCCTTCGTCCTTGTCCTGACGGCGACCCCCGTCCCGTCTTACCTTGGCGGAATCGCCGCGGCACGCGCCCGCCTCCTCGAAGAACGCTTCCCGGAAGCCATCGAGCGCCTCCCCAACGCAATTAAATCCCTGCGGCCTCGCTAGCCGAGCTTCGTACAAATCCTAGGCCTCCCTCCCTATCAGGAGGCCTTTTCATTTCAGACAGCCCGCCGCGTGAGCACTGCGATATACAGCCCTGCCGTAACAATCAGCGCCCCGCCCATCAACATCCAGATCGTCGGCAGTTCGCGCCAGACCAGGAACGTGACTATCGCTCCAGTTACCAGCTGCGTGTAGTGATACTGCGACACCGTCGAAGCAGACGTATGTTTCACCGCAACAAAGAAGCAGATCGCGCCTGCCGAGCAAAGCGCGCCCATCACCGCCAGTCCGCCCAGCGCCATCCAATTCAGCGGAACTGCGTGAACCATCATCCCCGCCGCGCCCGCCACCGTCATCACCATCCCCGAGAAGAACACCAGGCTCTCCGGCGTCTCTGTTCGCGTCAGCACGCGCGACCACACCATGTTCACCGAGAAGCAGCACACGCAAACCATGCACGCCGCAAAGCCAATCCAGTCGCCCTGCCGCGAAGTCCCGAACGGATTCACCGCAATCACCACGCCAGTAAATCCTGCGACGATCGCTATCCCTTTCCTGACGCCGATCTTCTCACGAAGAAAAATCGCCGCCAGAAATGTAATACACATCGGCGACAGGAACACCAGAATGTAGAACAGTGTCAGGCTCACGTGGCGAAGAGCCACGACCACACACAAGTTGTTCGTCAGATCCAGGCACGATCGAACCAGCTGATTCTTCCGCTGCGTCGGCCACAGCACGCTCAGCTCATGCCGCACCTTCGCATACAGAGCCAAACACCCGCACACGAACACGCCGAGAAATCCAATAATCTCGTAGGCCGGAAGCGCCGATCGGCCTACGATTTTCACCACCGTGTCGGTCAGCACCCAGAACGTGAAGCCGCAGATCGCAAAGCCAACTGCCGCCGCTTCCGAATGCCGAGGCTTCGGTTCGCCCTGGGGCTCTGCTTCGCTCTCTTGAAAATCGAAATTTGCGCTTGTACTCAGACGGGCACAACCGAAAGGGGATCCATCTCCAGACTATCAAGATTCTTCCCGCTGACGTCCCGCGGCCCCTCACAGGCCCAAAATGATCCCTACGCAACTAACCTGGTACTCAAGTTTTTTGTCGATGCTTCAAAACTGCAGAGAGGCCCTACACTGGAAATAAATGCGCCTCCTGACAGCCTTCCTTCTTCTGCTCAGCTTTGCGTCTGCCGCAGCGCAGACCGCGCCTGTGATGTCGCTGCATGATCTGACGGAGGCGGAACGGCTCGGGGCCGATCTCTATACGAACTCGGGCGCAATGGGTCTGGTGCTGGTCGTCGTGCGCGGCGACCGCGCATACTTCCACGGTTATGGGGAGGCCGTCCCTGGATCACGTGAGGCTCCGACGCGAGAATCCGTTGTCCGGATCTGCTCCCTGACGAAAATATTCACCACAGACCTTCTTGCGAAGCTGGTCTCCGATGGCACGGTTCGACTCGACGATCCCCTCAAGAAGTATGCTCCCGAGGCCGCTATCGTCCCTGAGCGCGATGGGCCGATTACGCTGGAAGACCTTGCGACTCACACCGCCGGCCTGGAGCGGGAGATTGGGACGGCTCCAAGGCACACGCCGCATTTTACGTATCCGAACTTCGATACGCGATGGAACTGGCTCGCCAGTGCGCAATTGAAGTTCACCCCGGGAACGCAGGCGTACTACTCTAATGTCGGTTTCGATCTGCTGAGTGACGCCCTGTCGGGTGCTGCGCGGAGGCCCTATGCCGCGCTGCTCGAGAAACGAACACTCGCGCCGCTGGGCATGTGGCAGACCACCTTCTTCCCGAATCCCAAACAATGCGAGCGGCTGATGACCGGCGCCCACGATGAAGGTCCCTGCACCATAACCGAGGACACCGAGGGCAGCAGCGGACTCTACTCGACGCCTGCAGACATGGAGAAGTTTCTCAAGTACCTCGTCGGTGCGGGTGATCATGCGCAGCCGGAGAATGCGCGCCGCGTCTACCTTCTACCATCGAGCCTGAGAGGCCAGTACGGACTCGATCACGCAGGGCGTCCCAGCGGAATCGGGCTGGGATGGATGCACCTCGGTGGAAGCGACGATATCAGTCACGTGATCGAGAAAACCGGCGGAGGAGCGGGTTTTGCAACCTATATCGCGATCCATCCGGCCAGTCACACGGCGCTGTTTGTGGCAATGACCGAAGGCAGGCCTCATGCCAGGACACCCGGCTTCAATTTGTTCAAAGCATCGAACAACGGTCTCCTCGCGCTCGCAGGGCTCCCGCCTTTTCCAGACCGGCCGAGGCAGAGGATAAGATCGCGGCACAATGCCCGAACAACAACCTTGAAGGCGCGCGGCAAAGCGCCGGCACGTCGCAGGCATAAAGCAGCAGTGGCGCAACAGGGTGACGGCGCGAACTGACTGCGCGTTGCGCCGGTAAGTTAGCTGACGCATTTTGAAGGATCTCGCATACAGAATCCCTGGATGTGATGATCGCCACGCGACCGGACATCCTCAGCATTTATCCTTGTAGTACATCGATCTACTACGAGGTGTTCTCTTCGTGGCTTCAACCAAACGTCCTCTTGTTCTCACCGTCCTCGATGGATGGGGTTATCGGGCCGAAACGGCCAACAATGCAATCGCACTGGCGCGCAAGCCAAACTACGACAAACTGCTGCGTGAATTTCCCAATACGCTGATCCAGGCTTCCGACCATTTTGTCGGACTTCCCGACGGGCAGATGGGAAACAGCGAAGTCGGCCACCTGAATATTGGCGCGGGGCGCATCGTGCAGATGGATATCACGCGCATCGACGCGCTGATCGCGTCGGGCCAATTCCAGAAAGAGCCGCAGATCGTGCAGGCCATGCAGAAGGCGCGCGACGGCCGGAAGCAGCTCCATCTGTTCGGGCTGGTTTCAGACGGGGGCGTGCACTCGCACCAGGAACATCTGTACGCGCTGTTGCGTACCGCACGCGAAAACGGATTACAGCATGTATTTGTCCACGCGTTCATGGACGGTCGCGATACGGCACCGGATTCGGGCGCGGGATTTATCGCCAAGCTCGAGCAGAAGATGCGCGAATACGGCGTGGGTAGAATCGCCTCCATCAATGGACGCTATTACGCCATGGATCGCGACCGCCGCTGGGAGCGCGAGCGCAAAGCATTCGACGCCATGGTGAATGGAAAGGCCGAGGGTGGCGCATATCCCGATCCAGTGGCCCGCTTGAAAGAGAGCTACAACAACGGCGTAACGGATGAATTCGTCATCCCGTTCGTGGTTGTCGATGGAGCAGGAAAGCCCGTCGGGCAGATCCGGGATGAAGATGTCTGCATCAACATCAACTTCCGCGCCGATCGTGCACGGCAGATTACGCGTGTTCTGGCGCGTGAGAGCGGATTGAACAAGGAAGGCGGGCGGAATCTCGAAGGCTGGGAGTCGCTCGATGAGACCATCCCGCGCACGGAGATCCCCAAGAATCTGCACTACCTCTGCATGACGCAGTATGACAAGCTCTATGAGCTGCCGATGATCATCCTGCCGGAGTCCATGGATAATATTCTGGCAAATATTATGGCGGCGCACAGCTTGAGAAATCTTCGCGTGGCGGAGACAGAAAAATTCGCGCACGTGACGTACTTCTTCAACGGCGGAATCGAAAAGCCATTTCCAGGAGAAGATCGTGCGATGATTCCTTCGCTGAAGGTAGCCACCTACGATCTTGCGCCGGAGATGAAGGCCGAGGCCATTGGCGACACAATTGTGAAGGCGGTAAGCGATACCGCATTCGACCTGGTGGTTGCAAATTTCGCGAATGCGGACATGGTGGGCCACTCCGGCAAGCTGGAGCCGACGATCAAAGCCATCGAAGCTGTGGATGCGCAGCTTGGCCGAATTTACAAAGCGGTTAAGGAGCGCAGCGGAAGCTGGCTGATCACCGCCGATCACGGAAATGCCGAGATGATGGTCGATCCAGTTACCGGCGGCCCCCACACAGCGCACACCACAAATCCGGTTCCGCTGTTCTATATCGCCGAAGATGCGAGCCATCATCGTCTGCGGACCGACGGATCGCTTCGGGATATCTCACCGACTCTGCTGACCTTGCTGAACCTTGGCTTGCCGAAGGAGATGACAGGCGGCGATCTGCGGGTGCCGATCACAAAGTAAGCGCTCCAGAAATCAGCACAAGGGCGAGGCGACAAGCTTCGCCCTTTGCCATTTGGAATCAATCGGTGCGGAGAGCACGAGCTGGATCCACCGATGCGGCGCGGCGGGACGGAAGAATTCCAGCCGCAGCTGTGACAGTTCCGATGACCAGTATCGCGAGAATGTAGACAACTGGATCGCCTGTGGACACACCGAATAACTGGCTGCGGATAGCGCGAGCACAGAGAAAAGCAATCGGAATGCTGATGCAAATCGCCCAGGCGGCCAGGATCAGCACCTCGCGAAGAATAAGGCCGACCACAGCATTGCGCTTAGCGCCAAGGGCCATGCGGATGCCAATCTCACGCGTTCGCTGAGCGGTAGAGTAGGCGAGGATCCCGTAAAGGCCAATGCCTGCGAGCACAGCAGCGAGCCCGCCGAACGTGGTCGCAAGCAAGGCGATTGTGCGCTCCGCCAGGATGTTGTTATCGATGTCCTCTTCGAGTGTGCTGGGATTTTCAACGATCAGCCTGGAATCTATTTTGGCGATCGCCGAACGAATCCCGTTCTCGGCAGAATAAGGATTCTGCCACGTACGCACGTAGTATGTGAGCCCCGTTGGCTTTTCGGCTTGAGAGTACAACGTATATGCCATCGGGATCGCCCGGAAGCGCACCGTCACGTGTTTCACATCTTTCACGACGCCCACAATCGTCGCATCCGTAGCAGGGCGATGCGGCCGGCTGAAGTGCCGTCCAAGAGCTGCCTGCGGACTTCCAAAAAAGTGTGCCGCGAAGCTTTCGTTAACGACTGCGACTTTCTGCGAAGTGGCAGTGTCGGATGAGGTGAAGAGCCGTCCCGTAACCAGCGGAACGCCCTGGGTCTGGAGATAGCCGTTGCTGAGCCAAGGCAGCTCCACGTCGAATTCCTCATCGGGCTTGGGGGTATACCCAGGAACGACCACGTCGCCATTTATATCGTCATCCACTAGTTCAGGATCATTTGTGCCGCCCACGGAGCGAATACCGGGAAGAGCAGCAAGAGAATCGAGAATTCGCTGTTCAACCGGCGCGATCGCAGACTGGGCGTATCCGGCCATCTCCGGCGCGATGCTGAACGAAAGCAGGTTATCGGTCTCGAATCCTGGATCGACGTTGCGAAGATTCCGGATGGTCTGCACGAACAGCCCTGCGCCTACAATCAAGAGCAGGCTGAAGCCAATCTGAAGGGCAACGCACGTTCGACGGAAACGCAGAAGGCCTCCGACGCCGGTGCCCGTTTGCTGTTTCAAGGAATCGGAAAGGCGTGGATTCCAGAACTGCACCGCCGGTGCGAGGCTGAATAGAAGACTCGCCAACCCTGTTGCTGCAATCGTGAACAGCACGACCCTGTAATCAAGGGATGCCGAGAAGGCCGGTTCCGCTGCAGAGCGGCCAGACATCCAGTGGATGAGAAGCTTGAGAGCCTCGGGGGCGATCGCCAGACCGATTGCTGCCCCCAGAGTGCCGAGCAGTAATCCTTCAGCGAGCAATTGACGAAACATTTGCGCATTGGATGCCCCCAACGCGTAGCGCATTGAGAACTCGCGAACGCGGGTTGCAGCCCTGACGAGAAGCAGGCTGGCAACATTCACGACGGCCATCGCGATGACCAGCAGCGCCATACCCATGATGATCTTGAGCGGCGTCTGAACTTGATCGCGCAACGGCGAAAAGCCCTGCGCGCCTGCCTCAACGTTGATGTGAGCATTGTCAATGAAGCCTATACGCTCCCGCTCGGAATGATCGCGCAAGTTTGGAAACTCGGACCTGCGCAGATCGATGAAGAGCGCATTCAAAGAAGCAGCAGCATTTGAAGTGGATAGGCCGGGACGCAGTCTGCCGACGAGGTCGAGCCAGTAGCTTTGATGATCCTTGAGGTAGTCCCTGTCAGGTTGAACGATTTTCTGCATCGTGATAGGGACGAAGATGCCCGGCGCCCGGCCCCAGACGGCACTGTGAAAACCGGGAGCTGAAACACCCACGACGGTAAACGCGGTGCCATTGATCAGCAATTCCTTACCGACGACAGGCACTTCGCCAAGATGTGTTTTCCAATAATCAAAGCTGAGTACGGCAACCGCGTCTGCCCCTTCAGTCGTTTCGTCGCTCGCAAGAAATAACCGTCCCAGAGCCGGTCGCACACCGAGCGTTTCGAAATAATTCCCGCTGACGACTGCGGCTTCGACAGCTTCGGCGCGTTGATTCCAGGCCACACCGACCGTTGCTGGAACTGCGGCGATGAGCCCCTCAAAGACGGTGTTCTTCTCGCGCAGATCGCGATACATGGGGTAAGAAAACTCATGAGCATGTCCGGGCGAGTTTCCGCCACCCGATTGCGTGTGTCCAGGATGTCCTCCCGCGAAGCTGAGGACGACCAGTTGACCCGGTTCGCGAACGGGGAGTGCTCTGATGAGTGCCTGGTTGAGAAGGCTGAACACTGCGGAGTTTGCCCCGATAGCCAAAGCAATCGTCAGCACTGCGACCAGAGTGAAGCCGGGATTTCTGATCAGGCCGCGGATTCCATATCGCAGGTCGCGCAAGGTCGCCTCTATCGGAAAGGAAGGCCGCTGTTCGCGGCATTGCTCCCGTGTCCGCTCGCGTCCGCCAAAGTCAACAGCCGCCTCTCGTCGCGCCTCATCGAGGGTCATACCTGCAGCCAGATTGGCCTCGACCTGGCGTTCGACATGGAATTGAATTTCGTCGTCCACCTCGCGGCGTGACTTTCCAATGAACAAGAATCTGAGCCTGCAGAGCCATTCAGGAAGCATCGAATTGTCTCCTGCTAAATGCCTTCGAGGACAAGGTTGACGGCTGACGTGAGGCGTAGCCAGTTCTCAAGCTCGGCTGCCAGCTGTTTACGCCCCGCAGCAGTGAGGGAGTAGAAACGGGCCTTGCGATTGTTTTCTGAAGCTCCCCACTGGGCGCGAATCCACCCCTTGTATTCGAGGCGATGGAGTGCTGGGTAGAGCGAGCCCTGGCCTACCTGCAACACGTTTCGCGAGACTTGCTGGATACGCTGCGCGATCGCCCACCCGTGCTGTGCCTCGCCGGCAAGGGCTTTGAGGATGAGCATATCCAATGTTCCCTGCAGCAAATCCGTAGATGGCGGCATCTTCCCCTCGACGTTCGACAACAGAGTTAATCGACCTCTTGTCGACTGTCAAGGGGAAAGTGACGAACTGTCTCTGGTGTTGGGCCGAGGGAGCCGCAGTTGGCCTTCTATCAACTCAGTCCTGTTTCTCGAGCGCCTTGCACAGATGCGAAAAGGAGGACGCCAATGCGTCCTCCTTTCCATGTTTCCAGATGAGCCGGGTTAGCCCTCGTAGTTCAGCGATTCCAGTCCCAGGTACACCGCTCCGGCGCCGAGCTCCTCTTCGATCCGCAGCAACTGGTTGTACTTCGCAATGCGATCCGTACGGCTCACCGAACCGGTCTTGATCTGGCCCACACCCGTCGCCACCGCGAGATCCGCGATGAATGTATCTTCGCTCTCGCCCGACCGGTGCGACATCACAGACGTGTATCCATAACGCCGTCCCAGTTCGATTGCTTCCAGGGTCTCCGTCAACGTGCCAATCTGGTTCACCTTGATCAGAATCGAATTGGCAACGCCTTCTTCGATTCCCTGTTGCAGGCGTTTTACATTCGTGACAAACAGATCGTCTCCTACGAGTTGGATCTTCTCGCCGAGCTTGTCTGTAATCTGCTTCCAGCCGTCCCAGTCGTCTTCGGCCAGGCCGTCTTCAATCGACACGATCGGATACTGCCGTGCCCAGTCCGCCCAGAAGTCCACCATCTCCTCGCTGGTCAGTTCGCGCTTGTCGCTCTTCTTGAAAACGTACTTGTTCTTTTCCTTATCGTAGAACTCGCTGGACGCCGGATCCAGCGCGATTGCTATCTGCTCGCCAGGCTTGTAACCGGCTTGGGTGATCGCCTCCAGAATTAGATCCACCGCCTCGGTGTTCGATTTCAGCGAAGGCGCAAATCCGCCTTCATCACCAACCGCCGTGTTGTAACCCTTCTTCTTCAGCACGCTCTTCAATGTATGGAATGTCTCAGCCGACCACCGCAGCGCGTCGCTGAAGCGTTCCGCACCCACCGGCATGATCATGAATTCCTGAAAGTCCACGTTTGAGTCGGCATGTGCGCCGCCGTTCAGCACGTTCAGCATCGGTGTCGGCAGCACGCTCGCATTCACGCCGCCCAGGTACCGGTACAACGGAACCTCAAGCGTCTGTGCAACTGCACGGGCCGACGCCAGCGAAACCGCCAGGATAGCGTTCGCGCCCAGCTTGCCCTTATTCGGCGTTCCGTCCAGCGCGATCATTGTCTGGTCGATCAGCCGCTGATTCGCGGCATCCAGCCCTTCCAGTTCCGGCGCAATCACCGTCTCTATGTTCGCAACTGCCTGCAGCACGCCCTTGCCCAGATAGTGGCTCTTGTCGCCGTCGCGCAGTTCTACAGCCTCATGCTCGCCGGTCGAAGCCCCGGAGGGCACAATCGCGCGGCCAAGCTGACCGCTTTCCAAAATTACGTCGGCTTCCACGGTTGGGTTTCCCCGCGAATCCAAAACCTCGCGTGCCCGAATTGCAACAATCTCAGTCATTTCAGTCCTCGCTATGCGGTGCTGCAGCCGGTCGTTCAGTTTCGGACGGCGATCCACGGCAACGGCCTCACCGGCAGCGCTCTGAATTGTTTCCAGAAGCTGATGCACGTGCTTCAAACCTTCTCCGTCCGCACAATTTCGTGGTAAGAAATTAGGAAGTAGTTCCGTTCGGATTCTAGCAAACCGAGCCGATTCTTCCTGTGTGGCAGCGGTCACACCCGCAATCCATCAAAAGTCGCCACAGGAGGTACCTCTCTTGATTCGTGCTCTCTGAGGCACGCCTCCGGTCCGGGTTTTACGCTGCCAGATACGGCCAAGCTAGCATGAAATCTGCACCCTCTTCGCGAATACCCGGTCAATCGTTCGCGCAGCGGAACATTTTCGCGCAGACCGGGTCTAAGTAGAACAAGGGGAACACCGCCTGCTACTTCAAAACTGGGAGATTTCGAATGAATCGGCCAATCCTTGCATGCGCCTTCTTCGCGTTGGCAACCACTGCCCTCGTAGCTCAGGACGCCACTCAATCGACCCAATACCAGGGCACCTCCAATCCCCCGCCAGACGAAACCATCATCACCAGTGAGCAGCAGGCCCCGATCGCGAAACCATCTCCATCTCATCCCATGCAACAGGCTCCTGTTGCGCAGCCAACCCAGATGTATCCTGCGCAAACCTCGGCTCCTCGTACCGGTCTCGCAGATGGAACCGACCAGGGAATCGTGAATGTGGCCCCCGCTCCTCCGCTCAACACCCGCGCGAGCAACTACGATCCCGACAGCGACATCGTCCACCCTTCCCCCCTCCCCCCGGGAACCATTGGCGAAGGCACCCTGATTCGCGTCAAGCTCATCGACGAGCTATCGAGCAATCTCTCTGAAAAAGGACAGACCTTCCGCAGCCGTGTAGCGACTGACGTTCTTCAGAATGGCCAGGTGGTCATTCCCGCCGGCGCTGAGATCGACGGCCGCGTCGCAGACCTCTCTACCGGCCACTTCGGCGGGCACGGCTCCATCCTGCTCGAGCCGGAAACCGTCACTCTCGAAAACGGCAGCAGATTCAAGCTGCACGCCATGGTCGCATCAACCCCGGGAACCAACGCCCGCGTGAACTCCGAAGGCATCATCACTCCCGGCTCACGGCTAAGACGCGACGGGATTGAATACGCCGGTGTAGGTGGCGGCGGCATGGTTGTTGGTGCCGCGCTGGGCGGACCGGCAGGAATGCTGGCCGGTGGCATCATTGGCGCCGGAATGGTAACCACGCATCTGCTCGTCAGCCATCCACAAGCCAATCTCGATGCCGGCTCGTACCTCATGCTCACAGTCACCGAGCAGGTACAGCTGGTTCCAGCAACCCCTCAAGGAAACTAAACAAATCGGTTGCAGTCATTTCGCGGCGCGGCTGAATTCTTCAAGCCGCGCCTTTTCATTGTCCAAACCCACCCCAGCAGCAACACACGCCCAAAAAGAGCGACTGTACTCCCGAGCGAAGTCGATGGACGACCCGCAGTTGCTCTTCCATCAATTTCTCAAGACTTCAAACCGGCCGGCAGCCAAATCGAAAATGCAGTTCCGCTCTTCCCAGCCGTCTGCCTGCTTCGCACACGCAAGGTTGCGTGATGCTTCCCAAGAATCTCGCGGCTCACCCAGAGCCCTAGGCCAGTCCCCTTCTCGCCCTTCGTCGTAAAAAATGGTTCGAACAACCGCTGCTTCGTCGCCGGATCCATTCCTGATCCGCTGTCCGCGATAGATACAAGCACTCCTGCTTCGCCCGTGCGCGGATGCAGCTGGTCGCGCGTCCTCAGCAGCATCCGGCCGCCTGGTTTCAACGCATCGAACGAGTTTCCGATCAGATTGGCAAAGACCTGCCGAATCTCCGAACCGAAGCACAGGACAAGCTCCGTGTCCCGATAGTCGAGAACAATCTCCACGTCCAGATTCTTCATACGCGGTGCGTAGATCGCCGCCGAAGAATCCAGCAGGTTCGACACCTTCTCCCGCGAGGCTCCATAAGGCTGCCGGTTAAAGCGCAGCGTATGTGTCACGATGTGCGATACCCGCGCCAGTTCCTGCTGCGCCGATTCGCTGAACGCCTTCACATTCTCGTCATTCGAGTTCTGGTCAATCAGGTAAAGCAGATTGATCACCGCCTCGAGCGGATTATTAATCTCGTGCGAAATCGAAGTCGCCATCCGGCCCACCAGGGCCAGCTTCTCGCTTCGAATCAGCGCCTCCCGCGTTTGCTTCAGCGCGGTCACATCTTGCGTTACGCCATCGAACCGAGTCGGGGTGCCGTTCTCGTCATAGGCCGTTCGTCCCGTGGCGCGAACCCATTTCTGCTTCCCTTCCAGCGACACGGTCCTGTACTCGACGTCGTAATTCGTATGATTCGCGATCGACTCTTCGATTGCACGCTTAGTCATCTCACGATCGTCGGGATGAATACAACGGTAGAACAGCGCGATGTCCACCTCCGCATCCGCGGGCAGCCAGAAATGTTCCTTCACACGCTCGTCCCAAATCAGCTTGTCAAACGGCAAGTCGCAAAACCAGTACCCGACGCCGCCGGCATTGGTTGCAAATTCGAACCGCTCCAGCTGCTCTCTCGCCAGCTTCTCCGCATTTTTTCGATCGGTGATATCCAGAACCACGCCGACCAGTTGGGTTCCCCCCGTCATGCTGCTGCCTTTCGAGTAGAAAACCCTCTCTCCACGCTCCGGGTGTTGATAGCGATACTCAAGTTCCAGGGAGCCCGACTGCATCGCAGTGGACATCGCCTTGTACACATGCGATCGGTCAGCGGAATGAATCCTGGACGCCCATGTCTCCTCAATTACTTTCTCGCCCACAGTCGGATCGGTTCCGAACATTCCATGCAGTTCCGGTGAGAGCTTGCGCGTGTCTGCCACTCCATCCCATTCCCACGTTCCAATCTGCGCAGCTTCGTGAGCCAGCCTCAATCCCTCCTGGCTGGCCTCGAGCGCCCTCCGGCTCAGAACGCGATCCGTCAGATCGATTGCGTGAATGAAGATCCCGTTCAAAGCCCCGTCCAAATTCAGCATCGGCTGACACACAAAGTCAAAGTATCGATCCGCCAGAGTCGCGGTCTCGAACTGAAGAAACGGCACCTTGAATTCGCGTCCGCTAAAGGGCTGGCGGCCTCGCGCCACTTCGTCGACGATCTCGTAGACGCCAGTTCCCTCCAGTTCAGGAAACCCTTCTCGAAGCGTGTGCCCCAGAAGTTGATCCGCCGACTTCCGCCCTGTCACCTTCACTGCCATCTCATTCACGTATGAACACCGCAACTCAGGACCGCTCAATACAGCGATCGCCGCCGGCGCATACGCCAGCAGATCTTCCAGTCTCGGATGTTCGAACTGAGGGGTTTCAGGAATAGACTTGCGGAATCTTTTCTGAGCAGTTCCTGTAGGGGTTGTTGCCATTCCTGTAACTGCTCCAGATCCGGGGGGATGGTTCCCGTGCCAGCCAAGTTGGCAATTTCGTTTGGATAGGGGAGCGAAGGGTCCGACAGAATACCCCGTACGTCGGGTTAACTGCGCAGCTAAGTTATGACTTCGATGCGTTAGCTGCTGCTCGGGTTGCCCCAGCTGTTCATCCGATCCGACCCGACACAATCACTCCCTGCTACACTCCCATTGGCCGGGAGGTGGCACTGTGTCGGAGATGCAATCAATTGCTGTAATTGGCGCCGGAACAATGGGCTCCGGGATTGCCCATGTTTTTGCAAGATCAGGTTTTCCCGTCATCCTCTGCGACGTCGAACAGCGCTTCCTCGATCGCGCCCTCGCTTCGATTCGAACCAATCTGGGCCGCGAAGCAGCCAGGGGCAAACTACCCGAAACTGAAATCGAACCCGCGCTCAACCGAATCACTCCGACCGTCAAAATGGAATCGCTCGCTGGCGCTCAACTCGCCATCGAGGCCGCCCCTGAACGCTTCGATCTGAAAGCCGAAGTGTTCCACGCTCTTGACCATATCCTTCCTGAATCCGCTATCTTGGCGTCGAATACTTCATCTATCTCTATAACCAAGCTTGCCGCCCTGACAGGTCGCCCTTCTCAGGTCATCGGCATACACTTCTTCAATCCCGTGCCTGTGATGGCCCTCGTCGAAGTTGTCCGCGGCATGGCCACCAGCGACACCACGTTCAATGCCGTTCGCGACATCGCAACCAAGCTCGGCAAGACCCCCATTGAAGTCAACGACGCACCCGGCTTCGTCTCCAACCGCGTCCTGATGCCGCTCATCAACGAGGCTGCTTACTCCGTGATGGAAGGCGTGGCTACCCCCGAAGCCGTCGATCAGGTTTTCAAACTCGGCATGGCTCACCCCATGGGCCCGCTCACGCTCGCAGACTTCATTGGCATCGACGTTTGCGTCGACATTCTTCGCGTATTGCATGAAGGATTCGGCAACCCCAAGTACTACCCCTGTCCGCTCCTCGTCCGCATGGTCGACGCCGGCTGGCTCGGTCGCAAATCCGGCCGCGGTTTCTACACATACAACAGCTAGTGCACTTCACTCTTGGGAGTACTGGAGCCGATCCGATCTCGGTACCTCTTCGGCGCAAACAGAGATGAATTCGGGTGCCCCGTCCTAGCTTTGCCAGGGCGAGAGTCTGGATGTCTTACCTCTTCGGCGCAACCAGCGACAGCAAAGGCAGCCCCGCCGCGATCACATAAGCCGCCCCCAGGCCCCAACTCATCCACTTCTTCCCCGGACGATTCACCCAGTAAGTCAACAGCGCTGACAACAGCAGAGCCTGCGTCACAACCTCCAGGTATCCCCGCACCTGCGCCACAAAGGGCATCGTCAGGTAGATGAGTCCCTCAAGCGAGCCCGCGGGGGCCCCGAAAGTGCCCAGTATCCCGATCCCGATCAGCATCCACGCCATCACCAGCCATCCATACTTCCGATTGAATAGCCTGTCCCGGAACAAATAGAAAATCGAGGCGAACAGCACTCCTCGAAACAATTGCATCGGGGTTCCAAGGATCACCCATAAGCTGCTCGTTGGTCGCATCCCTGAACATGGGTTGTTGATGAATTCTTCGTAGTGCAGAAAATGATAGGCGAGAATGCCCATGACGAAATACGTAACCGTGTGGCACACAACCGTCTTCACTGCCAACGGCACAAAGCGAACCTGCGAATCTTCCATACGCACGCCCCAGGTTTTCAGGATGCGCCGAAGTATACGCTCTGCTTTTCGATTTCGCTGTGATGTGATCAGCCGCCCGCAGTCCCTGCGTCCCGATCACGAACTGATTCTGAGTTAGGTTTCACTCACCGCTGCGATCGGCTCCTTAACCCGCAGCGCCTTCAGCACCTTCGCGGTCGTTACCACCTGCCCCACATGCCGCATCGTGTGATCGGCCACGTGCACCAGTGCTCCCCCAACCGACGTGGGCAACTGCTTCCGTCCAACTCCCCGAAATGTATTCATATCCGCAGAAGCCAGCGCCCGCACCCGCCCCGAAGCGTTCTCAAACGAAATCCTTACCTCACCCAGCAGTGCCGCCAGTGTCTCGCGCTCATCGTGTTGCGGGCCCACCTCTTCCGCCTTCAGCTTCGATATTTGCTCCGTCGATAGCTGTCCGCCCTCCGCGTATGTCAGTAGCCGGTCTACCGATCGCGCAATATGCCGCAGATGGAACGCTACCGGCGGAAGATCCATTGGCAGCGTATGAATCTCCACGTCCGTCAGCCCATCGGTCCATTTCGTCAGATCATCAATCGCCAGATCGAATGCATGCAGCACCGCCCGGCCCACGGCAGGAACTTCGCCATTCGTCCCGCGCAGCCACGGCTCGACGTAAGGAACAGAAGCAATATGAGCGCTCATGGGGTACCTCTCACAGATCCGATTGGTTTGGTAGCTCTACTCAGCAACCCGTGCAACAAGTTCCAGGTCTTCGTAGTTCTTGAGTTGATCTACGGGGATGAAAGTATGCCCGGAAACTGCGGGATCGTTCAGCATCACCCCGCCGCCGTACAGCCGGACAAAGCAGCCATGTTCCGCGTCGTCCAGATCAGCAGCCGCAAACTCGATCTGCGCATCGTGGCCATGGAATCGCACGCGATCTCCCGTGCAGATCTCTTCACCTGACAAATATCGCAATGGCTCCAGCATCCCCGCCTCCACGCAGCGGGCGTCGCTAGCTTTCCCGCTTCACCCTGACCACCGTGATCTTCTCAAATCCTTCTTCGAACATCGGCGCCTTCAGCTTCTCCGCCATCTTGCGCATGACATCTTCGCTCACTGAGCGGTCGCGCGAGCGGTTCCGTTCCAGGCAAACATCCAGCGGCACATCGAAGAAGACCGCCTGCACTTCGTATCCGAAGCTCTTCGACATCTTGATCCATTGCCGCCGTTCGTGGGCAGACAGGTTCGTCGCGTCCACGTAGTTCCACGGCATCTTCGCAATCAATCTCGCTCGCAGCAGCGAGCGCAACGTTGAAAACACCAGCCCCGAAAACTTCTGCTCCTCCACATCATCGAACAGAATGTTCCGCAGCAGATCGCTCGACAGCGGAGTCACACCGCGACGCCGGAACCACGTCGTCTTCCCCGATCCCGGCAGCCCGATCGCCAGCACCACGTACCCCCGGGGCGCCTTCTCTGCCCGCTCCGTCTGAGCTTCCGGCAATACCGAAGGCGACTCCGGCTGCGTTTCAACTTCCAGCCGTCCCGAACCGGCAGGCTCATTCCATTCAGGCCGCTGAGGCTCGCGAACTGGCTTTTGCGCTTCTCGTTGCGCCCGTTGCTGTTCGCGTTGAGGCCCGCGCTCCTGCCGTGGCGTACCCGGGTTCGCTGGCGCGCTCACCGCCTGCACCTTCGGCAAACCCTCATCCAGATACGAAGGCATAAGTGGTCGCGGCTGATTCTGCGGGATTTCCTGTCCGATCTTGCCTGTGGATTCCGAATTATTCACGCCGCGCTTTGAACGTCGTCTCATGCCGCTCCCGTACCCTTTCATACCGGAATATCACACGAAGCAAAGCCCCTGCAAACTAAGTGCGATCCATCACATACAGTCCCGTATCCGAACCGCAAACTAGCGTCGAGCGCATTTTGGTCCCGGGGACCCGCGAAACAGCTCTTCGTTCGTGGGGTGGTTTGGTACCGGGAAGCCGTTTATCTCGCGTTCATTTTGTTCTTGTTGACAACTCTGTTAGCCTGATGAGTTTGGTGGATTTGCCGGGTGAGCGTTGTAAGGCCGCCGCATCCCACCACTCACAGACCAAATTTCGAACTACCGATAACGAAGGAGAATTACGCATGGCAGTTAAGGTTGGCATCAACGGCTTCGGCCGAATTGGCCGCAACGTTTTGCGCGCCGCCCTCGGCAATCCCGAGATCGATTTTGTTGCCGTTAACGACTTGACCAGCCCCGCCACCCTGGCCCATCTGCTCAAGTACGACTCGATCCTCGGCAATCTTAAGAACGAAATCACCGCCGGCGATGATTTCATCTCCGTCGACGGTAAAAAGATCAAGGTCTGGGCCGAGCGCGATCCCGCCAAGCTTCCCTGGGCCGAGGTAGGAGCTCAGATTGTCATTGAGTCTACCGGCCACTTCACTGACGCTACCAAAGCCAAGGCGCACCTCGGCTCGACCGTTAAGAAAGTCATCATCTCCGCTCCCGCCACCAACGAAGACGTCACCCTCGTTCTCGGAGTTAACGAAGACAAATACGACGCGGCCAAGCACAACGTCATCTCCAATGCCAGCTGCACCACCAACTGCCTCGCGCCCGTAGTCAAGGTCCTCCTCAAGGAAACCGGCATCATCTCCGGCATCATGACCACCATCCATAGCTATACGAACGACCAGGTCATCCTCGACTTCCCGCACAAGGACCTCCGCCGCGCCCGCGCCGCAGCGCTCAACATGATTCCCAGCTCCACCGGCGCCGCCAAGGCCCTCAAGCTTGTCCTGCCTGAGACCGCCGGCAAGCTCGACGGCTTCTCCATGCGCGTACCAACGCCCAATGTGTCCATCGTCGACCTCACCTACATCTCCGAGAAGCCGACCGACGTCAGCGCCGTGAATGCCGCTCTCAAGGCCGCCAGCGAAGGCGAACTCAAGGGCATCCTCGGCTACGAAGAGCACGAACTCGTTTCCTCGGACTTCAAAGGTGACAAGCGCTCTTCCATCGTCGACTCCAAGCTCACCAAGGTCGTCGGAAACTCCGTCAAGGTCCTCAGCTGGTATGACAACGAGTGGGGCTACTCCAACCGCGTCGTCGACCTCATCGGCTTCCTCGTCAAGAAGGGCCTGTAATGGCAGGGATGGGGGTTAGGGACTAGGAATCGATTTTGATTCTTTGCTCCCTGACCCTATCCTTGAAAAATGGGGCCGATCACTTTAGCTCTCGTGCAGGAACCACAACCGGCGGTGAGAACGCTGCGGCGCCGGGGAAACGGGAACGATGAGAACGTTTTTTGCTTTGGTCTTTGCTCCTGCTCTCGTTTTCGGGATGGCGGGATGCAGTGTCGCCGCACCTGATGCGGGCCACGAAGCGGTATGGGTACAAAAGCCTATTCTTTTCGGCCATGGTGGTGTGGACCCAACCCCTGTTCAGCCAGGGAGAGAGTTCGGGGCTCTGACCAGCACTGCGGTCGATGTCAACATGCTCCCTCAGCGCGTGGATATGGAATTTGATGACATGATGACCAGCAGTGGTGTCCCGGTCAACTTCCACGTTGTCGCTACGTTTACGATTACCGATCCAGTGAAGCTGGTGAGCAAATACGGAGCCGATACCGACGAAAAAGGAAACTGGGGATTTTGGCAGCGCACGGTGGACCAGCCGTTACGGACCGCGGTTCGGGATGCTGTGAAAAAAAGGGATATGCAGGAGATGGCGATCTCACAAAGTGCGGCTGACACCGTTGGAACGGAAGTCTCAACGGCAGCGATTAAGATTGTCCAGCAAACCGGGGTCCCGATTCTCTTTTCGGCAATCAACGTCGGACGGGTAAACCCTCCTGACGCCATCAAGAATCAAAGAATCGAAACCGCCGCTCAGGAGCAACGGGCAATCACCGAACAACAGACGAAACTCGCTGAGGACCAGCGCAAGGCGGCTGAACTGAGCAGGGCCGCAGCCGATAACGCTTACCGCCAGGCCATGCAACTTTCCCCGGACCAGTTCCTGCAACTGGAGAGAATCAAAATGCAGCGAGATGTGTGCGCGCATGGGACCACTTGCACGTTCTTCATTGGCGGCGGTGCCTCCCCCGTTATCGACGTTGGAAGAAAGTAAGGAAGATCAAGTCGAAGGAATAAATCCGAAAACAATCATGCGCAGAAACATTCCAGGCACTTCACCCTTCGAGCCCATCATCGGCTTTTCTCGCGCCGTGCGCATTGGCAACACGATCCACGTTTCCGGCACCGGTCCGGTCGGAGCAGATAACGACGACGTCACCGCCCAGACCCGCCGCGTCTTGGCCATCATTCAGAAAGCTCTCGCCGACGCCGGCGCATCCTTCCAGGACGTCGTCCGTACCCGCATGTTTCTCACCCACGCCGAAGACTGGGAAGCTGTTGGCCGCGTCCACGGTGAAATCTTCGGCGCTGTCCGCCCCGCAGCCACCATGGTCGTGGTAGCAGCCCTGCTTAACCCCGGTTGGCGCATCGAAATCGAAGCGGACGCCGTGATTTCTGAACCCTGACCCCTGAAAGGCCTTTATGTCCAAGCTCTCCATCCGCGATATCGAACTCAAAAATAAGCACGTCTTCATCCGCGTTGACTTCAACGTGCCTCTCTCTGAAGATGGCTCGACCATCACCGACGACACCCGCATCGTCGCCACCCTCCCCACCATCGAGTACGCTCTCCGCCATCATGCCAAGGTCATCCTCGCCTCGCACCTCGGCCGTCCCAAGGGCAAGCCGAATCCGAAATACTCGCTCCGCCCCGTCGTCGATCGTCTCCGCGAACTCCTCGACAAGCACGTCGGCGAATCCATTAACGTAGCGTTCTCTCCCGACTGCGTCGGCGAGATCGCCGAAGAGATGTCCCGCCAGCTTGAGTCGCGCCAGGTCCTCCTTCTCGAGAATCTCCGCTTCCACGCCGAAGAAGAAGCCAACGATCCCGGATTCTCCAAGCAGCTTGCCTCGCTTGCCGAGGTCTATTGCAACGACGCCTTCGGCTCTGCGCATCGCGCTCATGCCTCAACAGAAGGCATCACCCACTACATCAAGCCCTCCGTTGCCGGCATGTTGATGGAAAAGGAAATCACCTACCTCGGCAAAGCTCTCGAATCGCCCGAGAAGCCCTTCGTCGCCATCATTGGCGGCTCCAAAATCTCCGGCAAAATCGACGTCATCCAGAACCTCCTCGACAAAGTCGACACCCTCGTCATCGTCGGCGGCATGGCCTATACCTTCTATCGCTCAAAGGGCGTTGCCACCGGCAAGTCACTTGTCGAAGAAGACAAGATCGATCTGGCCAAACAGACATTGGAGAAGGCAAAGACTAAAGGTGTGGAACTTCTCCTGCCCGTCGACAACATCCTCGCCGACAGCTTCGCCAACGACGCCAAGACCCAGCCGTGGGACACCTCGAAAAACTTTCCCGCCGACTGGCAGGGCCTCGACATCGGCCCCAAATCCGTCGACGCCATCGAAGACGTAATCTCCCGCGCTCGCACCATCGTCTGGAACGGCCCCGCCGGCGTCTTCGAGTTCCCGAACTTCGCCATCGGAACCAACGCCATCGCCCGCGCCGTCGCTGCCAACAAGGCAGCCACGTCCATCATCGGCGGGGGCGACTCCGTCAGCGCCATCAATCAGGCCGGCGTAGCCAGCCAGATTACCCACATCTCCACCGGCGGCGGAGCCAGCCTCGAATTCCTCGAAGGCAAAAAACTCCCCGGCGTAGAAGCCCTTACCAACAAATAGTCTCTATTAGTTTCGAATCACAACATCCTGGGGTGCCCCATTCTAAATTGGCTGTCAGCCCAATTTAGGGTGGGGTGTAAACCCGCCCTTCTGCTATCCTCCGCTTAGGACGGTCGTATGGACATCCTCGCCGAAGCGCTCATCGCGTTCGCCACCCTCATCGCCTCTTCCCTCGCCGCGCTGATCTCACTCGTTATTCCGCGCCTTCGCCCCTTCGCGCTTGCAATTCTCATCACGCCTCCGGCCGCCGTCTCTCTCTATTACATTTGCGGACTCATCCCCAACACCACCATGGCCTGCGGCCCCGATTTAATGTGGGGCAACTGCTCCAGCGCCCGTGCCGAAATCACCGGCTGGGCCATCTGGCTCGTCTGCTCGCTCTGCGCCATCGCCGTCGGCTATTGGGGTCAGCGCCTCCTGCAAAGTGCCCTGCGCACCGGATTCAACTCCAGCCCGATGAGTATCTTCCGCAATCGTCCGCGGTGGAGCCGCGTCGCCTCTTATCCCTCAGACTCGCGATAGCAACGATGCAGTGTCGAAAGCCGGCCCTGTACGTAGCCGAGTTCTGCTCCCACCGCACTAAACTGAAGATAGTCTCGGTTCGAACCGGAGAAACCCTGTGGGCTATTACACCCGTGTCCTTTCCAAAGACCCTGAATCTGCATCCTTCCAAGAACTAGCGGAGTTCATTGAGGCAGCACACCCTGACTACAGGCTGACCATCGAGGAAGGCAGCGAAGAAGAGTGGGATGTGCTCCTGCTCTCCGGCAACGACCAGGTCGAGGTTGCGCTGCTTGAGCGTAATCCCGTCAGCAACGGCTCCATTGGCGAGGACGAGATCGCCGAGTTCATTGAAGAGACAGCAGACTGCAAGCCCGAAACCGGCGTTGCGTGGCTCCACGAGTTTCTGGGCGAAGTCAAAACCATTTATGCCTTCCAGCACCTCCAGGGAAGCGAAACCGAAACAGGCAGTAATGCGATGCATGCTCTGCGCGCCCATCTTTGGGAGCGAGGCAATTCCATCATCCAGGCCGATAACGAGGGCTTTACCAACGAGGATGGCTATCATATCGTCTGGCAGTTTGCCGACTCGGTTTCAGGCCCATGGAACATGGGTGTCCTGCAGGACGAAACATGGCTGCACTTTGAGATGGACCTCGGCGACCCTGACCATCGTGACGCCTTCCTGAACGGCGAAATGCCTTCAGACCTGTCCACGATCCGGCAAACTAGCTCGCGCATCTGACCTTCAGAATTAACGATCTGCGTCGTCGGCGGTTTCCCTGTGCGCCATATCACTCGAACTTCATTCACCCTCCGATAAAATTACTTCGAGGACTCCACACAACATGTCACGCAAGAAACTGATTGCTGCCAACTGGAAGATGTACAAGACTCCTTCCGAGGCAAAGGCCTTTGTCGATGCATTCCTGCCCCTCGTTGCCGGCCACACCCGCGACGAGATCGCCCTCTTCCCATCTCCGGTTCTTCTTCCCGCTGTGATTGAAGCCGCCAGGGGGTCGAACATCGCCATCGGCGCGCAGAATATCTACTTCGCTGAAGAAGGCGCTTTCACCGGCGAAACTTCCATCCTTCAGCTCAAGGCCATCGGCGGAACCTACACCCTCATCGGCCACTCCGAGCGCCGCCAGTACTTCGGCGAGACCGACGAAATCGTCAACAAGAAACTCCACACCGCGCTCAAGCACGGCATCGTCCCCATCGTCTGCATCGGAGAAGTTCTCGCCGAGCGCGAAGCGGGACAAACCGAGCAGGTCCTGAAAACACAAGTCACGGGCGCCTTCGCCGGCATCACCGCGGAAGCCGCCGCACCCATCGTCATCGCCTACGAGCCCGTCTGGGCCATCGGCACCGGCAAGACCGCCACGCCAGAGATGGCAGTCGAAGCACATCGCATCGTTCGCTCCGAAGTCGCCAAGCTCCTCGGCAACGATGTCGCATCGAAGATGCGCATTCTCTACGGCGGCAGCGTCAAGCCCGACAACGCCACCGCGCTCTGCGGACATGTTGGCGATGGCAA
>Ga0207694_10000204_pt1 | contig 58214 bp, 54 predicted proteins | sample KBSC34metaG_FD_184353 | JGI IMG/M metagenome (GOLD analysis project Ga0207694, IMG submission 184353) | Corn rhizosphere microbial communities from Kellogg Biological Station, Michigan, USA - KBS C3-4 metaG (SPAdes) (version 2) | ecosystem: Host-associated > Plants > Roots > Rhizosphere > Soil... | reverse complement strand
GGATCAAGTCATCGACGCGATCAATGCGACCGGCTTCGGCCTCACGCTCGGCATCCATAGCCGCATCGACTCGACCATCGCGCACATCGCCCAGCGCGCGAAGGTCGGCAACTGCTACGTCAACCGCAACCAGATCGGCGCGGTCGTCGGCGTGCAGCCGTTCGGCGGCGAAGGTTTGTCGGGCACCGGCCCCAAGGCCGGCGGTCCGCACTACCTCACTCGCTTCGTAACCGAGCGCACATTGACGATCAATACGACCGCGGCTGGGGGCAATGCTTCGCTTCTCACCCTCGGCGAGTAGAAATGCCTGAGTACAATCTTCTATTTGCGGAAAGGCTTATAGACGCAGCTGATTGTCTTGTTGAACAGGACAAACCGGGAGTAGTGCAGGCCGTCTTGTATCTGAGCTACGTTGCTGCAGAGATCACGCTGAAGGTGCTACTTGAAAAAGCCGGGTGGTCAGTCAAACATCTCACAAGGCGTGGTCACAAACTCGCGAATTTACTCAAAGATATATGCGCGTGTGAGGTTCAGGACTCATCCACGAGCATCTGGCGGTCAGCCGCCTCACTCTGCTCCGCAACTGTTGATAGTCAATACAGCGACGCGACTGTCGGCAAGCTGTTGCAGGCCGAAACTCAGGGAGCTTCTACGTACCCGAACCAAATCCGCTATGGCGAAGATCTGCATCATTACCATCCTCTATTGATGCTTGGCGCGGCACGGAAAGCTTTGGAGTGGGCCAAGAATCACGAGCAAACCATCCGTCGAAAAAAAAACGTAGGCTAGGGCGTGTCATCAATTGGGCCAAAGCCCAAGCCCGTAGCCCGTAGGTTGGGGTGAGCGCAGCGAACCCCAACGAAAATCCAGCTATCAAACGGGTGCCGCTGCTTGACTGAGCGCACGCTTGCGCGCAGGTCGTCAATTCGTTCGACCAGTAGGCGGCTCGATCGATCTGCGAGGTTTATCGTGAAGAAGTACATTCCTCCGGCTGTGTTTGCTCGTCGGTAACTCATCGGTGTAGGGTGGAGCACGCCGTTGGGGTTCGCTGCGATCACCCCAACCTACGCATTTAGTCGGTCGCGAAATCGAGCCGCATCTCGCTCAGCCATCCTTCCATGCGAATGTGCTGAACAATCGCGGTCTCGACTCGCAGAAATTGAGGCCAGTCGGTTCTTACTTTCCTCAGAGAGGCCGTCTCCACCTCGGACGTTGACATCACCGTTATCGGCGTACTGGTCGGACGCAGGCCATTCACGCCATGCGGCGTAATCACGAGCAGATCGATTTGTGTTCTGCCCGAAGCCAGGATCGACGTTTCGAGCGGGTAATAGAGGTGCCGGCTCGCAAATTCATAAACGATCGGTGGGTAACTGTGCACGTCGCCTTGCACCTCGATTTGATCCGTTGCGAACCAGGCGATGCCACGGCGACGATATCGCTCGGCTATATCCCTCACCGGCGCAATGTACGCAGGATGTAGCCGGCAGAGACGCCCGAGCTCGACGGTCAACTCCTGAGATCTTTCGAGTTGCTTTATCGGACCTTCACCGATCAGTTTGCCAATAGGGTTTCGCGGCACAAGCGCATTCCAACTTGTGGACGAAGAGGGATCGATGGCCACCAGTCGCTCGAAAATGTCGGGGGACTCGCTAGACACCTCCGGCTTGTTCGGCAAGGGGATGAATTCAGCGATTTTGCCGGCGGACGGCGCGGAGCTTGCGATATCTGTCGACAGAATCAACTGCTCAACCTCGCCGTTCCATACGATGATTGCGCGCTGCGCCGGCTCGAAAATTTTCTCTGGCGGGCCGTCAAGGTCTGAGCGAGCGCAAGTGCAACTGCCGTGATCCGCATGTGCCATGGCCGAAAGTGCCGAAATCGCGCCGATCGCAAAGAATGCCTTGCGAATTCTCAGAGAGAGTTTCATTGCCGCTCCTGCTCTGGTGTGGAGCAGCGGACGTTACAAGGCCAGTGGCATCGTCAAACGGACAAGTGACGGACAGAATGCGGACGTCAAAATCCTTCGGAACACATTCGTGACCGTTGGGGTTCGCGAGCGCACCCCAACCTACATCGACGTTTTGGCGAAGTGCAAAGCGCTACAGTTCGCATTTCTTCTGTCTTATTCTTCAGCGGCTTGTCCAGAAGAAGCGCCCTCGATACCCGCAGTCGCTCGCGCCTCAGCGCAGTTTCCACCGTGCTTCGCCGCTGCAGTTCGAGATAGGCGATGTTGCGTATCGCGTCGAGGGACAATTCGGCATCGGCGATGTCCTCGCGCGCGATTCCGGCGACGAGGGCAAGCATGTCGCGCTCGCCGCGGCAGATCGGGCGCCAGTCCATGTAGCTTTCCCGATAGCCGACGTCGGCAATGTCGGGCAAGAAATTCGCAAGGAGTAGGCGGCCGCCGGGATTGAGCATGGCGAACATGCGCTCGGCGAGCGCCCTCGCCGGCGGCGGCGGCAGGCGTTCGAACAGATCGGCGGCGTAGATCAGATCGAATCCGCCGAGGCCGGAGCGCTCCGCGATCAGGCCGTCGATGGACATGTGTAAGGTGCGTACTCCGCGCGTCGCGTATTCGTGGTGGATGACGGCGAGATTGCTCTCGTCCTCGTCCACCGCAACGATCTCGCCGACGAAGGTATCGCCGAGTGTCCGCGCCAGTTCGATTTCGCGCAGATGGCCGGCGCCGAGGGCCAGCACGCGCGCGTCGGGACGTGCGCGAACCGTCTCGTCGATCCGCACGGCGATGCGTCGGCGGCGGTTTCTCATCGCCCGCGCCGCGGTGCTGTCGAGCAGGTAGCGGAACACGGCATGGCCGATCCCGTCGGCGACGCCAGTGTCGGCGGCCTCGAAGTAGACCATGTCGGTGAGAATGGCATCGTCGGTGTTGCCGCAGCGTTTCGAGAAGGCGCGGAACGTGTAAGGGTCCCGATGCAGCAATTCCCGGATCGGATGCCGAAGCAGGACGGTCGCGACATGGTCATTCCATGCCTCGGGCGACATGCCCGCGCGCAACGCGTACAGATGCGCGACCAGGCGATCCATCGACTCGACGACCATGCCGTTGCGCATGCCGTCGCAGAAGCGGTCGAGTTGCCTGGGCCGCGGTGCGAGTGGCTCGGGATGGTCGATTCCCGGCGCGTGTCCTTCTCCACATGTCGTCGATAGCTCCGACATTCCCGCCTCCTGCGATAGATGACCGCAGGATAGTATCGCTAACAAAATATATCAAGAAAGTGATACGAACAATGCTTGCAAAGCAAACCGTCTATATAGCCTTCGCAATCAGGTGCGAGGGCTATGACGGAGCTGCATCAACGCGTGCGGGAAGCGAGAAGACTGACCGGCCTCTCCCAGGAAGCCCTCGCCGGCGAAATTGGCGTCAGCCGTGGCGCGGTCGCCCAATGGGAAATGACGCACGGCACCGCACCGAACGTGGAAAACCTGATCGCGCTGGCCCGTCGCAGCGGGATGACGTTCGAATATCTTTCCACCGGGCGCGGGCAGAAGATTCAGGGCAAGCCGCTCTTGGCCGTCGCCGAAGAGCCGGCGGAATATCACGGCCTGTCGCGTCAGCAGCAGCGCTTGCTGGCGATTTTCGACACCCTGTCGCCGAAACAGCGCGTCGGCCTGCTCGACTTTCTGGAATCCCTGGCCGCGGGCGGCGCGCGACTTCCGAAGATTTGATCGTCAGCGGCGGCTTGCTGAGCTTCATCCAAAGCGCTTCTTGTGACCGAAAACGGCTGCAGCGCGATCGATTCCGCTGGCGCGCCGAGGCCGCGTATCTAGCGCAGCGCCAGCGAGAACGTGGTTTTTGCCGGCGGCAGCGTCTGGCTGCCGTTGCTCGCCATGTATTCCACCGAACCCGTGAGCACGGGCTTCGCTCCGTTTTTGACGTTCACGATTTGCGTGAATTGCACCGTGCCGCGGTAGTACAGCACCGTCATGTTGAAGCTCTTGTCGAAGGTTTTTTGCAGCTTGCCCGTCTCCATCACCTGGCCGCTGGTCATCACCTGCGGATTGGCCTTGAACGTGATCGAAGTGGGTATGGGGCCGCCCTTGCCCGTGTTCTGTGAATAGATGTACCAAGGGGCTTGCATGCTTGCAGTCAGCACGATCGCGTAACTGGTGTCCGTCCGCTTCGTGGCTTTGTAGCTCCATTTGACCGGAGATGAAATTTGCGCGGCCGCCGGATTGGCAATCGCGAGGGCGAGTACGACGAAGAGGACTCGTATCATGGAATCTCACCGAATTGAGAGAACGGACTGATGCAGCTCGGTCCACCGATGCGAACCGGGGCCGAACGCACTTCGTCGACGAGGTTGCCTGAAAACTCACCGCATGGTGGCGGGGAATCGAGCCCAGCGCAATTGTCGGAAGTTGTCCTCGCGCCGGCCGGGCGCCAGGGATTTGCCCGGCCTCGGCACCCGGTCGCGGTCGCGGTCGCGGTCGCGGTCGAATCGTTTTACTCCGCCAGCGCCACGCCTGACCCGCCCATCTCCACCGGCACGTCCTTCATCTTCGGCAGGCCATCGTGCATGCGCAGCTTCGTCTCCTGGTAGTGCACGTGCACGCCGGGCTGGAACGGCAGGTCAGGAATGACGGCGGCGTAGACGTCGACGAGGTTCCACCCCGGATGGTGGGTGAACAGGTGGCCGCCGCAGGTCTTGCACCATTGGCGCTCGCTCGCTGGGGTCTTCGCGTAGCTGCCGATGTTGTCGGCGCCCGCGGTGATCTTCAACGCGTCCGGCGGCCACAGCGTGAAGGCGTTGATCGGCCCGGCCGACCAGGCACGGCAGGATTCACAATGGCAGTAGCCCATCGCCACGGGCTCGCCGGCAAGAGTGAATTTCACCGCGCCGCAGAAGCAGCGGCCTTGATGGTTTGCGCTCATGTTCTGTCCTCTTTCGCGACGGTGCAGCGCTGCGTGCTACTTCGATTCGAGCGTCACCGGGATCTCGGTGACCGAGTCGACCGGAATCTTGTTGGCCACGGCCGCGTCGCGCACCGCTTGTTCGCTTGGGCCTTCGTAGACACAGAACGTCTTGGTCTTGTCGGCGTTCGCATACGAAGTGACCCAGGTCACGCCAAATTTGGCATTGGTCGAGTTGACGCTCTGCTTGGCCTTGGCATCGAGACCGTCGAGTGCGCCCTTCGGAAAAGTGCGCTCGATCATGTAGCGATGCGTCGCGGATGACGGGGCGGTATCGGCGGCGCAGGCGGCGCCGGTCAACATCAGGCTCATGGCGATGGCGAGAATTTTCATGGCAGTCTCCTCTGGTGGAACGCGCTTTGGGTTTCGGCGGTAAGTACCGACGCAGGCGATTGCAGGTGGTTGAATTGCCCCCTTCGCCCGACGCCACTAGTATCCGCTTCGAGCCTGCGCAGGACTTCGCCAACACTCTCCAGTTCTTGATCGAAACTCCTGGATCGAAACTCCATGGACGCGCTTTCCGACGTTCTCAAATCCGTGCACATGGACGGCGCCGTGTTCCTCAACGCGGAATTCACCGCGCCGTGGTGCGTGCGCGGCGAGTCGGGCTGGGCGATCTACCGCGACCGCGTCGCGCCGGCCGAGCACATGGTGTTCTTCCACTTCATCATGCAGGGATGCTGCAAGCTGCGCCTGCGCGGCACCGGCGAAGTGGTGGAGGCGGGCGCCGGCGATCTCGTGTTATTTCCACAGGATGATCGCCATCTGATGGGCAGCGACTTGCACATCGCCGCACTCGGCGATGCAGGCACCGGCGCCGCCGAGGTGATCGACGATCCGCAATTCATCCAGATTCGCTACGGCGGCGGCGGCGATGCGACGCGCTTCGTCTGTGGCTACCTGCTCTGCAGCCGCAGCATGTGCCGGCCGTTGTTCGAGGCGCTGCCGCGCATGCTGCGCATCCCGATCGGCGACGGCCACGCCGCGACGCTGCTGCGCGAGTTGCTGCAGGCGGGCGTGCGCGAGTCCTTGCACGCGAGTCCGGGCACCGCATCAACCCTGGCCAAGCTCGCCGAACTCATGCTCGTGGAGGCGATGCGCCGCTACGTCGAAAGCCTGCCGCCCGAGGGCCGCGGCTGGCTTGCCGGGCTGCGCGACGCGCACGTCGGGCGCGCGCTCGCGCTGATGCACGCCGACCCGGCCAAGCCATGGACCGTGGAAGAACTCGCGCGCGCTTCGGCGTTGTCGCGTTCGGCGCTGGCCGAGCGCTTTACCGCGCTGGTCGGCGAGTCGCCGATGCAATACCTGATGCGCTGGCGGCTGGCACTGGCCGCGCAGCGGCTGCGTGCGGGCAACGAGGCGATCGCGCGCGTTGCCGAACACAGCGGCTACGAATCCGAAGCGGCGTTCAACCGCGCGTTCAAGCGCGAATTCGGCGTGCCGCCGGCCGGATGGCGCAAGTCGGGAATCGGGTCTGAGCAGCTTCCGAAAGTCGGAGGGTGACAGGCAGCGCGTTCCATCGCTCGCACGATGGAACGCCCCAACCGCAACTCTTCGTCAGCCGCCCTTCGACTGCATCGACGTTTTCTGCACCTTCCATTTGCCGTTTTCCTTGACCATCTGCGCGGTGCCGGTCGATTTGCCGCCGCCCTGTTCGACGCCCACGAGGGTCAGTTCGGCGTGGTCGCCGAAGTCCTGACCGCCGGTGACGGTGAGGCTCTTCGGCGCGAATGCCTTCATCATTTCGAGCATCGCCGGAAATTGCGGATCCTTGCGCTGCGATTGCATCTGGTCGGCCTGTTGTTTCGACACGGTCGCGAGCATCGCGTCGATGTCGCCCTTCTGCATCGCCGCGAGATTTGCCTGCAACACCTTGCCGGCTTCGCCGCCGCCGGCGGGGACAGTCTTGCCGCCCTGCGCGGCCGCAGCGGCGGGTGCCGCCGACGATGCCGCCGCGGCGCCAGGTTTGGCGTAGGCGAGATCGAAACTGAAATCGCAGGACAGGTCGTCGCTGGCCTTGCCCTTCAGGGTGTAGTGGCCGGCCACACCCTTGGCGTCGTTGCGCGAGAGCTTGAGATCGCCGAACGCGGTGCCCGATTGCGAGATGTTGGCGCCGGGCGGAAGGTAGGCGTAGATCGCGGTCACCCCGCTTTCGCCGAGCGTGATGCGCACCTGGCCGCCGTCGTCGACCTTCCAGACCTGCTCGCGCACGGCATCTTCTGGATCCGTTGCCGCGGCGATCTTGCCGGCGTCGAGCTTGAGCGAGGCAAGCGCGACCGTGGTTTCTTTCTTGCTGGGCTCGAAGTGATCGGGGCGCTGATAGACCACGCCGTCGACGAGAGTCAGTTTCTTGTCCTTGTAGGTGCAGGTGCCGGTGCCAGTAGCGAAGGCGGCGATCGGCAGCAGGCAGATCAAAGCAACGGCGGAGAGCGTGAACCTGGACATGACGGAATCCTCAGGATGATGGATCAGACAGAAACAGGAACGCCCGGTGATGCTACTCCCGGATACCCACCTACGCGCGAATATCCATCCGGACTCGCCTTGTTCATACGGAAAATCCCGCCCCGCCAGCTCACGCACGAAACTTTTACGGATTCCCAAGGTAAAGTAGCTGTATGTATCTGGAGTTCTACGGCCTCAAAGAGGCCCCGTTTTCGATCACCCCCGATCCGCGCTACGTCTTTTTGTCGGAGCGCCACCGGGACGCGCTCGCGCACCTGCTGTACGGCATCGGCAAGGGCGGCAGCGGCGGCTTCGTGCAGTTGACCGGCGAGGTCGGCACGGGCAAGACGACGCTGTGCCGGCTGCTGCTCGAACAACTGCCCGAGAACACGCGCGTCGCGCTCGTGCTCAATCCGAAGTTGTCGCCGGTCGAGCTGCTCGAATCGATCTGCGATGAGTTGAAGCTCGACGTCAGCGACAAGAAGGGCAGCCTCAAAGGCCTGGTCGACACGCTCAACACGTATCTGCTCGACGCCTACGCCCAAGGCCTGCGCGTGGTGCTGATCGTCGATGAGGCGCAGAACCTGTCGACCGAATCGCTCGAGCAAGTGCGCCTGCTGACCAACCTCGAGACGCCGACACAGAAATTGCTGCAAATTATACTTTTGGGCCAGCCCGAGCTGCGCGACAAGCTCAATGATCCCGAACTGCGCCAGCTCGCCCAGCGCATCACCGCGCGCTATCACCTGACACCGCTCGACCGCGACGAGACCGAGGCCTACGTGCGCCATCGCCTCGCCGTCGCCGGCGCGTTGCGCTCGCCGTTTTCGCGTCTCGGTCTGCGCGCGCTGTACAAGCGCTCCGGCGGCGTGCCGCGCCTGATCAACATCATCGGCGATCGCGCACTGATGGCCGGCTACGCACGCGAGCAGACCTCGATCGGCGAACGCCTGGTCGATCGCGCCGCGGACGAAACCCTGCCGGGTACGGTGCGCTATCGCCTGCGCCACTACGGCCCGTGGGCGGTGGCGGCATGCGCGGTGATCGCGTTCGGTGCCGGCGCGTATTTCCTGCAGCAGCCCAAGCCGCAGCCGGCGGCCACGGCCGCGCCGGCGCCGCCGGCCGCCGCGGCCGGCACGTCAACGACACCGCCTGCCACGCCGGCCCCGGCAACGCCCGCACCGGCCAAGCCGCAGAACGACACGGCGGAGAAGAAACTCGCCGCGCTCGCCGAAAGCGCCACCGACACCGAGCTGACTGCGTGGACGCAGTTGCTCGCGCGCTGGCAGGTCACCTCGGCCGAAACCACGGTGCGCGACGCCGCGCGCTGTCGCAACATCCTCTTCCCCGGCATGAATTGCTTGCGCGGGCGCGGCTCGATCAGCCAGCTCGTGCGCTTCGACCGTCCGCTGATCCTGCCGCTGAAATGGCAGAACGCGAGCGCCTTCGCGCTCCTGCAAGGCGTCAACGGCGATCAGGTGCAGTTGAATCTCGCCGGGGAAAGTTTCCACGTTAGCAAGGACGATCTCGCCAGCCTCTGGGACGGCGAATTCATCGCCCTGTGGCGCTTGCCCGAAGAAGTGCCGGCCAAGCTGCACAACGGCGATGCGGGGTCGGGCGTGGCCTGGGTCAAGGCACAGCTTGCACGCATGGACGGCGGCGCGGGTGACGCGGGGCCGGCGTTCTTCGACGACGCGCTGGCCGAACGCGTGCGCAAGCTGCAGAACGCCTACGGCATCAAGCCCGACGGCATCGTCGGACCGGAGACGCTGTTCGCGCTGTCCGCACTGGACCCGTCCGGCCCGCATCTCTCGCGCAGCCTGCAATAAGCGCGGCCGCGTGCGAAAAACAATAAAAGTATACGAATGATGTCCCCATGTCGCTGATACTCGAAGCCCTGAAGAAATCCGAAGAGCAGCGCCGGCTCGGCGAGATGCCGAATCTCGGCACGCCGATCACGGCAACGAGACGGCGGCGCAGCGTGATGCCGTGGATCGCCACGGCCGTCGTGATCGCGATCGCGGCCGTCGGCGGCTGGCGTTTTCTGCAGCGCGGTACGGCACCCGCGCCGACGCCAGCGGCGAAGGATACGCAGCCGATCCGGGCGATCACGAAACCCGAAACCAACCAGGCGCCCGCGCCGGCGCCTACCCCGCGCTCGCTGCCGAAGCCGGTCGCGCCGCCGCCGCCCGTGCAAACCGCGGCACCCCCGCCTGCCACCGCGGCGCCTGTACCGAGAAAAGACACACCACCGCCGCCGCCGACTCCGGCGCCCGCTCCCGCGGCAGCTTTGCCGTCCGCCCCCGCGGTCGCCGCGCCTGCGCCGGCTCCCGCTCCTGCCCCGCCCGTGAACGACGTGCCGAGCCTCGACGATCTGCCGCCCGAAGTGCGCGGCGCGCTGCCGCGACTGCCGATCACCATGCAGGTGTATTCGCCCGATCCCAAGCGCCGCTTCGTCATCATCGACGGTACGCGCGTGGTCGAAGGTGAGAGCCTGCGCGGCGTGACCGTGCAAGAGATCCGCCCGAACGGATTGGTGATCGACTTCCAGGGCCGGCGCCTGTTGCTGCCGCGGCCCGGCTCCTAATCCGAGTCTGCCGTGTTCGTCCACGTCGACAGGCAACCCAAGCCGTTCCTGCCCTGGATCACGCTGACGATTGTCCTCGCCTGCATCGCGCTGTTTCTTTGGCTCGTCATCGCGCCGGACACGCAGCGCTGGCAGTTCGTGCGCGAGTGGGGGACGGTGCCGGCGTGGCTGTTCGACGCGAACGTACCCGTGCTGCAGCAAATCGTCGAACTGCGTTGGCTGCGTCTGTTCACCGGCTTGTTCATTCATGCCGGCTGGCTGCATCTGGTCGGCAACGTGCTGTTCTTGATGATCTTCGGCGTGCCCGCCGAACGCGCGCTCGGGCCATGGCGCTTCCTGCCCCTGTTCCTGATCGGCGGCGCGCTCGCCAATCTCGCCGAAGCGGTGATTCTTTCGAACACGAACGTGCCCATCGTCGGCTCCAGCGGTGCGGTGTCGGCGGTTATCGGCGCGTATCTCGGTTTGTTTCCGCGCGCGCGTCTCGGGCTGGTGCTTCCGCTCGGCATGTTCCTCGAATTCGTGCGCGTCCCGGCGCCGCTGCTGATCGGCTTCTGGGCGCTGCTGCAGATTGCTTTCACCTTCGTCGGCCCCGCATTCGGCGCGGTGGCGTGGTGGGCGCACGTCGCCGGCTTCGCCGCCGGCCTGCTGTTTGCCCTCGTGTCCAAGCCAGCGATCGCGCGGAGGCTGCGCTCGTGACGCGCTGCGCCCTGCTCATGCGACAATAGCCGCATGAAAGGCAAGAAGCTGTTTAAGGTCACTTTCCTCAGTGAGGGCAAAACGCTCGAGCTCTACGCGCGCCATGTCGCCTCGAGTTCGCTGTGGGGCTTCACCGAAGTCGGCGAGATCGTGTTCGATCAGCAGGGCGAAAGCGTGGTGATCGATCCGACCGAGGAACGCCTGCGCGAGGCGTTCGGCAACACGAGCGTGCTGCATCTGCCGATCCAGTGCATCGTGCGCGTCGAGGAAGTGCAGAAACGCGAACCGCTGGTGATCCGCGATGCGACGAGCGGGGAGAGGGTGGTGACGCCGTTTCCGATCGCGCCGCCGCTGCGCAAGCCTTGAACTCCGCAGCTACCCACCGTCATTCCCGCGAACGCGGAAATGACGAGCGATGGGATCAGCCGGTCATCCCTTTTTTTCCGCCGGCCTGTAGCGTACCGCCAACCCCTTGAGCACGTTCATCGCCTCGCTGAGCGCGTAGTCGTCGGTGTTGCCGCGTTGGCTGGGCTTGTCGTCCGCGCCGTCCTTCTCGTTCGCGCCCTTCAAATGATTGGGCAGGTCGCGCTCGCCGGTGATGAAGCTCGGCGGCGTGTCGCGGGCGACGAGCTTGAGATCGCCGAGTTCGATGTCGGGTTCGATGCCGGCGGCCTGGATCGAGGTTCCACTCGGTGTGTAGTAGCGCGCCGTGGTCAGCTTGATCGCGTGGGTTTCATCGAGCGGCAGCACGGTCTGCACCGAACCCTTGCCGAACGTGCGCCGGCCCATGATCAACGCGCGGTGATTGTCCTTGAGTGCACCGGCGACGATTTCGGCAGCCGACGCGGTGCCGTTGTCGGCGAGCACGACGATCGGCGCGCCACTGATCAGATCGCCCGGCGTGGCGTTGAAGCTCAGGTCGGATTGTTTAAGCCGGCCCTTCGTCGTGACGATCACGCCCGAGTCGAGGAAATCGTCGCTCACTTCCACGGCCGCGGTGAGCAGGCCGCCCGGATTGCTGCGCAGGTCGAGGACGAGGCCCTTGATCGGCTGGTTCTTGTCGCGCAGCTTGGCGAGCTTGCGCTTGACCTCGCTGCCGGTGTCCTCCTGGAACTGGGCGACGCGCAAGTAAACGTAGCCCGGCTCGATCCAGCGCGCCCTGACACTGGCGACGCGAATCGGCTGGCGGGTCAGTTTGATCTCGACAGGCGCGCTCGCACCTTCATGCACGACGCTGAGCGTGACTTCCGTGCCGGACTTGCCGCGCAGCATGTTCGACGCCTCGCTCGCATTCTCCGAGGTGATCGGTTTGCCGTCGATGCGCACGATGATGTCGCCGGCCTTGATGCCGCCGCGCTCGGCCGGCGAATCGTCGATCGGGGCGACCACGCGCAGGGTGCCGTCGACGGTAAGCACTTCGATGCCGAGGCCGTTGTAGCTGCCGGTGGTGTCCTCGGACAGCTCGGTCATCGCCTTCTCGTCGAGATACTCGCTGTGCGGGTCAAGATTGGCGAGCAGGCCTTTGACCGCGGACTGCATCAGTGTCTTGTCGTCGACTGGCTCGACGTAGGCCTGCTTGACCAGGCTGAACACCGCGGCGAAGGCGCGCACGTCGTTGATGTCGACCGTCGTCTTCTTCGTCGCGTCGACCGGCAAGGCGGGTGGGACATCAGGCTTGGCGTCGTCGGCGCGGGCAACGGAAACGCCAGCAGCGACGGTGAGGACGACAGCGAGGATTTTGGCCGACATGGGAAATACCTGAACCATCAACGTGAACAATGAACCATAAACGCGCGAAGCTGAACCGCGCGGACACCGTCGACTCTACTCCGGTTTACCGTCGATCCGTGGCGGCTCTTTGTCCTCAATGCGGCCGCGCGCCGCGCAATCAAGGCTTGAACCAGCCGCGCGGGTCGACCGGCTTGCCCTGCGCGCGCAGTTCGAAATACGCGCCCGGCGTTTTCTGTCCGCCGGTGGAACCACTGGTCGCGATCGCCTCGTTGGCGTTGACCCAGTCGCCGACGTCCTTGAGCAGGGTTTCGTTGTAACCGTACAGACTCAGATAGCCGTCACCGTGATCGACGATCAGCAGCAGGCCGAAACCGCGCATCCAGTCGGCGAAGACGACGCGGCCATGCGAGACCGCGTGCACTTCCGCGCCGTCCGCCGCGCCGATCACGATGCCGCTGCTGACGTGCTCACCCGACTTCGCGCCAAACCCTGACACGAGCCGGCCGCGCACCGGCCAGTTCAATCGACCACGCAGCGAGGCGAACGGTTCCGCGCCCGCGAGCTGCTTGGGAATATCGGCGAACACGTCGCGCAGCTTGGCGAGCAGGTCGCTCAACTCCTTCTCGTCCTGACCGAGCGCAGCGAGCCGCGCCTGATCGTCTTTAAGCTGTTTGTCGAGATCGATGAGCACCTGTGTGCGCTCGGCGCGCTCCGCGTCGAGCTGCTTGGCCTCGTCCGCACGCTGTGTGCGCGTCGCCGCGAGCTGGGCGGTCTCCTCGTCGATAGCCTTGTGCACTTGGGCCAGCGCGTCGAGATCCTTGAGCAAGGTTTGAATCTGCGCGACGCGCGCGCACTCGAAATAGTGGAAATATTCGAGCATGCGGCCGATCTTCGCGACGTCTTCTTGCGCGAGTAGCAGCTTCAACTCTTCACCGCGGCCGACGATGTAGGCCGAGCGCAACAGCGCGGCGAGGGTTTCGCGCTGCGCGGCGAGCTTGACGTCGAGGGCATCGCGCTGGGTTTCCAGTTCTTGCAGTTTTTCCTGCTGGCCGGCGAGTTTCTGTTCAATCGTACGCAGGTCCTTTGCCGCGGCGGCGACCTTGAGATCCTGATCGCGCAACGAGGCGACGGCTGCGTCTTTCTTCGCTGTGGTTTCCTTTTGCGTGTCGACGATTTTTTTTATTTCGGCGCGGACGCTGTCGAGTTTTTGTTTGGTTTGCGCTTCTTGCGCAGTGTGTTGGGTCTCGTCGTTTTGCGCGCGCGCAGGGTTCGTGCCGAACAGGCCGGCGATCGCCAAGGCGATCGCGGCTGCCGCCGCTTTGCTTGTCATTCCGGCGAAAGCCGGAATCCAATGTCTTTGCTCCTCGCTCGTCATTCCAGCGAAAGCTGGAATCCAGCTTTTGCTGTAGCTTCTGATTTTGCTCTGACCGCGTCCGTTCGTTTTTCCGCGCGCGTCCGGCGCGCGGGTCACTTTTCTTTGCTTGCACAAAGAAAAGTAACCAAAAGAAATGCCCCCCGGGAGCCGCGCCCTCCGCGCTACGCGCTGCGGGTCCGCAAGGTCAGGCCGGGGTTCGCTCGATGGGCCTCCTGCCCATTCGCGAACTCGCGCGCATCCCTGCGCGCGACCCTGCCGGGCTGATCCGTCCTGCCCTCGCCGCGGCTGACGGGGCCCAGAATCAAGAGCAACAGCAAAGCTGCTTCGCTTCTGCCTTTCGCTTTTCGCTTCTGCGCGCAGGACGCGCGCGCTTTGCTCTTCCCGGGGCCCCATGGCCTTGCGGTGGCAGCGGTCGATCAGGCCCCGCAGGGGGGCGCGCGAGGGATCGCGCGCATTCCGCTGTTGCACAGGATGTGCAATCAGCGGAACCCGACCGCTGACGCGGACCTTTCGGGAAGGATGCCCGAAAGGCGCAAGGCGCTGGGGCGTGTTTCTTTGGTTCCTTTCTTTGCACGAGCAAAGAAAGGAACCCGCTCGGCCGTAAGGACGAGTGGAAGCCTTTGCTCTTAAAAACCAAAACAAGCAAAAGCTGGATTCCAGCTTTCGCTGGAATGACGAGCGGGAGAGCAAAGGCGCTGGATTCCAGCCAAGAGCACGCGGGAATGACGAGCTAAAAGAAAAGCTGGATTCCGGCTTGCGCCGGAATGACGAGCAAAAGGCAAACAGCCAACGCAAAATCAAGCGAAATGGACGAGTGAATGACCCGTCATCTCCGCCGGCTGCGCCATCCCCATCAGCGCAAGCGCCGTCGGCGCCAAGTCGCGCAATGCGCCGTGCTCGAGCGTCGCCTTGCGCCCGACGTAGACGAGCGGCACCGGGCCGACCGTGTGCTGCGTGTGCGGCACGCCGTTCTCGTCGAGCATCTGCTCGAAGTTGCCGTGGTCGGCGCTGATCAGCATTTCGCCGCCGGCGTCGAGAATTGCGGCGAGAATCTTGGTAAGCGCCGCGTCGACCGCCTCGGCCGCTTGGATCGCCGCGTCGAGTTTGCCGGTGTGGCCGACCATATCAGCGTTGGCGATGTTGCAAACGATGAAGTCGTACTTCTTGCCGCGGATCGCCGCGGCGAGTTTGTCGGCGAGTTCGGGCACGCTCATTTCCGGCTGCAGATCGTATGTCGCGACCTTCGGGCTCGGCACGAGGATGCGGTCTTCGTGTGCGTAGGGTTCCTCGCGGCCGCCGGAGAAGAAAAAGGTGACATGCGCGTATTTCTCGGTCTCAGCGATGCGCAGCTGGCTGAGCCCTTGCGCGGCGAGATATTCGCCGAGCGAATTCGACAGCGACTGCGGTGGATAGGCGACCGCGGTCACCGGCAGGTCGGCGCTGTATTCGCTCAGCGTGACGAAGGCAGCGAGCTTCGGCTTGCGCGTCGCGTCGAATCCGGAAAATTTCGGGTCGACGAACACCTGCGTGAGCTGGCGCGCGCGGTCGGCGCGGAAGTTCATATAGATCACCGCGTCGCCGTCGGCCACTTTTGCGCCGTCGCCGATCACGGTCGGCTTGACGAACTCGTCGGTCTCACCGCGCGCGTACGCCGCCGCCAACGCGGCAAGCGCATCGCCCGCGTGGAATTCGGAATGGGCGTCGACGATCGCGTCCCAGGCCAGCTTGACGCGATCCCAGCGTTTGTCGCGGTCCATGGCGTAGTAGCGGCCGCTGATCGTGGCGATGCGCGCGTTGCCGAGCGCCGTGCATTTCGCCTGCAACTTCTCGATCGACGCGCGCGCGCTTTGCGGTGGCGTGTCGCGGCCGTCGAGGAAGGCGTGCACGGCGACATGCGCGACGCCCTGGCGCTTGGCCAGGTCGAGCAGCGCGAAGATGTGTTCCTCCTGGCTGTGCACGCCACCGGGCGAGAGCAGGCCGAACACGTGCAGGGTCGAATTCTTCGCCGCGGCGCAGGCGCCGACCAGCGCGGGATTGGTGTAGAAGCTGCCGTCCTCGATCGCCGCGTCGATGCGGGTAAGATCCTGATAGACGACGCGCCCGGCACCGATGTTCATGTGCCCGACTTCGGAATTGCCCATCTGCCCGTCAGGCAGGCCGACGAAGCGGCCGTGCGTTTCCACCAGCGTGTGCGGATAGGTTGCGATCAAATGCCGCCACGTCGGCAGATTGGCCTGGGCGAGCGCATTGTTGGCGGGATCGTCGCGATGGCCCCAGCCATCGAGAATGAGAAGCAGGACCGGCTTCGGAGCAGACACTACACAATTCCTTCGGGTTTCGTCGGTATCCTGGCAATGGTAGCGGAATTCCGCTGCGCGCCGATGCCGGCGTAAACCGTTTTCGCCCCGGCCGCATCTGAAGACTGGCAGACTCGAATCCAATCACCACGGGAGATTTCCATGATTCGCACCAAGCTCGCCCTCTTGCTCGCTCTCGGCTTCGTCGCGCCGGCATTCGCCGACGACCAGGGCGACGTCGACAAGGTCAACGGCAGCATCACCATCGCCGACGGCGGCAGCGCGGGCAAACTCAGCACGGTCAACGGCGGCATCCGTATCGGCTCGAACGTGCACGCGAGCAGCGCCGGCACGGTGAACGGCGGCATCGACGTCGGCTCCGGTTCCACGCTCAACACGGTCGAGTCGGTCAACGGCGGCATCAAACTCGGCGACGGCGCGAAAGTCACCAAGTCGGTCAGCGTGGTCAACGGTTCGATCTCGCTCGCCCAGGGCGCCGACGTCGCCGGTAAGACCTCGAACGTCAACGGCGGCATCAAGCTCGACGCGGCGCACGTCGGCGGCGGCATCGAGACGGTGAACGGCGACATCACGATCGGCGCGAACTCGCGCGTCGAAGGCGGCATCCTCGTCGAAGAGAACCACAGCTGGTTCAACACGAACTCGCGCAAGCCGCGCGTTGTGATCGGCCCGCATGCGGTTGTGCAGGGCACGCTGAAGTTCAAGCGCGATGTCGATCTCTGGGTCAGCGACAGCGCGACGATCGGCGCGGTCGACGGCGCAACGGCGCAGAAGTTCAGCGGCGACCAGCCGCCGCAGTAAATGGCGGCCACGGATCGATTTGCCAATGTGACGTTTTACCGTTCGCACTGAGCGTAGCCGCGAAGCGGCGGAGTCGAAGTGGGGGCTTCGACTTCGCGTCTACGGCGCTACGCTCAGCCCGAACGGATTTGTAATTCAGATTGCCGGATCAAGTAAGGCCTGCTGGCAGCGCCCACACGCGCTGCCTACAATCGGAACTCGTTTGTCCTCGGAGTTCCGCCATGCGTCGTTTCGCGTTTCTGCCCTTCGCCCTGCTGATCGCGGCTTGCCAGCCCTCGGCACCGCCCACGAGCGAGGCGAAATCCGCCGCCGCGAAACCCGCGCCGATCGTGCCGACCGCCGACAATGCCTTCTCGCCCGGGATCAAGGCCGAAGATCTCGCCGCGCATCTTCAGCGCCTGTCTTCCGACGAATTCGCCGGGCGTAAACCGGGTACGGATGGCGAACGCCTGACCACGTCCTACCTCGTCGAGCAGTTCAAACGCATGGGGCTCAAGCCCGGCAATGGCGACAGCTATCTGCAGTCGGTGCCGATGGCGTCGACCACGCTGCGCGACCCCGACTCGCTCGTGCTGTCGGTGGCCGAAGGCGGCGGCGTCGAAAAGTTCGCCTATCGCACCGACGCGATCTTCGCCACATTCAAGGCGCAGCCGAAAACCGAGATCCGCGACGCCGATCTCGTCTTCGCCGGCTACGGCGTGGTGGCGCCCGAATACCAGTGGAACGATTACGCCGGTCTCGACGTGAAGGGCAAAATTGTCGTCGTACTCGTCAACGATCCGGGCTGGGGCAACGGCGACGAAAGCCTGTTCAAGGGCAAAGCGATGACCTACTACGGCCGCTGGACTTATAAATACGAAGAAGCCGCGCGCCAGGGCGCGGCCGGCTGCCTGATCGTGCACGACACGGCTGCGGCGGCGTATCCATGGACGGTCGTTGTCAACAGCTGGGGCGGACCGCGCTTGTCGCTGCCGACGAGCGAAAACGCCGAACCGCAGCTGGGCCTCGCGGGCTGGATCACCACCGACGCCGCGCGCCGTCTGTTCGCCAAAGCCGGTGCCGATTTCGACGTGTTGAAAAAGAGCGCCGATCTGCGCGGCTTCAAGTCCTCGCCGCTTGCGGCGAAGTTGTCGGCACAGTTCGAGAGCGAGATCGGCAGCGCGACATCGAACAACGTGCTCGCCTTGCTGCCGGGCAGCCAGCGCCCCGATGAAGCGGTTGTCGTCAGCGCGCATTGGGATCATCTCGGCAGCAAAGGTGCGGGCAGCGATCACATCCACAGCGGCGCAGTCGACAACGCCAGCGGCGTTGCCGCGCTGCTGGAAATCGCCGAAGCGTTTGCCCACCAGACACCGCCGCCGCAGCGCTCGGTGCTGTTCTTCGTGCCGACGCTCGAGGAGTCGGGCCTGCTCGGCTCGCAATACTTCGCAGCCCACCCCACCGTGCCGCTGGACAAGACCGTCGCCGACATCAATATGGACATGCTGCGGCCCATCGGCCGCACGCACGACCTGGCCATCGTCGGCTACGGCCAGTCGCAAATGGACGGCTACCTGCGCGACGCGCTCGCCGCGCAGCAACGCGTCGCGGTCGCCGAGCAGGAGCCGGAAAAAGGTCTGTTCTATCGCTCCGACCAGCTCAATTTTGCCCATCGCGGCGTGCCCGTGCTGTTCACCCAGACCGGGCAGGACAAACTCGACGGCGGCAAGGCTGCGGGCAAGGCGGCTTCCGACGATTACTATGCGCACCACTACCACACGCCGGCGGACAAGTACGATCCGGCCTGGGATTTCTCCGGTGTCGTCGAGGACGTGCAGGCCCTGTACGCCGTCGGCAAGCGCCTCGCCGACGAAACGACCTGGCCGCAATGGGCCGCGGACAGCGAATTCCGCGCCGCGCGCGACGCGAGCAAACCGGCGGAAAAACACTGAGGGGAGCGTATGCCGATACTCGTTCTATTTTCACTCGCCCTGCAGATCGCCTGTGCCGTGCACGTGGTGCGCACGCGCCGCGAGCTGTACTGGATCTGGATCATCCTGATCGGTTCTTATCTCGGCGTCATCATCTATGTGATCGCCAACGTGCTGCCGGATCTGCGTCACGACCCGCGTGCGCGCAAGACCGCGAGCAAGGTGCTCGACACGGTCGCGCCCGAGCGCCGGCGCAAGCAGATCGAGCAACGCCTCGAACTGGCCAACACGGTCGACAACCGCCGCGCGCTCGCCGAGGAATGCCTCGCCCTCGGCGACTTCACGAACGCGGCCGATCTGTACCGCTCGATCCTGACCGGGATCCACGCGAACGATGTCGGTTTCTCGATCGGACTGGCACAGGCGCAAGTCGGCCTTGGCGATCACGCGGGTGCGAGAGAGACGCTCGACAAGCTCTACGCAGCGAATCCACAACTGCGCTCGAACGATGTCGATCTGCTGCGCGCGCGCATCGACGAGGCGCTCGGCGATCCCACCGCTGCGCTCGCGCGCTATCGCGAACTCTCGACGAGTTATCCAGGCGAGGAAGCACGCTATCGTTATGCTGCGTTGCTCCTGCAGCACTCGCGCTTCCGTGAGGCGCGCGAGGTGTTCAACGATATGCTCAAGCGCGCGAAACTGTCGCCGAGCTATTACCGGCGCAAGGAAGCGCGCTGGCTCGACGCCGCCAAGCGCGATCTCGCCAGCCTCGGTCCGGACTGAACGCGCGCGGCCGTCGTCACGCGCATTGGGTTTCAGTGGGCGAGCGCGTATCCTCGCCGCTCGCATTGATCGGGCAGGAGCCATGAGCTGGAGATTCCGAATGCCGCCGCGCGCGGCGTTACTGTTTTTGACGACTACTTTCTTATTTCGTCTCGGCATCGCCGCCGAGACAACACCGGCGACCGACACCGCGCCGCCGTTCCAGATCGAGCGCAGCCACGTGCACACCTTGGCCTCGCGCGCGCTCGGCCGCACCTACGATATCTACGTCAAGCTGCCGCCCGGCTACGACAAGCCGGAGAACGCGCAGCGCAAATACCCGGCGATCTATCTCACCGACGGGCCGTACACGTTCCAGGTCGCGTCGGGCGTCACCCGCGTGCCGTTCAATCAGGGCACGTTCGACGAGTTCATTCTGGTCGGGCTTTCCTACGCACAAGGCGAAGACTCCGCGCAAAGCAGAGAGCGCGATCTGACGCCCTTCACCGACGTGCGCAACAAACCCTATCCGACCGGCGGCGCGGCGGCCTATCTCGACTTCCTCGAGCACGAAGCGATGCCGCTCGCCGAAACGACCTACCGCATCGATCCCGCGCAACGCACGCTAGCCGGGCAATCCTACGGCGGCCTGTTCGGCTTGTGGGTGCTGTTCACCGAGCCACACCTGTTCCACAACTATGTGCTGACCAGCACCTCGCTCTGGTACAACCGCCGCGCGATGTTTCCGCTCGAAACGAAGTTCGCCGCGCAACACCGGGACTTGAATGCGAACGTCTACTTCGCGATCGGCGCAAACGAACATCCCGCACCGTGCGGGCGGCTCGCGAGCGAATGCCCGAACGACGACATGGTCGGCGATCAGGCAGCGATGGTGAAGGCACTGCGCTCGCGCCGCTACCAAAACTTGAAGGTACACGCGAAGATTGTCGAAGGCGCGTATCACACGACGACGTTTCCCGTCGGCCTGCTATGGGCGATGCAGGATCTGTTTCTGACTCATCCGCTGGAAACGAAATGAGCGACGGATCGGCCGCGGCCGCGCTGCCACAAGAAAACCCGCTGGCGACATCGCGTGCCGACGCACGCGTATCAGCGGCGTCGGATCGCAATCGCGGTCTCGACGCGCTGCGTGGCGTATCGATCCTGTTCGTCGTCATTCACCATGTCGCGATCCGCATCCCGTTGGCGAAGACGGCGCTGGCGGCGTTCCTGCCGATCTGGTTTCTCAACGGTCTGAGCTATAACGGCGGTGAGTCGGTGGTCATCTTCTTCGTCGTCTCCGGGTTCCTGATCACGCGCCGTTCGTTGCAGCGCTGGGGAAACCTGCCCGACATCTCGCTGCGCGACTTCTATCTTTTTCGCGCCTCGCGCATCGTGCCGACCCTGTTGCTGGTCGTGGCGCTGCTGAGCCTGCTCCACCTGATCGGCATGCCTTACTACGTGATCGACAAGCCGACTCAGTCGCTCGGCGGCGCGATCGCCTCCGCGCTGGGCCTGTATCTCAACTGGTACGAAGGCCAAACCGGCTACCTGCCCGGCGGCTGGGACGTGATCTGGTCGCTGTCGGTCGAGGAAGTGTTCTATCTCGCCTTCCCCCTCGTCTGCCTGACTCTCGGCCGCGTGCGCTGGATGTTTGTCGCGGTGCTGATCGCCCTCGTGCTATCGATGCCGTTCGTGCGCGACGCGCTGGCTGCGCAGAAGAACGAAATCTGGTTCGAGAAGGCGTATCTGCCGGGCATGTCGGCGATTGCGCTCGGCGTGCTTGCCGCGATGCTCGCCGCGCGAGTGAAACGACCTGCGTCGTGGCTCGCGCCCCTGCTGTGCCTGCTCGGCATCGCCGGACTCTGCGCGATCTTCTTCGCCGGCAGCGGGGTTTGGAAGCTGCTGCACCGCGGTTACGAAATGCTGCTGATCGGCAGCGCCGCGAGTCTGGTGCTCGGTTTGCACTGGCAGGCCGGATCCGTACGTCCGTGGCAGCTGCGCGGACTCGGTTGGTTGTGTTCCTGCGGCCGCCTCAGTTACGAGATCTACCTGTTCCACATGTTCTGCGTGTTCGCGATTGTCTCGATCGCCAAACAGGCCGGGTTCGGTCTGGAGTGGGGCTGGCTGTGGTACCTGCCGGCGCTCGCCTTGTCATGGCTGCTCGGCCTGGCGATCGCCCGCGGCTTCTCGCAGCCGTGCGAGCGCTGGCTGCGCAGCCGATGGCGGACGCGTCAGGCTGTGGAATTGCCGCCGGCCGGCGGCTGAGCGCTGAAGCGCTTGTAGTGCCACTGATACTGCGTCGGCGCGACGCGAATGCAGTTTTCGACACCGCGATTGAGCGCCGCGACCGCGGTGGGCAGATCGGGATCAGCGATACCCTCGGGCGCGGGCAGGAAATGCAGTACGTAACCTCCGCCGCGCGGCAGGCGTTCGGCAAAGGCGAACAGCACAGTCGCGCCCGTGCGTTGGGCGAGACGCGAAAGCAGCACCATGGTCAACGCAGGACGGCCGAAGAACGGCGCGAACTCGCCTTCGCCCTGCTTCGGCTCCTGATCGGGCAGGATGCCGACGACACCGCCGCCGGCGAGGCGCTTGAACAAGGTGCGCACGCCGGCGCTACCTTCGGCGCGCACCTGTTCCGCAGAGAGGCCGCCGCGGGCGCGGATCAGCAGCGGTTCGAGTTCGGGTTGGCGCGGCGGCCGATAGGCGATCGCGATCTTCGTGCGGCTGCACAGCCAGTAGTTGAGCAGTTCCCAGCAGCCCAGATGCGGCGCGGCGATGATCAGGGGCTTCCCGAGGCCCGCGTCGAACAGCTCGCCGCCGCGGACCTCGCGCACCAACGCCAGCGTGCGCTGCGGATCCGCCGTCCAGATTTTCGCGATTTCGAGGAACGACTTGCCCGCTTCGACGAGCGCCGCGCGCAGCAAATGACTCTTTTCCTCGCCGAATCCCGTATTGATTCGTGACAGGGTGTGCTCGGCCTTGCGCCGCATCGGATTGTCGGTGCGGCCGAGCAGCCAGCCGAAGCCCGCGCCGAGCGCCTGCAGTAGGCGCAGCGGCAGCAGGCCGAGCAGGCGCAGCACGCCGTAGATGATCCAGATATACCAGCGCATTCCGACCGAAACCGTGGAAATCGAGCATTGTAACGGCATGCATCGCAGCGGATTGACCCCGGAGCCGCCAGCCGCGAGTATCGCGGCATCGCCCCTGTTTGCGGCGGCGGCCGCATCGGAACTCCATGATCGCCTTGATACAACGCGTCGCCGAGGCGCGCGTGGACGTCGACAACGACACCGTCGGCCGCATTGGGCCGGGCCTGCTCGCCCTCGTCGCCGTGCAACCCGGCGATGGCGAAGCGCAGGTGCAGCGCCTGCTCGAGCGCCTGCTCGGCTACCGCGTGTTCGGCGACGCGGACGGGAAAATGAACTTGTCGCTCGCGCAAACCGGCGGCGGCCTGCTCCTCGTATCGCAATTCACCCTCGCCGCGGACACCCGCTCGGGCATGCGTCCGGGCTTTTCGACCGCGGCCACACCGGCCGACGGGGAACATTGGTTCAAGCGCCTGGTCGAATTGGCAAAAATCCGCCATTCCCCCGTAGAAATCGGCCGGTTCGGCGCCCATATGAGGGTAAGTCTCGTCAACGACGGACCGGTGACGTTCTGGTTGGAGGCGCGCTAGGTGCGCCCGGCATCGGAATTGGAAGAATACCGGAGATCGATCGACACGCGCCGAGGCGCGGGTTTTCCGCCCTCGCGCAACGATTCCCGGCTCCCGGTTCCGCATCCCAGGCTCGTCCTTGACACCCCTCCTATACTTCCCAGTCTTTAGATTTTCGACCCCGATTCCATGAACGCAGAAACCCGCAGCCAGCAACAATCCGAAATCAAGACCCTGATCATCAAGGGCAAGGAACAAGGGTTCCTGACCTACGCCGAAGTCAACGACCACCTGCCCGACGACATCGTCGATCCGGAGCAGATCGAAGACATCATCGGCATGATCAACGATATGGGCATCGAGGTGCACGAAGTGGCACCCGAGGGCGATTCGATCCTGCCCGAGACGCCCGTGGCCACGGACGACGAAACCGCGACCGAGGAAGCCGTCGCCGTGCTCTCGGCCGTCGACGCCGAAGTCGGCCGCACGACCGACCCGGTGCGTATGTACATGCGCGAGATGGGCACGGTCGAGCTGCTCACGCGCGAAGGCGAAATCGCCATCGCCAAGCGCATCGAGGAGGGCCTGGGCCAGGTCCAGTCCTCGCTCGCCAGCTTCCCCTGGTCGATCCAGCTGCTGCTCGAGGAATACGACCAGCACGTCGAAGGCCGCAAGCGCCTGTCCGAGGTGCTGACCGGCTTCGCCGACCTCGAAGTGCCCGAACTCGCCGTCAACGACGAAATGCTCGAAACCGAGGAATCGGGCGCGGCGTCGAAGGACGACGAAGAAGAAGAGAACGAAAACGGCGAGGAAGCCGGCCCCGGCGAGACCGGCCCCGATCCGGCCGAAGTGACGCGCCGCATGGAAGAACTGCGCACGCTGTACACGAAGTTCCAGAAGAGTGCGGCCAAGGTCGGCACCGAGGACAAGAAGACGCAGAAAATCCGCGAGCAGATGGCCGAGGCCTTCCTCAAGCTCAAGCTGCCCTCGATCATGATCGACGCTTTCGTGCGCAAGCTGCGCGAAGTCGTGGCCACGATCCGCCAGCACGAGCGCGTGATCATGGACATCTGCATCAAGCAGTCGCACATGCCGCGCAAGGATTTCATCAAGGCGTTCCCGTCGAACGAGACGAATCCGAAGTTCGCCGACGACATCATCCGCAAGAAGCAGAAGTGGGCGTCGTCGATCAAGGCGCACAAGGAAGAGATCCTCGCCGAGCAGGAAAAGCTCGTCGCGCTCGAAAAGACACTGTATCTTTCGCTCGCCGACGTCAAGGAAATCAACCGCGCGATGTCGATCGGCGAGGCCAAGGCCCGCCGCGCGAAGAAGGAAATGGTCGAGGCCAACCTGCGTCTGGTCATCTCGATCGCGAAGAAGTACACCAACCGCGGCCTGCAGTTCCTCGATCTGATCCAGGAAGGCAACATCGGCCTGATGAAGGCGGTCGACAAGTTCGAATACCGCCGCGGCTACAAGTTCTCGACCTATGCGACGTGGTGGATCCGCCAGGCGATCACGCGCTCGATCGCCGACCAGGCGCGCACGATCCGCATCCCGGTGCACATGATCGAGACGATCAACAAGCTCAACCGCATCAGCCGCCAGATGCTGCAGGAAATGGGCCGCGAGCCGACGCCGGAAGAACTGGCCGTGAAGATGGAGATGCCCGAGGACAAGATCCGCAAGGTGCTCAAGATCGCCAAGGAACCGATCTCGATGGAAACGCCGATCGGCGATGATGAGGATTCGCATCTCGGCGATTTCATCGAAGACACCAGCATCGAATCGCCGGTCGACGCAGCAACGGGCACCGGCCTGCACGAAACCGTGCGCGACGTGCTCGGCGGCCTCACGCCGCGCGAGGCGAAGGTGCTGCGCATGCGCTTCGGCATCGACATGAATACCGACCACACTTTGGAAGAGGTTGGTAAGCAGTTCGATGTCACGCGCGAGCGCATCCGTCAGATCGAAGCGAAGGCGCTGCGCAAGTTGCGTCATCCGAGTCGTTCCGAACAGTTGCGTTCGTTCCTCGATCTCGAATAACACGTTCGTGTAGTTTGATGAGAAAAGGCCGCAATGCGGCCTTTTCTTTTGCTCGTCATTCCCTGCAGGCGGGGATCCAGCGTTGCTCTGCTCTCTTGCTCGTCATTCCCGCGTGCTTCTAGCGGGAATCCAGTGCCTTTGCTCTTAGCTCGTCATTCCAGCGAAAGCTGGAATCCAGCTTTTGCTGTGGCTTTTGATTCTTCTCTGACCGCGTCCCTTCGTTTTTCCGCGCGCGTCCAGCGCGCGGGTCACTTTTCTTTGCTTGCACAAAGAAAAGTAACCAAAAGAAATGCACCCCGGGAGCCGCGCCCTCCGCGCTTCGCGCGGCGGGTGCGCAAGGTCAGGCCGGGGTTCGCTCGATGGGCATCCTGCCCATTCGCGAACTCGCGCGCATCCCTGCGCGCGACCCTGCGGGCTGATCCGTCCTGCCCTCGCCGCGGCTGACGGGGCCCAGAATCAAGAACAAGGGCAAAAGCTGCTTTGCTCTGGCTTCTGCGCGCAGGACGCGCGCGCTCTGGCTCTTCCCGGGGACCCATGGCCTTGCGGCGGCAGCGGACGAAAAGGCCCGCAGGGTCGGCGCGAGGGATCGCGCCGATTCCGCTGTTGCACATGGATGTGCAATCAGCGGAACCCGGCCGATGACGCGGACCCGACGCGCACGATGCGCGTCGGGCGCAAGGCGCTGGGGCGTGTTTCTTTGGTTCCTTTCTTTGCACGAGCAAAGAAAGGAACCGCTCGCCTGTAAGGCGAGTGGAAGCCTTTGCTCTTAAAACCCAAAACAAGCAAAAGCAAGAACTGGATTCCCGCCTGCGCGGGAATGACAAGAACGAGAACGAATTTACGTGCGCAACGTAAACGGCGTGAACTGCGTATCGCGATCGTAATAATCCTCATGCTCCGCGCGCTTCAGCGCGGCAACCACGCGATAAGTCAGCGGCGTCGCCAAAATCTCCCACAACACCTTCATCACATAGTTCGAAATCATCACAGTCACGACGAGCTTCGTTTCCCACACGCCGAGGAACGCCGCCGGATAGAACACTAGGCAATCGACCCCCTCGCCCGCGATCGTCGAGCCGATGATGCGCGACCACAGCGCGTTGCCGTTCGTCCATAGCTTCATTTTTGCCAGCGTGTACGAGTTGACGAATTCGCCGAGGAAGAAGGCGGTGATCGAGGCGAACACGATGCGCGGAGTCTGGCCGAAGATCGACTCGTAGGCTTCCTGGCCATGCCAACCCGCCGCGGGTGGCAGCTTGACCACGACGGTCGCCATGATCGAGGCGAACACGAGCGCGGTGAGGCCGGACCAGATCACGCGACGCGCGCGCGCATAGCCGTAGACCTCGGTGAGAATGTCGCCGAACACGTAGGAAATCGGAAAGAACAACACGCCGGCGCCGAAAGTGAAATCGCCGATCAGCGGCAGATTGACCGTCGCGACCTTGGCCGGCCCGATCAAATTCGAGCAGAGCAGGACACAGACGAAGGCGCCGAGGATGAAGTCGTAGTAGCGATAAGTGCGTGGCGCGGAGGTCGATGCGGACATGAGAGACGATCGAAGCGGCGAGGGTTACTAGCATGCCGATTGGCGCAGTTTTGCGCCAGTCGTAAGGTTTCTCACTTTGGCCACGTCTACTGGAATGTCCGTGGCCGCGTCGGATCGCGGTGACATCGCTCTTCGCAGTGGAGACCCAACGTGAAACATCTCGCCCTGTCCTTTCTGTTCGCGGCGTTCGCCGCCCTCTCCACTCCCGCGGCGCACGCCGAGGGCGACGCCATCGCCTGGCAAGGCAAGCGCGCGGACGGCACGACGGTGCATTTCGATCCGCAGCATCTGCCGCGCCCGGCGATTCTGCTGTTCTGGGCGACTTGGTGCCCGTACTGCGAGGCGCTGATGCCGCATCTGCAGAACGTCTACGACGCGGCAGGCAAGGACAAGCTCGACGTCTACGCGATCGACATCAAAGAAGACGGCGACCCGGTGAAGACGCTGCGCGAGCGCAAGCAGAACTTCATCCTGATTCTCGACGGCGATGCAATCGCGGATCAATACGCGGTGAAGGGCACGCCGGGGCTGTTCCTCGTCGATACGCACGGAAAAATCATCTACCGGCGCGTCGGCGGCGACGCACCGGAAAAAGTGGAAGCGGCGCTGCGCGAGAAGCTGCATCTTCCCGCGCAGACTCACTGACGCGATCGCGATTCTTTGCGCGTGGCGCGGCCGTCAATGCGCCACGAACAGCGGGACGTCGCTGTGCTGGAACAGGTGTCGCGTCGCACCGCCGAGAACCAACTCGGCGATGCGCGAATGGCCCCACGCGCCCATCACGATCAGGTCGGACTTGGCCGCGTGCGCCGCATCGAGGATGCCGGCGCCGTAGTTGCTCGTCGCGTTGAATTTGCGGAATTCCGCATTCACTCCGTGCCGCGCGAAATGCGCCGGAAGGTCGAGCGCGGGCAGATGGCGCGCGCCGACGAGGGTCGTCTGCTCGGCGCCGTCGAGGACGAGAACTTCTTTAGCCTGGCGCAGCAACGGCAACGCGCCGTGAATTGCGCGCGCGGCCTCACGACTGTGGTTCCAGGCGACGAGGACGCGCTCGCCGACGCTCGCCGGCTTCGCGGTCTCGGGCACGACGACGACGGGCACGCCCGCACCGAACACCGTGCGCGACACGATGCCCCAGCCGATCGGCGCATCGGCGTTGAGCTGAGGACGCTCGGCGACGACGAGATCGCACCAGCGCGCGGCGTGGCAGATCGCCTCGACCGGCTCGCCCTGGGCGACCAGCCATTCGCCGGTGACGCCGGCGGCGGCGAGGCGCTTTGCCCAGCTCTCGCCTTGCGCGAGTGCGGCGTCGTATAACTCGTCGGCCTCCTGCACCTGGAACACGACGGTTTCCAGTGTCGAATAGGCTACCGTGCCGAGCGAAGCGACGTACAAACCGGAAACAAAGGCATCGACTTTGGGGGCCAGCGCCAGGGCGACGCCGGCGGCGAGTGAATCCCCTTCATAACGGCGTACGTGAACGAGAATATCGAAGCGAGCCATGATCGCACCCTCCGTTTTCTGTCCGATGAGCGTAGCTTAACGCCTATTCCATTGGAGAGTGGCACAGGAGAGCGAGTTCCTGCGCTGCGCCCGCACCCCCTGATCAGGGGATGTATAGCGAGTTTTACTTTTTTATTCGCCCCGGCTCGGTAAGATGATTCCTTTCCACAGAAAGGAGTCGGCCATGCGTTTACGCAATCTCGTTGGACTTGCCCTCGTCGCTGTCGCGTCGACCGGCCTATACGCCACCCGCGCGGAAGCGGCCGGCATCGATTGTGAAATGCGCTTCAATCTTTCCGGATGGTCGGCCATCTACAAGCACGCCGAAGGCAACGGCACCATCACCTGCAACAACGGCAGATCGTTCAACGTGCACATCGTCGCCGTCGGCGGCGGCCTGACCCTCGGCAAGTACCGGGTGGAAAACGGCCGCGGCAAGTTCGCGGAAGTCACCTCGACCGACCAGTTGTTCGGCAGCTACGCCCAGGCCGAGGCCCAGGCGGGCATCGTCAAATCGGGCACGGCGCAGGTGCTGACCAAGGGCACCTCGACCCTGGCCCTGTCCGGCGCCGGCGAGGGTGTCGATCTCGGCATTTCGGTCGGCAAGTTCACGATCTCGCGCGCCCGGTAATTCCCGGTTCGGGCGGAGACGCGGGGTTCTTTCCCCGCAAGGCTATGCTGTCCCGCGTCTCCGCGCGAAGTATCCGGCGCTTAGGTAGCGAAGCGGGGATTGCACTACTATCTGCGCCTGTATGGCGAAGATACTTACGATCGAAGACGATCCGCTGACCGCGCGCGAAATCGCCGCCGAGCTGAGCAACAACGGCAACGAGGTCGACAGCGTCGCCAGCGGGCGCGAGGGTTTGGAGCGCGCGCTGACCGGCGCCTACGACGCGATTACGCTCGACCGCATGCTGCCGGAAGTCGATGGGCTCACCCTAGTCACCGAGCTGCGCCGCGCCGGCATCGACACACCGGTGCTGATGATCAGCGCGCTGTCCGATGTCGACGCGCGCGTGCGCGGCTTGCGCGCGGGCGGCGACGATTACCTGACCAAACCGTTCGCTCCCGACGAGATGGCGGCGCGCGTCGAGGTACTGCTGCGCCGGCGCCGCGCGGCCGCACCGGAAACCCACCTCACCATCGGCGACCTCGATCTCGACCTGATGGCGCGCACGGCAACGCGTGGCAAAGCCACGCTCGAACTGCTGCCGATCGAATTCCGCCTGCTCGAATTCCTCATGCGCAACTCGGGCCAAGTGCTGACCCGTTCGATGATCTTCGAAGCGGTGTGGGGCTATCACTTCGATCCGGGCACGAACGTCATCGACGTGCACATCGCGCGATTGCGGCGCAAGGTAGACCCCGACGATCTGCCGCCGCTGATCCACACCGTGCGCGGCATCGGCTATCGCATCGGCGATCCGCGTTAGCGCCGGAGGTGCTGGCATGACCAAACTCGACACCCCTGCCGTCGCGCCGCCACTCAGCGAACGCTGGCGCTCGAGCACGTCGCGGCTGATTCTGATCTACGGCGCGTTCTTCCTCGCCTGGACCGTGCTGCTGATCGCGATGATCAACTGGCAGACGAATCGCTATCTCGAACGCGTCGTCGACGAGATTCTCGAGCAGCGCGTCGCCTACTTGAGCACACTCGAACGCGACAAGCTGCCCGGCGCGATGGCGATGACCGCCGCGATCGACCTGCGCGGCGTGATGAGCTTCGGTCTGTTCGACGCGAACGGCGCCTACATCGCCGGCAACATGGACAAAGAGCCGCCGCAGCTGCCGGCCGACGGCAACGTCCACGCGCTCAGCGACGGCATCGTGCGCATCGACGGAGAACGCACCGGACCGAGCCGCGGCGTCGCCGTTCGCCTCGCCGACGGCTCGCGCATCGTGCTGACGCGCACGACGAAAGTCATCGACCGGGTTGGCATCATCATTCGCAACGGCTTTGTCTGGGCGCTATCGCTGACCGTGATTCCCGGCCTGCTCGGCGGCTTTCTGCTCACGCGCGGACCGCTGCGCCGCGTGCGCCGCATCGAAACCGCGGTCGCGCCGATCATGCGCGGCGATCTCGGCGTGCGCCTGCCGATCTCCGACCGGCGCGACGAGGTCGACATGCTCGCGAACATTTCTAATCGCATGCTCGATCGCCTCGAAGGACTGCTCAACGAGGTCAAGGGCGTCTCCGACAATATCGCCCACGATTTGCGCACGCCGCTAACCCGTCTGCGCGCGCACCTCTACCGGTTGCAGCGCGATACGCCGGCCGACGACGCGCGTGCGGCGACCATCGATCGCTGCATCACCGACACGGACAACCTGCTCAACCGATTCCGCGCGCTGCTGCGTATTTCCGAACTTGAAGACCTCAGCCGCCGCGCCGGCTTCGGCGAGATCGACCTGCGCGAGAAACTGCGGCGCGTGCACGAGCTGTACGCTCCGCTGGCCGAAGACAAGCACGTCGCCTTCGCGCTCGAACTTCCCACCGCGCTGGCGCCGCTGCGCGCCGATGGCGATCTGCTGTTCGAAGCGATCTCCAATCTCGTCGACAACGCGATCAAGTTCACGCCGGCCGGCGGTCGCGTCGGCCTGAGCGCGATCGATAGTAAATCCGGACCGCGTATCGACGTCGTCGACAGCGGCCCCGGCATTCCCCGCGCAGAACGCGAAGCGGTGCTGCACCGCTTCTACCGCACCAAGGTCTGCCGCAACGAGCGCGAATGCGAAGCGCCCGGATTCGGCCTCGGCCTCTCCATCGTCTCGGCGATCATCAAGCTGCATGAGTACCGCATTGAGATCGCTGATGCCGACGGCACCACCGGCACGCGCATTACGATTCACTGCTCACTGCGTGCGAATTGACAATATGTAATCGATCGATTACAATCCAACTATGTTCACGATCAAACACATGGATGAGTTTGATGATTGGCTGTGCGGCATCAAAGACGGGATGACGCGTCGCCGCCTTCTTGTCCGCCTGCGCAAAGCAAGTTTGGGCAATCTCGGCGACGTAAAAGCGGTAGGTCATGGCGTCTTCGAGATGCGCGAGCACTTCGGACCTGGCTGGCGCATGTATTACGTGCAACGCAGACAAGTGCTGATCGTGATGTTGGGTGGTGGCGATAAATCCACGCAGAAATTTGACATCGCCCGCGCCGTCGCGCTCGCCGCCGTATTGGAGGATTGAATCATGCGCAAGAAAATCAAAATTTCCGAACTGCCGGAATTCGACATGGCCGAATATCTGGAAGACGAAAAGGCCATTGCCGACTATCTGACCATCGTCATGGAAGAAAACGATCCGGCGCTGCTCGCCGCCGCACTGGGCGACATTGCCCGAGCGCGCGGCATGACTGAAATAGCCCGCGCATCGGGCATCGCACGCGAAGCGCTGTACAAGGCGCTGCGTGCCGATGCGCAGCCGCGCTTTGATACCGTGCAACGTGTTCTGGCCGCACTCGGCGTGAAGCTGACTGCGGTGCCCGTTTGAAATAACCGCATCGGCGAGCACGCCGCGACTTAACCGTCGCATAGCCATCAAGGACGCGCGGATTGCATCGCTTGCTGCACCTGCATGAAGAAAATTTCACGCATCCGAGCGTGTGGGTGAAATCGTCGAGACGCTAGGTTTTAAGCGCTCCAGCCGATTGTCCGGCCGATTCTTAAACAAAACTTCATGCTCTCTTCACCGCACGGCCGGTGAAAAGTTGTCGCGTGGCAGCATAATTGCCTAGGCAAGTTTCTACCCCGGTATCCTCATGCAAGCTTTGGTTCGCATCGCGCTGTCGCGTCCGTACACGTTCATCGTGTTGGCGCTGTTGATTCTGATAATCGGTCCGCTCGCAGCGCTGCGCACGCCGACGGACATCTTTCCGAACATCAATATTCCGATCATCGCAGTCGCTTGGCAGTACACAGGACTGCCGCCGGATCAGATGTCCGGGCGCATCACGACGCCGTTCGAGCGCGCGCTGACCACCACGGTCAACGACATCGAGCACATCGAGGCGAACTCCTACACCGGCTTCGGCATCGTCAAGATATTTTTCCATCCGACGGTGAACATCAATCAGGCGAACGCGCAGGTGACCGCGATCTCGCAGACGCTGATCAAACAGATGCCGCCGGGCGCGACGCCGCCGCTCATTCTCAACTACAGCGCCTCGACGGTGCCGATCCTGCAGCTTGCGCTGTCCGGCAAGGGCTTGTCCGAGGCGGCGCTCGCCGACCTCGGCATGAACCAGCTGCGCACGCGCCTTGTGACCGTGCCTGGCGCGGCGATCCCGTGGCCGTTCGGCGGCAAGCAACGCCAGGTGCAGATCGATCTGGATACGGCGGCGCTGCAGTCGCGCGGCCTCACCGGCCAGGACGTCGCCAATGCACTCGCCGCGCAGAACCTGCTCACGCCGGCGGGCACGCAGAAGATCGGCAGCCTCGAGTACTCGGTGAACCTCAACAACGCGCCGTCCGACATCGCCGATCTCGCCAACCTGCCGATCAAGGCGGTCAACGGTGCGATGGTCTACGTGCGCGACGTCGCCAACGTGCGCGACGGCAATGCGGTGCAGACCAACATCGTCCACGTCGACGGCGGCCGTTCGGTGCTGATGAGTGTGTTCAAGAACGGCGCGACCTCGACGCTCGACATCATCGACGGCATCAAGGCGATGCTCAAGGAAGTCGCGCCGACCCTACCCGACACGCTCGAAGTCAAGGCGGTCGGCGATCAGTCGATGTTCGTGCGCAACGCGATCAGCGGTGTGATCAAGGAAGGCGTGATCGCCGCGGCGCTGACCAGCCTGATGATTCTTCTGTTCCTCGGCAGCTGGCGCTCGACGCTCATCGTGGCAACGTCGATCCCGCTGTCGATCCTCGGCGCGATTGCCGCGCTCGCGGCGTTCGGCGAAACGCTCAACATCATGACGCTCGGCGGGCTGGCGCTCGCCGTCGGCATCCTCGTCGATGAGGCGACGGTGACGATCGAGAGCATCAACTACCATCTCGAGCACGGCAAGGAGGTCGAGACCGCGATTCTCGACGGTGCCTCGCAGATCGTCGTACCAGCGTTCGTCTCGCTGCTGTGTATCTGCATCGTATTCGTGCCGATGTTCTTCCTCGAAGGCGTCGCGCGCTTCCTGTTCGTGCCAATGGCCGAAGCCGTCATCTTCGCGATGATCTGCTCGTTCATCCTCTCGCGCACGCTCGTGCCGACGATGGCGAAGTACCTGCTGCACAAACACGCGCCGCATGTCGATGCGCACGACAACGTGATCGAACACGCGCCGCCGTCGAGAAATCCGTTGGTGAATTTCCAACGCTCCTTCGAGGCACGCTTCCTCCAAATTCGCCGCAGCTATCGCGATCTGCTTGCCTTCGCGATCGAGCATCGCCGAGTCTTCGTCGCCGGTTTCTTAGTATTCATCGCGGCTTCGTTCATCCTCCTGCCGTTCGTCGGCCGCAATTTCTTCCCCGCCGTGGATGGCGGCCAAATCCTCATGCATGCGCGCGCGCCGGTCGGCACGCGCGTCGAGGAGACCGCGGCCAAGTTCGCCGACGTGCAGAAGGCGATCCGCGAGATCATTCCGGCGAGCGAGATCGGCGTCATGGTCGACAATGTCGGCAGCTACATCTCGAGCATCAACACGATCTACAACAACACCGGCACGATCGGCGTGCAGGACGGCGACATCTCGATCGGGCTCAACGAAGACCACGCGCCGACCGAGAGTTACGTCAAGCGCCTGCGCGAGGAACTGCCGCGCCGCTTCCCAGGCATGACGTTCTCGTTCCTGCCTGCCGACATCGTCAGCCAGATCCTCAACTTCGGCTCGCCGGCGCCGATCGACCTGCAGATCCGCGGCAACAATCTCGGCGCAAATTTCGCCTACGCAAACGCGCTGCTCGACCAGATCCGCCGCGTGCCGGGCGTGGCCGACGCGCGCATCCAGCAGACGCTCGCCGCACCGACGCTCAACGTCGACGTCGACCGTTCGCGCGCGCAGTACGCGGGTGTGACCGAGCGCGACGTGACCAACAGTCTGGTCGTGAACCTCGCCGGCTCTTCGCAGGTCGCACCAACGTTCTGGCTCAATCCGCAAAACGGCGTGTCGTACCCGATCGTGATGCAGACACCGCAATATAAGGTCGACACGCTCGAGGAACTGCAGAATCTACCGATCAATGCACCGGGCGTGATCAGCTCGCAGGTGCTCGGCGGCATCGCCAAGATCAGCCGCGGCGCGGCGAGCGGAGTCGTGTCCCAGTACGACATTCAGCCGCTGGTGGAAATCTACGCGACGTCCCAAGGCCGCGACCTCGGCGCGATCTCGGCCGAGATCCAGAAGATCATCGCGGCGAACGCCAAGGACAAGCCCAAGGGCACGACCGTCGCCCTGCTCGGCCAGGTCAAGACGATGAACAGCGCGTTTTCGGGCCTGTTGTTCGGTCTGCTCGGCGCGATCGTGCTGATCTATCTGCTGATCGTCGTCAATTTCCAGTCGTGGGGCGACCCCTTCGTCATCATCACCGCCCTCCCCGCCGCGCTCGCCGGCATCGTCTGGATGTTGTTCGCAACACACACGACACTGAGCGTACCCGCGCTGACCGGCGCGATCATGTGCATGGGCGTGGCGACCGCGAACAGCGTGCTCGTCATCAGCTTCGCACGTGAAAAATTGGACGAACTCGGCGACGCAACCGCCGCCGCACTCGAAGCCGGCTTCGTGCGCCTGCGCCCCGTGTTGATGACCGCGCTGGCGATGATCATCGGCATGCTGCCGATGTCACTGGGCCTCGGCGAAGGCGGAGAACAAAACGCTCCGCTCGGCCGCGCCGTGATCGGCGGCCTGATCTTCGCCACGATCGCCACGCTGTTCTTCGTCCCCGTCGTCTTCAGCATCATCCATCGGCGCTACGGCGAGAAGCCGGCGCCGCACGCTTCGTTCGGAGAATCCCATGTCGCAGCCTGATCCCACCCCCAACCGACCCGTCTCGCGACGCCATCTACGCCTGACCGGCATCGCCGCGGCCGTGATCGCGGTCGTCATCGTCGCCCATGGCTTGATCGTGCGCGCCTCGGAATCCTCGCGCCTGCGCGACTGGACCGAAGCCCAGGCATTGACGACCGTCGCGGTCAATCCGCCGTCGGCCGCGGCGAACATTTCCGGCCTCGAACTGCCCGGCCGCATCGAAGCCTGGCAGCGCGCGCCGATCTACGCGCGCGTCTCCGGCTATCTCAAAGATTGGAAACACGACATCGGCACACCGGTGAAAGCCGGCGAGGTACTGGCCAACATCGAAACGCCCGACCTCGACCAGCAACTCGCGCAGGCACGCGCCGACCTCGCCACCGCACAGGCCAACGCCGCGCTGTCGGCGACGACGGCGAAGCGCTGGCAGGCCATGCTCGGTTCCGATTCCGTGTCGAAGCAGGAAGTCGACGAGAAGACCGGCGATCTCGCCGCGAAGAACGCGCTCGTCGCCGCACAGCGCGCGAACGTCGATCGCCTGCTCGCACTGAAGAACTTCACCCGCATCGTCGCGCCGTTCGACGGCACGGTAACCGCGCGCAACACCGACGTCGGCGCGCTGATCAATGTCGGCGGCGGCGCGGGCCAGGAACTGTTCGTCATCTCCGACACCTCGAAGCTCCGCGTTTACGTCAGCGTGCCGCAGAACTACGTGCCGAGCGTGCCCCCTGGCACGAAGGCAACGCTGACGGTGCCCGAACATCCGGACCAGACCTACGCGGCGACGGTGGAGTCGTCCTCGCAGTCAGTCAACGCCGCGAGCGGCACCACGCTGATGCAACTTAGCGTCGACAATCCCGCCGGCGAACTCCTCCCGGGCGGCTACGCGAGCGTACGCCTCGACCTCAAAGGCAAGGCCAACGGGCTGAGCGTGCCAGGCAGCGCGCTCATCTTCGACGCGAAGGGCATCAGCGTTGCCACGGTCGATGCGAACAACAAGGTCGTGGTGAAGCCGGTGACGATCGCGCGCGATCTCGGCAAAGTCGTCGAGATCGGCTCGGGTCTCAACGCCGCCGACCGCGTCATCGAGAATCCGCCCGACGGCGTCGTCTCCGGCGTCGAAGTGCGCATCGCGGGCGCGGCGAAGACCCAAGTCGCCTCGGCCGGGAAGGGTAAAAATGAAAAAGGCTGAACCAATGCTTGAAAATAGCCCCTCTCCCGCCGGGAGAGGGGTTGGGGTGAGGGTCCAACGGAATGAAAGTGGGAGGGCAAACCCGAACCCTCATCCGGCGGTTCGCGCCACCTTCTCCCGGTGGGAGAAGGGAGCAACAGCGCTACTATTTGTGACTGCGCTCAGCGGTTGCTCGTTGGCACCGACGATGAAGACGCCGGACGTGCCGACCGCGGCTGCGTACAAAGAAGTTGGCACGCCGTGGACCGACGCCAAGCCCGCCGACCGCCTGCCGCGCGACGCGTGGTGGACGCTGTACGGCGACGCGCAGCTCGACGATCTGCAAAAGCGTTTGATCGCAGCGAATCCCGATCTCGCTGCGGCGCTCGCCAACTACGACCAGGCTCAGGCCTACTACCAGTACACACGCGGCGACCTGTTTCCACAGATCGAAGGCAATGCGAGCGCGCAGCGCTCGCAGCTTTCGGCGAATGCGCCCAATCCCGCGCCGAAACAGCTGTACAACACGCGCACGGTGGGCTTCAACGCGAGCTACGAAATCGACTTGTGGGGCCGCGTGCGCAACGAAGTCGCCGCCGGCAAGGCGCAGGCCGAGGCCGCCGCGGATGATCTCGAGAACGTGCGCCTGTCGCTGATCGCGCAGCTCGTCGACACCTATATCGTGCTGCGCGGGCTCGACCGCGACAGCGCCATCCTCACCGACACGGTGAAGGCGTACCAGCGCGCGCTCGATCTGACCGAGGAGCGCCATCGCGGCGGCATCGCGCCGGGCGTCGATGTCGCACGTGCGCAAACCCAGCTCGAGATGGCGCGCTCGGAAGCGGAGCAGACGCTCGCGCAGCGCGCGCTCGTCGAGCACTCGATCGCCGCGCTGGTCGGCGAATCGCCATCGCAGTTTTCGATCGCGCCGAAGATCGTCGACATCACGCTGCCCGCCGTGCCGGTCGATCTGCCCTCGACGCTGCTGCAGCGGCGCCCCGACATCGCCTCGGCGCAGCGGCACATGGAGGCGGCGAATGCCAACATCGGTGTCGCACGCGCGGCGTTCTTTCCGTCGATCGGCCTCAACGCGAGCGGCGGTTACTTGAGTTCGCAGGCCGGCAACTGGCTGACGCAACCGAGTGGATTCTGGGCGATCGGCCCCGCAGCGCTGCTGACGATCTTCGACGGTGGCAAGCGCAACGCGGGCGTGAAGCAGGCGCATGCGGTGTTCGATGAAGCGAGCGCGAAATACCGCAGCACGGTGCTCTCCGCGTTCACCCAGGTCGAGGACAATCTCGCGCTGCTCAATCACTATCGCGATGCGTCCAGCGCAGAGAAATCCGCCGTCGCCGCGGCGCAGCGCTCGCTCAATTTCTCGCTCGACCGTTATCGCGAAGGCGCGGTGAACTATCTCGATGTCGTGACCTCGCAAACCGCGGCGCTGCAGACGCAGCGCGATGCGCTCAGCCTCGATACGCGCCAGCTGCGCGCCAGCGTGGCGCTGATTCGTGCGCTCGGCGGCGGTTGGGAGCAAGCACAGGCGACGGCGGAAAACGCGGCAGCGACAAACAAGCCCGGACAGGGTTGAAGTCGCGTAGCGGAGGCCGAATCTTCTGAGTCATTGATTTCGGCCTTCGATCACCATGTCCGAGCTTCGCTTCCAAAACATTCCGCTCTCGATCCTCGATCTCTCGCCGATTTGCGCGGGCTCGACTGCCGCGCAGTCGCTCGCGAACACGCTCGACCTCGCGCAGCATGCCGAACGTTGGGGCTATCGCCGCTACTGGCTCGCCGAGCATCACAACATGCCCGGCATCGCGAGCGCAGCCACCGCGGTCGTGATCGGCCACGTCGCCGCGGGCACGCGCACGATCCGCGTCGGCGCTGGCGGCATCATGCTGCCGAACCACGCGCCGCTCGTCGTCGCCGAACAGTTCGGCACGCTCGCCACGCTCTATCCCGAGCGCATCGATCTGGGCCTCGGCCGCGCGCCGGGCACCGATCAGCGCACGATGGTCGCGCTGCGCCGCCATCTCGCCGGCGATGTCGATCGCTTTCCGCAGGACGTGCTCGAACTGCAAGCCTATTTTTCCGCGCCGTCCGCCGGCGCCGCGCCCGCGCCCGTGCGAGCGATTCCGGGCGAAGGCACGCAGGTGCCGATCTGGATTCTCGGCTCGAGCCTGTACGGCGCGCAGCTCGCAGCCGCGCTCGGCCTGCCGTTCGCGTTCGCCTCGCATTTCGCGCCCGCGGAACTGCACAATGCGCTCGGCCTGTACCGCCGCCTGTTCAAACCGTCGGCGACGCTCGCGCGGCCGTACGCGATGGCGGCGCTGAACGTATTTGCCGCCGATACCGACGAGGATGCGCGACGTCTGTTCACGAGCCTGCAGCAGGCCTTCCTCAATCTGCGCCGCGGCACGCCCGGACAATTGCCGGCGCCGATCGACGATATCGGCGCGTTCGCTTCAGCGCAGGAACAGGCCATGCTCGAACATTCGCTGTCCTGCTCCGTCGTCGGCGCGCGCGACACGGTGCGCGCGGGCGTTGCCGATTTTCTCGCGAGCACGCAGGCGGACGAATTGATCGTCACCGCGATGATCCACGATCACGCGGCGCGGCGGCGTTCGTTCGAAATTCTTGCCGAGGCTGCCGCCGCGTAAGCCGTTCGCGCAGACTATGTTTCAAACGCGACTCGCGCTAAGGTCGCGCCATGAACGCATCGATGGCAATGGCGCAGGCCGACCGCGAGGAAATCGCCAACACGCTGACACACGGCCTCGGCATCGTGCTCGCCGTCGTCGGCACCGTCGTGCTGCTCGCGGCGGCGCAGGCCAGCGCCACGTCGTACGCATTGGCTGCCTGCGCGGTCTACGGCGCGACGATGATCGTTCTCTACCTCGCCTCGACGTTGTATCACGGCGCCGGCATCCAGCGCATGCAAGGCATTGCACCCGAACGCCCGCGTCTGCGCGCGTTCGACCATATCGCGATCTTCCTGCTCATCGCCGGCACCTATACGCCTTATGTGCTGATCTCGCTGCGCGGCGTGTGGGGCTGGAGTCTGTTCGCGATCGTCTGGTCGCTCGCCGCCGTCGGCGCGGTCTTCGAGCTGACTTCGCTGCGCCGTTATCGCGGCGCGATGATCGCGCTATACATCGGCATGGGCTGGTGCGGCATCGCGGCGATCCAGCCGCTCGTCCAGGCGATTGCGCCGACCGGCCTGTGGTTGCTGTTCGGAGGCGGCGCGGCCTACACGCTCGGTGTGATCTTCTACAAGATGAAATCGCTGCGCTATCACCATGCGCTCTGGCACCTGTTCGTGCTCGCGGGTAGCGTGCTGCAGTACTTCTCGATCCTCTACTACGTCATTCCACCGCGCACATGAGTGTGCTCGTCACCCATCGCGGCGGCTGCCATTGCGGCGCCGTGCGCTTCGAAGTCGACGCGCCCGCGCGCATCGCCGCACTCGAGTGCAATTGTTCGATATGCCGCATGAGCGGCTATCTGCATCTGATCGTGCCCGCCACGCGCTTCCGCGTGCTTGCCGGCGCCGATGCGTTGACCGAGTACACATTCAACACCGGCGCGGCAAAGCACCGCTTCTGCCGCATCTGTGGAATCAAGTCGTTCTACGTGCCGCGCTCGAATCCCGACGGCTACGACATCAACGTGCACTGCCTCGACCCGGCGACGATCGCAGCCGTCGACGTGCAGCCGTTCGACGACGCCGATCGCGACGCCGCCACCGAGGCGATTTCGCATTTATCGAAGACGCGCTGAAGCGCGACCAGCACCGATCAGAACTGAAAACTCAGCGCAAACACACCGAGCATCGCAAAACACAGCGCGATCTTCGCCAACGTGCCGAACAGCAGTCCCAACCACGTGCCGACGCCGACATGTGCGGCGCGCTCGAGACGGCTGCCGACGAGCAACTCGCCCGCCACCGCGCCGAGAAACGGCCCGAACACGAGCCCAGGCACGCCGAAGAACAGGCCGACGATCGTGCCGAGCATCGCACCCCAGATTGCATGCGGACTCGCGCCGACGCGCTTTGCGCCGAGCAGCCCCGCGACGAAATCGATCACCAACGCGAGCAGGCACAGCACACCGAGCACGACCAGGGTGATCGTACCCACATGTTGGAAATGATCGGCCCATGCCGCTAGCAGCATGCCCGCGAACACCAACGGCACGCCGGGCAGCGCCGGCACCACGGTGCCGATAATGCCGACGAGAATCAGCACCGCACTCAAAACGAAATACAGTGCCTGTTCTGTCGGCATGGAAAGTCGCTCAGCGCGACCCCGTGCCCGAAGACGGCGTCGGCTGCGCATTCGACACGGCGCTTTCCTTGTCAAACGCGTCGCGGTATTCGGGCTTGATCGCGTCGGCGAAAAGCTTGACCGGCACTTCGACCTGCTGCGCGCCGTCCGCGTCGGCCGCCACCTGACCCGGCGGGAAGATCAGGGTGATGCCGATGGCCTTGCCGTCGACGCCGTCGACGAGGAAGGCGGCGAAATTATCGGCGTCGGGCTCTGTGCCTTTGTCGACCTGATCGTGCAAGGTTTTCAGACGCGCAGTGAAATCCTTGTCCGGTAGGTTCTGCGCACGCAGGCGCGCTTCGAAGTCGGCACCGAGGCGGCGGCGGGCTTCGTCGCTGAAGATCTTGAGCGCCACGGCCGGATCGGTGAACAGGTCGCTCAGGCCGACGATCTTGCCGCTCGGCAGATGCTGGTTGAAGGTGGCGCGCAGCAGCGTCGGCGACGTGTCGCCGACATCGGCCTGACCTTGAGCGAGGGCACTGACGAAATCGACAGTTTGCGTAGCAACAGTGAAATCGAGATCGAGCTTGCCGGGCCGTTCGGCACGCTCGGCCTCGGGTTTGAGCTTCTTGATGCGCTCGGCGAGCTCGGTCTTCTGCGCCTGGGTGTAGGCACGCATCGCCCCTTCGAGCGGCGCGAGCTCGCTGCGCATGGCCGGATAACGTGCGGCGACTTCGACGCCGTCGGTACCGTCGGCTTCAACCTTGTCGGTGATGCGCGGAATCGAGGGCGTGGGCGCCGGGGACGGCGGTGGCGGAGCTTCGCCGCAGGCCACACAGACCAGGGCGAGGGCAAGCGCCGGCAAAAGGCGCAGGTTTCGCGACGACGCGCGAAAAATCGGGGTGAAAATCATGGGTGGTACAGGCACGGACTTGAATGGCGCCAGTGTAGTCGCTGCCGCCACGGCATGCCATGTGCCTTCGCCGAATTTACGAAAAGCCCAGGTTTTTTTAACGCTTCGCCCATGTTTTCGCGGGTGAAACAGCCCCGAACCCCACCGAGCCGGATCAGTCCAGCCGTTTGCGGGTGCGCAGCACGGCGATCGTCAGCGTCACCATGCAGAAGGCGGCGAGCGCGGCCAGTTCCGGCCACAGCTCGGTCAGCTGCGCGCCGCGCAGCATGATGCCGCGGATCAGGCGGATGAAATGCGTCATCGGGAAGATTTCCGCGAGCCACTGCGCGGGCCGGGGCATGCCCGCGTACGGGAACATGAATCCGGAGAGCAGGATCTGCGGGAGGAAGGTGAAGAAGGCGAGCTGCATCGACTGAAACTGAGTCTTCGCCAGCGTCGAGATGAACACGCCGAGAGAGAGCGAGGCGATGATGAATGCGAGCGCCGCCCCGTAGACGTCGAGCAGCGTGCCGCGGATCGGCACATGGAAGATCAGCGTGCCGAGCAGCAGCACGACGGTGACCTGGATCAGGCCGATGCCGACGAACGGCAACACTTTGCCGAGCGTCAGCTCGAACGGCGACACCGGCGTGGCGATGAGGAATTCAAGGTTGCCGCGCTCGCGCTCGCGCACGATCGCCATCGCGGTGAACAGCACCATCGTCATCGTCAGGATCACGCCGATCAGGCCCGGCACAGTGTTCACCGGAGCGATTCGCGCCGGATTATAAAAATTTACAATTTCCACATTTTTCACCGGCGTGGCCGCACCGGGATTGAGCAGCGCCTGCAGCGGCAGCAAGGCGAGTTGCGCTGCGGCCTGCTGCACGACTTGGTCGGAGCCGTCGACGACGATCTGCAGCGGCGGCCGCGGCCACGGCTGGGTGTCGATATTCTGCTCGGCGACGCGGCGCTCGAAATCGGGCGGAATCACGAGCGCGGCGCTGATCTTGCCGGCACGCAGCAGGTCGTTGAGCTGCTGCGGTGTTTGCAGACGATAACGAAAATCCATCACATCGGTTTGCGCGAGCGCCGCAACGACTTCGCGCGCATGCGCGGTCTGCGCTTGATCGAGCACGGCCGCGGGCAGCTGACGGATGTCGAGGTTGATTGCGTAACCGAACAGCAGCAACTGCATTGTCGGAATGCCGACGATCATCGCGAACGTGAGTCGGTCGCGGCGCAGTTGGCGCAGTTCTTTGACCACGATCGAGAACAGGCGGCGCAGGTTCATGATGCGTGCGCCTCGCGTTTCGGTTTCTGCGTCGCCACGACGAAGACGTCTTCGAGATTCGCCGCGACTGAATTGACCTTGGCCTCGATGCCTGCCTCGCGCAGACGCGCAGCGATCCGGGATTTCGCATCTGCACCGTCGCGCACGAGTACGCGCAGGTGCGCGCCGATCTGCGCCATCGACACGATCGTGCCGTCGCCTTCGAGCGCGAGCTGGGCGCGGCGCGGCGCATCGCATTCGATCAGCAGCGCTTGGCCGGGCAGCGCGGCGCAGAGTTCGCGCGGACTGCCGTCGGCGACAAGCCGGCCATGGTCGAGGATGGCGAGGCGATGGCAGCGCTCGGCCTCGTCCATGTAGTGGGTGGAGACGAGAATGGTCGTGCCGGCGTCGGCGAGGGCGAACAGTGAGTCCCAGAACTCGCGCCGCGACTGTGGATCAACCGCGGAGGTCGGCTCGTCGAGCAGCAGCAGCTCGGGCTCGTGCAGCACAGACGCGGCAAGCGCGAGGCGCTGCTTCTGCCCGCCCGACATCGTGCCTGCGAGCTGGTTGCGCTGCTCGGTCAGCCAGTACGTCTGCAGCAGTTCGTCGATGCGCGAACGCGCCTTGGCGCGCGAGAACTCATGCACGGCGGCGACGAAGTCGAGGTTTTCGTAGACGGTCAGATCGTCGTAAAGCGAGAATTTCTGCGTCATGTAGCCGATGCGCCGCTTGAGCGCCTCGGCCTGTTGCGGAATCGTATAGCCAAGCACGTTGATGTCGCCGCCCGTCGGCAGCATCAGGCCGCAGAGCATGCGGATCGTCGTCGACTTGCCCGAGCCGTTCGGCCCGAGGAAGCCGTAGACCTGCGCGCGCGCGACGGTGAGGTCGACATGATCGACCGCCACGAGTTCGCCGAACCGCTTGGTCAGTCCGTGCGCGACGATGGCGTTGCCGTTGTGCTCAGCGGGGACGGCGCTCATGCGCGATGCTCAATGCTTCTGGTCCGATACCGGCGTGGCGCGGCACGGCATTCCCGCCGGCAAATCCTTCGTCTTCTCCGACGCCTCGAGCGCGAGCTCCGCGCGCCAGGCGAGGCGGCTTGCGTCGTCGCCGCTCAGCGCGTAGTACGGGGTGAACGTCGGCTCGCTTGCGATGCGCAAGGCGGTGGCCTGGAACGAAGACGCGGCGCCGTCCACGTTGACGTTGAAACGCGCGCCTTGTTTCAGGCTCGCGCGCAGCGGTTCGGGAACGTAGACGCGCGCGTACGGCGCGTCGCCGACAAGCAGACTAACCACGCTGGCGCCTTGCGCTGGACGATCGCCGAGCTTGTACGGCAGCGAATCGACCCTGCCCGCGCGCGTCGCACGCACGGTCAGGCGTGCCAGCGTCACCTGCAGTTGGGCGAGCTGGGCCTGCGCCTGCGCGAGTGCGGCTTCGCCCTGGTTGATGTCCTCGATGCGCGTGCCGTGCAGCAGCTCGTCGAGATTGGCGCGCGCGGAATTCGCGTCCGCGTTCGCCTGGCGCAGCGCCGCGTCGGCGTTGTCGAGATCGGCCTGGCTGTTGAGTCCGCGCTTGCGGATCTCGGCCGCGCGGTCGCGCGCCAGCTTGGCGTTGACCGCGCCAGCCTGCGCGCGCGCCAAGGCGGCACGCGAAGCGTCGATCGTCTCGATACGCGCGCCGCGGCGCAGTTCGTCGAGCGCCGCGTTGAGCCGCGTGACGTCGGCCTGCGCCGCGTCGGCCTGCGCCTGCGTGCGCCGCGGATCGAGGGTCAGCAGCACCTGGTCGGCACTGACCCGTTCGCCTTCTTTGACGAGGATCTGCGTGATCGGCTCGGAGACTTCGGCCGGCATCCCGACGCGATCCCATTCGAGCGTGCCGAGCAGGGTTTCGGGGCCGTTGTCGCGCGCACAGCCGGCGAGGGCAGCCGCGGCGGTGAGCAGGCAGAACAGACTAGCGTTTCGATTTCGCACGTGGCTTCTCCAGCATGCTGTCGAACAGGGTGAGGGTGTGTTCGATCAAATCGTCGTGGTCGCCCGCGGCGAAGCCCATCGGACCCGCCGCGGAAAGCAGTTGCAGGCGCAGGGTCTTCGCCGTCGGTTCGGGCAATCCTTCGAACAGCGACGCCGCCACCTCGCGCCAAAGCGGCGCCGCGGCAAACGGGAACACCGCCAGGCTGATCAGCGACACTCCGACGAGCATCGGGTTGAGATCGTCGCGGATCTCGCCCTTGCGCTGCGCCGAAGCGATCAGCCAAAGCATCTTCGGCGCGATCGTCATCGCGAACTGCGCTTGCATGCGGCTGCGCAGACTGCCGCCTTCACTGAGCACTTCGCGCAACATCAACCGCGGCATCCACGGGTTCGCCGCGATGTTGCGCATATGCGTTTCGAGGAATTGGCGCAGCGTCGCGCGCGGGCTCGACGACGGCTCGCGTAGCGGCGCCACCGACACGGCGACGAACGGCGCGACGCGCTCATCGAGAATCATCTGCACCAGGCTTTCTTTGCTCTCGAAGTAGTAATGCAGCAGCGCCGGCGTGACCTGGGCGCGGCGCGCAATTTCACGCAGTGTCGTCGCCGCGATGCCATGCTCGCCGAACAGCTCGACGGCGGCGTCGAGCAAGCGCGTACGCTGATCGACGCCCGCGGCCGCAGTCGGCCGGCCGGGCCGACGCGGCGGCGAGCGCTTTCGCGGCTGGCTGGCTTTCAACGTCGTCATGGCGCAGAATAATAATTGATCGAACAATTAATTTCAAATGCGCGAGAAACCCGCGGCCGAAGCCCTGCGCGGGAGCAGGATCAGCTCGCCTCGCCGATGCGTTGTTTGAGCATGCCGTCGATGATCGTGTGCGAGCGTCCGCCGACCCAGATCGCGGCCTCGCCGCCGTCGCGGGCGTCGATGCGCACGTCGATCGTTGCGTCGTGGCCCATCTCGCGGCCCTGGCTGACGCGATAGCCGCCAGCAAGCGGCCCCTGCGGTTCGCGCAGCGCGATGTACGCCGCGATCAATCCGTTGGCCGCGCCCGAGGCGGGATCTTCGACGATACCGACGCCGGCAGGGAAAGCGCGCACGACGAGGTGATATCCCTCCGCGCTGTCGCTCGCTCGCGCGAATGCGCACAGCCCGAGGCTGTCGCCCGCGCGCGCGAGCGCGAGGATCGCCGCGTGATCGGGCTTCCACTCACGCAGTGAGGCTTCATCGGCAAATTCGGCGACCCACCAGCGCCGGCCGCCTTCGACGAAGGCCGGCGGCAGCGCACCGAGTTTCGTGTCGCCAAGCACGGCGCGCAACAGGGAATCCTCCGTACCCGTGCGCAATACACGCGCGGCAGGGGCCTGGACGTATAGGCGTCTGGACGTCCGATCGCTTTCGATGCGGATCGGCAGCAGCCCCGCGCCACATTCCTGGATCAGACCGTCGTCGCGCGCCTGCACGTGGCCGATCTCGAGCGCGGCGTGCGCGCTGCCGATCGTCGGATGGCCGGCGAACGGAATTTCCTTGCTCGGCGTGAAGATGCGCAGCCGATAGCTCGCGCGCGCATCGGTCGGAGCGAGCACGAAGGTCGTCTCGACGAGATTCGTCCATGCGGCGAAGCGCTGCATGTCGGCATCGCTCCAAGCGTCGGCGCCGAACACGACGCCGAGCGGATTGCCGCCGCCGGCATGCTCGGCGAAGACATCGATTTGTAAATAGCGGATGGAAACTGGATTGAGATTACTCATGATTGCGAGAAAAGATATGCCACGAAAGCACGAAGATCACGAAAAAAAGAACCACGAAGAAAGCTCTTGGAATCGAGAACCGTTTTCTTCGTGATCTTCTGTCTTCGTGGCAACGCTTTGATGTTGGATTTTCGAAAACACGGGTGGAATCATTTCATGGCCAGCGACACGGCGATGCCCACCCACAGCGCCATGCCAACCCAATTATTGTTGCGGAAGGCAGTGAAGCACGCGTCGCGATCGCGGCCGCGCATGATCCACATTTGATGCGTGAACAAGCCCGCGGCGGCGGCGAGGCCGACGAAATACGGCCAGTGCAGATGCCCACGCTGCGCGACGAGCGCCATCGCGAGCAGGAAGGTCGCCATCAACACGCCGACGATAGTCAGGTCGGCATCGCCGAACAGGATCGCGGTCGACTTCGCGCCGACGCGCAGGTCGTCGTCGCGGTCGACCATGGCGTATTCGGTGTCGTAAATCGTCGAGAACAGCACATTGGCGAGGAACAGCAGCCAGCACAGCGGCGGCGTGGAATTCGTCACCGCGGCGAACGCCATCGGGATCGACCAGCCAAACGCCGCGCCGAGATACACCTGCGGCAGATGCGTGTAGCGCTTGGTGAACGGATAGGTCGCGGCAAGAAACGCGCCGACGAAGGACAACTCGATCGTCAGCCGGTTGGTAAACAGCACAAGCATGAAGGCGAGCGCGGTCAGCACGACGAACACGACCAGCGCCTCGCGCGGTGCGACCTTGCCTGCCGCGATCGGCCGTTCACGCGTGCGTTTCACTTCCGGATCGAGTTCGCGATCGGCGTAGTCGTTGATCACGCAGCCCGCCGAACGCATGAGGAATACGCCGAGCGTGAAGATCACCAGTGTCGACCACGGCGGAAAATCACCAGCCGCCAACCACAGCGCCCACCAGGTCGGCCAGAGCAGCAAGGCCGCGCCGATCGGTTTGTGCATGCGCGCAAGCTTGGCGTATTCACCCAGGCGTTCGCGCAGATGCGCCCAATCAAAGCGGCTTGGCAGTTTCTTCTCAACCTTGACCTTGCCCGGCGGCCGTTTCACCGCGCCAACAGGCGGCACCGAAATCTGCGGACGCGCACTGAGATCGGCGCGCTTCGGCGACGTCGCGGGCTTTGCGCCTTTCTGCTTCGCCGCGGCAAACGGCAACGACTCCTGCGCTGCAGGATTCGGTTTCGTTCGCGGGCGTGGATTTTGCGGAGGGGTCTGCGGATTCACCCGCCAAGTGTACGCCAGCATCGCACCCCCTCGCATTCGTCATCATGGCCGGCGTATGCTCGCGCCGATTTCCCCCACCGGACGCCAGACCATGCTGCCCTCGCGCTTTGTGCCGTTCGCTATTTGCCTGCTGTTGTTCGCGCTGTCGCTGGCGATGCTATGGGACGGCCTGATCTGGCGCTGGACAACGGCCATCTTCGGCGCGCTGTCGCTGATCGGCATCTGGGATCTGTCGCAGACCCGGCATACGTTGCGCCGCAATTTTCCGATCACCAGCCATTTCCGCACGTTCTTCGAATTTTTCCGGCCGATGATGCGGCAGTACGTGGTTGAGGCGGACACGGAAGAAGTGCCGTTCTCGCACGCGCAGCGCTCGATCGTCTACCAGCGTGCGAAGAACGTCGAAGACAAGCGTCCGTTCGGCAGCGAGTTGAATCTCTACGCGACGCAGTACGAGTGGATCAACCATTCGCTCGCGCCGAAAAAAATCGACAGTCACGATTTCCGTATCACGATCGGCGGCCCGCAGTGCACGCAGCCGTATTCGGCCAGCGTGTTCAACATTTCAGCGATGAGCTTCGGTGCGCTGAGCGCGAATGCGATCCGCGCGCTCAACGACGGCGCCAGGCGCGGCGGCTTTTATCACGACACGGGCGAAGGCTCGATGTCGCGCTATCACCGCGAAATGGGCGGTGACATCTGCTGGGAAATTGGCTCGGGTTATTTCGGTTGCCGCAACGACGACGGCGGTTTCGACCTTGAGTGTTTTGTGAAAAACGCCACGAATCCTCAGGTGAAGCTGATCGAGATCAAACTTTCGCAGGGCGCCAAGCCGGGTCACGGCGGGGTGCTGCCGGGCGTCAAGGTGAGCCCGGAAATCGCTGAGGCGCGCGGCGTGCCGGTCGGCCAGGATTGCGTTTCACCGGCGGCGCACAGCGCGTTCTCGACGCCGTTGGGCCTGCTCCAATTCATCGCCCAGCTGCGCGAGAAATCCGGCGGCAAGCCGACCGGTTTCAAGCTCGCGCTCGGCCATCCGTGGGAATGGTTCGGCATCGCCAAGGCGATGCAGGAATCCGGCATCCTGCCCGATTTTATCGTCGTCGACGGCGGCGAAGGTGGCACCGGCGCGGCGCCGCTCGAATTCACCGACCACGTCGGCGTGCCGCTGCGCGAAGCGCTGCTATTGATCCACAACACGCTGGTCGGGCTGAACCTGCGCGATCAGATCCGCCTCGGCGCGAGCGGCAAGGTGATCACCGCGTTCGATCTCGCACGTACACTCGCGCTCGGCGCCGACTGGTGCAACGCCGCGCGCGGATTCATGTTTGCGCTCGGCTGCATCCAATCACAGAACTGTCACACCGATCGCTGCCCGACCGGTGTCGCCACGCAGGACCCCGGCCGCTGGAAAAAACTCGACGTGCCCGACAAGGCTTCGCGCGTACACATGTTCCATGAAAACACGTTGAAGGCGCTTAAGGAGCTGATCGCCGCTGCGGGCCTGACCCATCCTAGCCAGCTCGGCCCCGAGCACATCATCCGCCGCGTGTCGTCGACTGAAGTGCGCTCGCTCGCTGCGCTTTATCAATACGTCGAGCCGGGTGCGCTGTTGAATGGCGGTGTACCCGCCCACGCCGTGTTCCAGTCCTTCTGGAGAGAGGCGCGCACCGATACGTTCGCTGCACCGCGCCCATTGCTCGACTTGCAGCAAACCAAATCGCGCTGAAGGCTGCGCTAGCACGAGCATCATTGCATTTCTTGCGTCATCCGACCTGTATTAACTAGCAGTTTCCACGGCAATTTGTTTCGCTAGGATAGAAGTGCAGGGGGTTGGCTAACCATTGGAGACGCATCGTGAAGTGTATTGGAGCCCTCTTGCTTTTGTCGGTCTTGTTTTCCATCAACTCATTCGCATGCACCGGCGGAAGCGGTAGCACGATCAATGTGGATTGCACGGGTACGTGCGATCTGAACCCCCCGGCGGGAAGTCCAACACCCGGCACCGTCAGTCAATCGATAGCGAATGAAACCGTATCGCAAGCCGGTCTTTGCGCCGACACCGCTGTCAATCTGATTATTGTCACCAAATTTCCGGGCGGTTATGGCCAGACCTATCTGTTCTTCACTTCCGAAAGCAACGGCCAAGCAAGCTTCATCGGTTCGGAAGTGGATCATGAGCAATTACCGAGAGCGCCGCATCCGGGATCGTGCAATCCGGGGGCCGCGGTTTGCATAGGCGGTGGATTCATTACCATTACCGGCGCCCCGGTGACATACGCATTTTATCCGTCGTAGACGCGCAGTCAGCACGTAGTTCGGATGAAAGTGAGTCGGTGGAGATTTCCGCTTTCGTCTTATTTCGTCCGAGCTACGGAGCTTGTGCTCTGCGCCGCCGCGCCGGCGTACCGATCAGGTCGAGGAAGTTGTTGAACACCTCGTGCGCCCTACCCTGCATCGCCTCAATGCGGGCGAGCGTGTCGGCGCGAATCGACTCGGCGTCGCGGCCGAGGCCGGCGGCGATCAAATCGTCGCGATAGCTCGGCAAATTGAGCCAACGATCGATCAACGGCCCGTCCATTTCGAGGTGGAACTGGAAACCGTAGGCATTGTCGCCGTGGCGGAACGCCTGGTTCTCGCACGTGTTCGTGCGCGCGAGATGGGTCGCCCCGTCGGGCAGGTCGAAGGTGTAGCCGTGCCATTGGAAGATCGGCGCGAGGCCGCCGAGCGGCGCGAGCACCGGATCGCTGCGGCCCGCCTCGGTGGTCGCCAGCTCGTACCAACCGATTTCGCTCGTTGTATGCCGGCGCACGACTCCACCAAGCGCATGCGCGAGCAGTTGCGCGCCGAGACAGATGCCGAGCACCGGCTTGCCTTGCGCGAGCGCCTCGCCGATCACATCGATCTCAGTTTGCAGATGCGCGCGCTGGTCGCGGTCTTCGACGTTCATCGGTCCGCCCAGCACGATCAGACCTTTATAGCGATCAAGCCGCGGCTTCGCGTCCGGCTGGCGCTCGAAGTTGACGAACTTGACCCGATGCCCGCGCCGGCGAATCAGCGGATCAAGCGTGCCGAGCGGTTCAGCGGCGACGTGTTGGAAAACGAGGATGCGTGACATGGAGAAAGGAGAAACGGTTATGCAAAGCGGTCCGGCCGGTACAGCCGAAACATAAATTCCAAAATGGCTGTGACCTTGCGATCGCCGACCCGTATGCTGGACATGACGCAACAACAAAAAAAAAGAATAACACGCTCTGTTGAAGTGAGAGGCAAAACCAAAGCCCAAGGCGGAGAAAACGAGGCCCGCTTAAAGCGGGCCTCTTCATTTTGGAGAACCTGAATGCGTATCAGGCTACTTGCCGCAATAGCTCGAATGCTTCGCGTGCAATCCCATGTGAATGAAATCCTCTATGGCGCGGGATCTCACCATTGCCGGAACGGCGTATTGAGCCAGTCCCCGCACTTCATATTGAAGCCGCCCCACTCCTGATCGAGTCGGGCAACAAAAATCGTATCGTTGCCATCAATGTGCTGCTTGGCGCCGTCACGGATTTGCCGTGCAGTCAGCGTTGTCTCGACGAACCAGCATGACGTGTGATCATGGCAATAAATGAACTGCTCCAAATAGCTGTAGAGATTGTCGTAGTTCTTGTCCGGACTCCGGAGTTCGTAGCTGACAACGTAAACGCTCATAATCGAGTTCCCTCTTGGATTCCCGAGAGCACTCTGGCATGCCAGTTAGTGGCACCACACCTGTAAAGGTTTACAGGACGATACACTTTTTGGAGCGTTCGCCAAATGGCACTTTTAAGCCCTGCTTTCTCAAACAGATAACAGCAAAAAAAAACGGGCTCGCGAGGAGCCCGTTTCTTTGCTTGGATCAAACTACTCTCTCGCCGATGATCAGAAACCGTAGACGAGATTCGTCGTCAGCAGCTGGTCGGTCTTGTGTGTATAGCCCGACAGCGCCGGAATGTCCGTGTTGTGGCGGACCTGGTAGCCGGCCTTAAGCGCGAGCTTGTCGCTCATCTTCACCTGCAGGCCAAGGTCGTTCTGCAGGTAGGTGTTTTCGCTACCCGCTTCGACGAGGAACGTGTCGATCAGCGAGGTCGTGTCATTGAAGTTGTGCTTGTAGCTGACTAGACCGCGCGCAACGACGTAGCTATCCGAATCGGCCTTGAAATACACCGGCGGGTTGAGGCTGTAGTCGTAGGCGCCCTTCGGCTGCTGCACCTTGTAACCGGGACCGGCTTCGAACGACAGTTCGTCGGCCGAATTCTTCAACACCTGATAGCCGTAGCCGATCGACGCGGTGTACTGGTACTGATACGGCGAGAATGCGTCATGTTCATAACGCAACGCACCGACGACGTAGCTACGCGCGTCGAACTTGTAGCCGGCGGAAGCGCCAGCGGCGTAGCGATTCGCGGTCAGGTCGTAGCTGCTCGAGTTCTGGATCACCGGATTGCCCGAGGCGTCGTGACCGATCGTCGACGTGGTGACGTTGGCTTTATTGCGCTGCGCTTCGAGGAAGAAATCGTACTTCCACAGATCGTCTTCCTTCTTCAAGGTCAGCTTGGCGTTGAGGTTTTGCGACTTCGCGTTGCCGCTGGCGAGTGCAAGGCCGGCTTCACCGCTGCCGTGCCAGTCGCCGTCGTTCGTATCGGCCGCATGCGCGGCGAACGGAAGGGCCAGCGCAAGCGCGCAGGCGAGAAGGGTCTTCTTCATATGGGTCTCCTTGTTGTTCTTTCGCGGTGGGGGTTCGCGAAGGCCGCGCATTATGCCCCACGAGATGAAGATGACCCGGGCGTCAGCGTCCGTTCATTCAGGTATGCATCAGGAAAACGTTAAGAAGTATTTTTTTGGATAAGTATACATTGCGCAATTGTTGTTTTTTATCCAGGGAAATGTCCGCGGCAGCGCGAAAGCCTTGTCAGCAATCGGTAAAATGTCCGCGGAATACTTCCGTTTCCGGTCGAAACCCGCCGCTCCGGCAGGCGCTGACCAGTTCGCGTACCATAACCGCATGGATCGCTACGAACGCATACTGACGCTGCACCGCATCCTCAAGACCGCGCGCTATCCGGTGCCGCTGGCGCGCCTGCTCGACGAGCTCGAATGCTCGCGCGCGACGGCCTATCGCGACATCGCCTTTCTGCGCGACGCGCTCGGCGCGCCGATCGAAAGCGAGGGCGAAGCCGCCTTCCGCTACGCTGCCGACGAGGGCGAGCGCTTCGAGCTGCCGGGCCTGTGGCTGACGAGTGAGGAATTGCAGGCGCTGCTCGCACTGCACGAACTGATCGGCCGCACCGGGCCGGGCGTGCTCGCCTCGGCGCTCGCGCCATTTCGCTCGCGCATCGACAAGCTGCTGACGAGCCAGGCCGACGGCGCGCGCAGAGCGCCGCTCGAGCGCATCCGCGTGATCGGCTACGGCACGCGCAAAATCGACGAGGCGACCTTTCGCCACGTCGCCAGCGCCGTGCTCGAACGCAAGCGCCTGAAATTCGCCTACCGCGCGCGCTCGACCGACCAGACGACGCAGCGCGAAGTTTCGCCGCAACGCCTGACACACTACCGCGACAACTGGTATCTCGACGCCTGGGACGAAAGCCGTGACGGGCTGCGCAGCTTCGCCGTCGATCGCATCAAGAACGCGCAGGTGCTCGATGCGACGGCCGTCGATCGCGACGAAGAAGAGTTGAACAAGCACCTCGCCTCGAGCTACGGCATTTTTTCCGGCGCGCCGAAGAACTGGGCGACCGTGCGCTTTTCCGAACACGCCGCGCGCTGGGTCGCCGACGAGCACTGGCATTCGCAGCAGCAGGGCCTCTGGCTCAAGGACGGACGCTACGAACTCAAGCTGCCGTACAGCAATTCGAAGGAACTGCTGATGGATGTGCTCAAGTACGGTCCGGACGCGGAGATCGTTTCGCCGCTGAGCCTGCGCGAGGAAATGAAGATTCTGCTGCAGCTCACCATCGGCGGCTACGCGGGGGCGCCTGTGTGAACCCCACGCGCGCCGCACCGACGGTCTCGCTCGTGCTCGGCTCGGGCGGTGCGCGAGGTTACGCGCATATCGGCGCGATCGAGGAACTGCGCGCGCAGGGCTTCGATATCCGCAGCATCGCTGGCTGTTCCATGGGCGCGCTGGTCGGCGGCATCTACGCGGCGGGCAAGCTCGATGACTATCGCGATTGGTCGCGCAGCCTGCAGCGCCTCGACGTGCTGCGCCTGCTTGACTGGACGCTGTCGGGCGGCGGTTTCATCAAGGGCGACCGCGTCATCGGCCAGATCAAGACCTTGATCGGTGAAATACGCATCGAGGAGCTGCCGATCAGTTACACGGCCGTCGCCGTGGATCTCTATGCGCAGCGCGAGGTGTGGTTCTCACGCGGGCCGCTGTTCGACGCGATCCGCGCGTCGATCTCGATCCCGACCGTGTTCCGCCCGCACATCTACGAAGGCCGCACGCTCGTCGACGGCGGCATGCTCAATCCAGTACCGGTCACGCCGACATTGCGCGACCTGACCGATTGCACGATCGCAATCGACGTCAACGGGCCGGACGAGGAGTCGAACGGCAAGCCGATCGTGGCGCACGATCCCACCTTCGGCGGCATGGACGAGGCGCTGATCGCAAACGAGCATATCGATACGCCGGCTGCGATCGCCCCGGCCGGCGAACCCGCCACTGGCGGACCGCTGGCGACGTCGCGACGCAAGATCGCCAGCTTCATCGACGGCCTGATCGAGAAGCGCGAGAAGCGCCAGGCCGAACGCGCGGCCGATCCCGGCGCGCTCGAACTGTTCGCGCGCACGCTCGACGTGGTGCAGCAGACGGTGACGCGTTACAAACTCGCCGCGCAACCGCCCGACCTGATCATCCGCGTGCCGCGCAACGTATGCGCATTCTATGAATTCCACCGTGCAGACGAGGTGATCGAGCTCGGCCGCGAGCAAACGCGCAAGGCGTTGCGCCATTGGCATCCGCCCGCGCGGCGCTGACCACGGCAACGGTTTCTGGACGAGGTAGCGCGATTCAGGTCAACGCTCGCATCGCCGGCGCATTATGGACAGTGAAATCCCCGGGGTGATCCGTGCGGACACCTCGCCGATTCCGTTCCGATGAAGAGGAGTGATCGAAATGCGCATGCACACTGCCATCCTTGCCGCCGCCCTGGCTACGGGTACTGCTCTCGCACTCGTACCACCCACCGCCGAAGCGCGCGTTTACGTCGATATTAATGTCGCACCACCGCCACCGCGCGTCGTGGTCGCACCACCGCCGCGCGTCGGCTATGTCTGGGCACCCGGCTACTGGTACTGGAGCGGCCGCAGTCATGTTTGGCATGACGGCTATTGGATGCGCGAGCGCCGCGGCTACCACTGGGTGGGCCCGGCCTGGGAACCGCGCGGTCCGCGCTGGCACTACACGCCGGGCTACTGGGCCCGTTGATCCTGCGCCAAGTTGAGCAAATTCGTGGCGTGCGGCGGTACTCGCCGTCGCACGTCGACCGGCCTGTGGATTGCCAATATCCGTAACCTGTCCGAATTCTGTCAGGCACGGCACGCCAAAAAACACCACTCTTTTCCTTCACACGCACTCTGCAAACGCCGGAGCGGTTAGGAGGAAAATCATGCGCACCAAAAACACAAATGGCGGCTTACGCTGCGGTTTCCGGCTGTGCCGGATGGCTCTGCTGGCGGGTATGGGCGCGAGCGGGGTTCACGCGCAGACTCTCGAAAGCGAGCTGCCCGCAATCTATGGCCCCATCGGTACGCCAGAAAGCGTCGCCGCTACGCTCTCCGGCGGAGAGACCGCGCAAATAGCTGCGGATTGCTACTCCACGTTCGCCGGGCCCACCCAATTCACCTGGGCCGGTACTGACAATCTGCTGACGAGCACGAGCACATCCGTTACTGCAGGTCCGAGTGTTTCGGGCTGCGCCTTCGCCGCGACCAGTGACGCCGGTTGGCTGCACGTAACCTCCCCCGCAGGCAGCGCAACGGTTACGTATTCAGTGGAAACGAACTATCAGCCCAGCCCACGCCGTGCCCATCTGTCGATCAACGTCGACGGCGGCGGATACATGCTGACAATCACTCAGTATGGTGCAGGCGCGGCGTGGCATTCGCGCAATTTCACCGGAGCGGGCGACGATTTGGTCGTGTGGCGGCCGTCGAACGGCACATGGTATCTCCCTGAAACCTCGACAACGTGGGCGATCCAAAAGCAATGGGGCTTGCCTGGCGATGCGCCCGTGCTCGGCGACTACGATGGCGATGGCCGTGCCGATTTTACCGTCTGGCGGCCGTCGAACGGCTCTTGGTACGTGGTGCCAAGCACCCTTTCGGACAGCCCCGTGATGCGTCAATGGGGCCTGCCCGGCGATATTCCCGTGCCGGCCGACTACGATGGCGACGGCAAAACCGATTTCGCGGTATTCCGGCCATCGAATCAGACCTGGTACGTCATCGGCAGCCTCACCGGCACTGCAGCCTCGCAACCTTTTGGCTTGAGCGGGGATATTCCGGTGCCGGCCGATTACGACGGCGACGGCAAGGTGGACATCGGGGTATGGCGCCCGGCGACAGGCATGTGGTACTTCCTCGGCAGCCGTGACGGCGCGGTGCATTCGCAGCAATTGGGATTGCCGGGTGATATTCCGGTGCCGTCCACTTATTACGACGTAGGCGTTTTTTGCATATGGCGCCCGTCCACAGGAAATTGGTATACCGCAGTTGCTGGAACGCCACCTGACTACGAGCCAATCCAGCTAGGGCTCAGCGGAGATATTCCGATGATTCTGAGGGAGAGTTTGAGTGTATGGCGTCCTTCGACAGGGGCCTGGTACCTCGGTAGGCACTCTCCTTCCGCCTCATGGGGTCTGAACGGAGATGTGATTCCGGGAGCGCCGCATACCGCGACGCATTGATCGCTCACGCTATCGGTGCATTCGTGCGAACTTCTTTGCGATGCGGAAATAAAAACGGCCCGCTGGGGAGAGCGGGCCGTTCGGGGTCGCAATGCAGAGGCCGGGGGTAGCGGCCTGGGGAGTCCTGCATCACGGGTCGTACGATAGTCGCAAGCAGCTTACAAAAGCCTGACGACCGCGTAAGGGATAGGCGAATTGTTGAGATGGTTCTTTTTACTCTGTCTCCGTCGCCCTTAATCCACTGGAATTAAAGGGAAATGGGCCGACAATGAATTCGGTCACAGATCCCGTATGCCAGGCAAAATCAGCTTCCGCGTGCCGCGAACACAACGCGCACACGCGTGCCGCGTCCGCCGGAGCCCGTTGTGAGTTCGATCGTGGCGCCATGCGCACGCGCGATTTCCTCGACGATGGCGAGGCCCAAGCCATTGCCTTCGTGCTCGCCGCCTGCGATGCGATAGAAGCGCTCAAACACGCGCACGCGTTCTTCCTCGGGAATGCCGGGGCCGTCGTCCTCGACTTCGAGAAACGCGGAACGTGACGTGCTCCCACCGGCCACGATGCCGCAACGCGCGGTCACGTTGCCGCCGGCGGGCGTGTAGGCGAGCGCGTTGTCGATTAGATTCGCGAGGAGCTCGCGCAGCAACCAATCGCTGGCTGATACGCGCGCGGATTCGGCTTCGATGCCCAAGTCGATGTGCGCGGCGAGAGCGCGATCGAAATGTGCGGCGACACCGTCCTTCGCCAAATCGGCGAGATCGAGTTCGCGGAAATCTCCCGCCGGATTCGCCGACGGTTCCGCACGCGCGAGTGCGAGCAGTTGATTGGCTGTGTGTCCGAGCCGCTGCATGCCCGTATGCAGGCGCGCGACGCGCTCGCGCAGGGCCGGATCCGCGGCGCCATGTTGCTGCAGATCGCTCGACAGCAGTTCGAGCTGCGCCTGCAGACCGGCCAGCGGCGTGCGCAATTGGTGCGCGGCATTGGCGAGAAACCGATGCTGCGCGTTCGCCGCCTCGGCGACGGTCGCGAACAGGCGGTTGAGCGCTTCGGTCAGCGGCCGCACTTCGCTCGGCACCGGCGATTCGTCGAGCGCGGCGAGGTCGCGCGCGGAGCGTCGCGCGATTTGGTCGCGCAATGCGAGCAGCGGGCGCAAACCGACGCGCACGCCGACCCACACGAGCAGCAGCGTGCCAAGCAGCTGGGCCACGTCGCTGGCGACGATGTAGCTGAGCATGTTGCGCGCGGACTCGCGCCGCTTGTTCGTCGTTTCGCCGACGCTGATCAACACGACGCCGCTCACGGTCTTCATTCGATAGGTGGCCACGCGCACCGGCGCGTCGCGGTATTCGGCATCGGCGAACGAGGGGTTGTCGCGCCCTTCCGGCGCTACGGGCAGGCCCGCATCGCC
>Ga0207694_10000194_pt1 | contig 61567 bp, 70 predicted proteins | sample KBSC34metaG_FD_184353 | JGI IMG/M metagenome (GOLD analysis project Ga0207694, IMG submission 184353) | Corn rhizosphere microbial communities from Kellogg Biological Station, Michigan, USA - KBS C3-4 metaG (SPAdes) (version 2) | ecosystem: Host-associated > Plants > Roots > Rhizosphere > Soil... | reverse complement strand
CAAGGCGGCTGCTGACGCCGCCTGGGCACCGACCGGCCAGGTGGAGTATCCCTGGTACCCGGACTGGACCGTGCAGGCCGCCTGCCGGGGCGAGTACGGACCGCCCGGAGACGACCCGTTCTTCGACTTCTCCGCGCAGCACGAGGAGACCAGGAGGGCCAAGGCCATCTGCTACGGGTGCCCGGTCCGGCTGAGGTGCCTGAGAGAGAATCTCTGGGTGCCCTTCGGCATCTGGGGTGGATACACTGAGCGAGAGCGCCGGGCGATGCGCGGGGAGCAACGGGACCGGTCTGTGCAGATCATGTTCTTCAAGCATCAGCTGGAGGCAGGGTGAGCGAGCCGGAGCCCGGTGGCCAGGAGGTCGTTCCCCTGGTGCCGGACGACGAGCCCGAGTTCATCATGGTCGGGGTGCGTCGTCCAGGCGGAGTCATCCTGTTCGTGAGCAGGGACGTGACCGAGACCAGGTTCGCCCGCCGCACGGTCGGGCACGACGTGGTAGAGGTCCCCGGAGCCAGACGCCCGGCCTTCATCCCGCGCGTGGAGATCGTGGTGGGCGCGAAGATGACGAGCTTTGAGCAGGTGCTGGGGGATAGTTACCTGGACGCGCTGAAGACCCTGGCGCGCTGGTGGGAACAGGAGAAGGACCCTCGTGCCCTCCCGAAGCCCTGAGTTCATCGCCAGCTGGCTGGCGCAGAACCAGTACCGCATGGACGGCCCGAGCCAGTACATGGGCGACGAGCCGGGCAGCATTCACCGGGATTGGGACGGCTCCTCGCTGCGCTGGCTGGTGTTCGCCACCTGGGACTATTCTCAGGCGAGTGGCAATATGGCTATCCCTGCGGTGTACCGGGCAATCATGGACTCCTCTCCCCGGTACCTCTGTGAGCGGTTCTACCTTCCGGCTACTCCCCGCGACCTCGGAATGCTGGAGAAGGGGGGAATCCCCGTCTTCGGGATCGAGTCCAAGCATCAGCTTTCAGATTTCGACGTGGTGGGGACCAGCATTTCCTACACCGTCCTGTTCATGAACCTCTGCAAAATGCTGCAAATCAGCGGGGTCCCGCTGCGGTGGAAGGACAGGGCGAAGAATCCTGGCGACTGGCCCATGGTCATTGTCGGAGGGCAGGCATACTGCGCTCCTGAATTCATGGCCCCCGTGGTGGATTGTGTCTGGCTGGGCGAGGTGGAGGACGAGGACGGTAATGGCGGAATCGGGGAAGTCTGCGCCCAGATCGAGCGCTACAAGGAAGCCGGGCTCTGGAATTCAGAGCGTGAGCTGTGCTACCGAGATCTGGCCAGGACATTCAACTACCTGTACTTCCCCCGGTTCATGGAGTTCGAGTACGGCTACGAGGATCGTGGCCTCGTTTATCCCTCGAAGCAGGTGGCAGGCTACCGGTCCACGCTGGAGGGCATGAGGTTGCCGCTGCGTGCGCGCAAGGTACGCAACCTGGACAACATCAGGCTGCTGACCGAGTGGCCGCTGCTGTACTCCGACCCCGGCATGGGCGCGGGGGATATCGAGGCAGCGCGCGGGTGCCCGGCCTGGTGCACCTTCTGCCGCCTGTCCTGGGTGACCAAGCCCTACCGGCAGGAGGCCGTGCCCCGGACCATCGAGCGGGCTAAGGAGATCAGGCTCAACCAGGGCAGCCTGGAGCTGTCCCCGTTCGGCCCGGACCTGCCCATGCACACCGCCAAGAAGGCGCTGCTCGGCGGGCTGCTGGAGCACGTGAGCGACGAGGTGGACACCTCTAGCCTGCGGGTGGACGACTACCTGCGGGACCCGGACTACGCCCTGCTGCTGAGCGCGGGCGGGACCGACAGCCTCACCTTCGGGGTCGAGGGCAACAGCCAGCGCATGCGGGACATGGCCGGGAAGGGCATCTCGGACGCCGACATCGAGGCCGCCGTCACCAAGGCCATCCGGGCGGGCATCCGCAAGATCAAGCTCTACATGATCAATAACTGGCCGGGCGAGGAGCCCGGCGACGTTATGAAGATCGTGGAGCTGGGCCGCAGGCTGGCTGAGATCCGGGCCAGCTTCGGGGATTACGCCAAAGGGGTGCGTATCCAGTTCAGCTGGACGCCGCTGCTCATCGAGGCGCAAACCCCCCTGCAGTGGTTCGCCCCCACTCCCCCGGACTACACGCTGCAGCAGGCTATGGACCAGCTGCGCGACTACGGAATTGACTTCAAGATCGGGACGAAGGCCCAGCCCAACAAGCTGGCCTTCTTCCAGGCATGCCAGCGTGCCTCCCGCGACGTGGGCGAGGCCATCGTGGACGTGCTGGAGGAGCTGGGCACCGCGTCCTGGGGCGGGTTCGCCAAGGACATGAAGGAACGGCTGGATACCGCCCTCGTCGCGCATGGTTTCCGGAACGGGCTGGGGGATATCTTCGGTGAGCGTTTCCAGGGTGACCTATTCGGGTGGGAGCATATTTCCACCGGGGTTTCCCGCCGCCTTCTCTGGGATACCTACCAGCGAAGCCTCGCGTTCATTGAGGGGACAGACGCGCACGGGTACGACGAGCAGTTTGACGAGCATTACCGGGGTGCCGAATGGGTGGCCCGGTGCGACGAGCGGTGCAGCGGAAAAGCATGCGGAGTCTGCGACCGGACTGACCTGAAGCTGCGCCAGCAGTACATTCAGCTGAGGGACCGGGACCTGGAACTGGAGCCGGTCAAGCCGCTGGATCAGACCACGGTGGCAGCCAGGTTCCGCTTCAGGGTCGTCAAGCCCGTTGATTACCGGTACGTATCCGCCGAGGCCACCAAGTTCATCATCCGCCGGGCCGCCTATCGTGCCGCCGAGGTGACACCATTTCCTGCAATAGCCAAAAGGTCTGTGCTCCTGGCAAGTGACGGGCAGAAGTACCGCGAGCGCAGTGCCGGGGCGGACTACGCCGAATTCGGGGTCACCCGGCCGGTCACCTACGACGATACGCTCCTGTTCACGGCGCGGCTCGCCTACGAGCTGCAGCCCTGGCTCGCTTTCGATGGGAGCACCTTCCAGGTCCAGCCTGCCCAGGCCAAGCTGCCGTCCAGCGCCCCGAGCCTGTGGGAGCTGGAGGTAGACGAGAACCCGCGCACCGTGCACACCTGGCTGGGCGAGTGGCACCGGGCAGGCGAGGTGCCGGTGAAGATCCGCACCGAGAGCTTCTACGCCGGGGTGCAGACCGAGGACGGGAACGCCAAGGACCACGTGCAGGATTTCTGGCTGGTCCGCAGGGACGGCAGCTACGTGCTGCGCATGGTGCTGAGCGGGAAGCTGGGGCCGTACCAGGCATACGCCGCGCTGGCAGGCAAGCCCAGCTGGATCAGCGCCGCGAGGTACCCCGCCGTGCGCCTGGAGTTCTTCGGTAATGACGACCTGACCGCAGGTGATCTGTTCCGCCCGACCTGCACAGGCTGCGGAGCCCTGGTCCCGGCCTCCCTGCTCGGCGTGCACTATGACCTGGAGCTATGCCCCCGGTGCAAGGACGCTGCTAGCCCCTTCTTCCTGACCGGCCTGGCCCGCGCAGCCGTATAACCATAGGCAGCCCGAGGGAGGCCAGCCCGAGTACGCGCGCATGGGTGGGAGCACCAGACGGCTGCACCCAGGGGTGGCCTGGCCCAAGGTTCCGGCCTGGGCCGGGTCACTCCGAGAGGAGGCAGGGTGAACAGTCCGGGCACGCGCAAGCCGACCCATCAGTACGGGCAGGACATGGATGAGTGGGACGCGCCCGCTGCCGGTGAGGTGCCCGCACTGCCGGATACGACTGAGGCGAAGGACGAGACGTGAACGTAGAGGTCATCCTTCCCGAGACAGGGTGCCCGTCCTGCGGAGCCAGGGCGGTGCCGGAGGAAGAGGACGGCCTCACCAAGTACGTCTGCACCGCGTGCGGGTACGAGTTCGGGTTCACCCAGGTCAGGGTGGAGGAAGATTGCCAGCTGGGCATCCCGGAGCCCCTGCGGCTGGCAGGGCGCAGCATTGACATCCCCGTCCCGGAGCTGACCGAGGCAGGCAAGGTCTTCTTCGGTGCGACTATCCCCAGGAGACCGGAATGAGCCTTGCCCTTGATTACCGTCCCCGTGTCTACGCCGACGTGGTGGGCCAGCGGAATGTTGCCGCCGTGCTTTATCAGATGGTGCTGAATAAGAAGGTTCCGTCCGGGCTGTTGTTCACCGGGCCGAAGGGGTGCGGGAAGACCTCCACCGCCCGTATCCTGGGTGCCTCGCTGAACTGCGCCGAGCCGCCCGGCCCCGGTAACTCCTGGCCGTGCGGGGCCTGCAAGAGCTGCGTGGCCGTAGCTAGCGCCAACGGGTCCTCCCTGGACGTATGGGAGATTGACGCCGCGAGCAACGGCAGCGTCGAGGACATCCGCGAGCTGCGGACCCGGCTGCAGTACGGCAGCGCCGGGGAGCACCGGGTGGTCCTGCTGGACGAGGTGCACAGCGCCAGCCGGGCCGGGTTCGACGCCATGCTGAAGATCCTGGAGGAGCCGCCCCCGCTGACCACGTTCGTTCTGGTGACCACGGAGCCGGGCCGGGTGCCCGTCACCATCGCCAGCCGCTGCTTCCCGTTTACCTTCCGCGCGGTCCCGACTGAGGTCATCCTGGGCCGCCTGAAGCACATCTGCGCAGCTGAGGGCCTGGACCCGGACATCGAGCTTCTCGCCCTGCTGGCCGACCAGGCAGAGGGTGCCATGCGGAACGCGGTGATGCTGCTGGAGCAGGCATCCGCCGTGGGCATCTCCACCGTGGAGGACTGGCGGCAGCTGCACGGGCAGCACGACTTCGCCCCCTCCTTGCTCAGTGCCGCCGCTGCGGGGGACCACCTCGCCATGTTCACCCAGCTGTCCGAGGTGCTGAGCTGGACGGCGGATTACGGGTGGGTGACCCGTCAGCTTGTCACCTGCCTCCGCGATCTCCTTGTGCTGCATTCTGGCGGAGCAACCAGCGCACAAGGGAGCGCCCTGGCTGCGCGGCGGTCACTGGCCACGCAGCTGGGGGCCGCTCAGGTGGTGGACGCCATGCGGGTGCTGTGGGATCTCCAGGTAAAGGTGAGGATGGAGGACCGCCGGGCCGCGCTGGAGCTGGCCCTTGTCATGGTGGCGGAGAAGTTTCACCCTGCCGATCGCCCGGCAGCAGCTCCCGCCAACGGCCACCGGCCCCTGAACTTCGGGGAGCTGACGAGCATGGTCGGAGGGACTGCATGAAGGTGCTTGTCACGGGCGGGGCTGGCTTCATCGGGTCCGCCCTGGTGAAGTACCTGGCCAGCACTGACGTTGAGGTGTGCGTGCTGGACGACATGAGCCGGGGGAACGCCGACCGGCTGGCCGGGGTGCGCCATCACCGCATCGTGGCGGACGTGCGGGATGCTGATGCGGTGACGTGGGCCATGCAGGGCTGCAGCTGGGTTTTTCATTTGGCCTACTTGCAGGGAACCCAGACTTTTTACGCCAACCCGCGCGAGGTCCTGGACGTGGCGCTGCGCGGCATGCTCAACGTGCTGGACGCCTCCGCGAAGACCGCCTGCAGCAACATGGTGCTGTTCTCCAGCTCCGAGGCGTACCAGATCGCCCAAGTCGTGCCCACCCCGGAGGAGGTCCCGCTGGTCGTGCCGGACCCGCTCAACCCCCGGTACAGCTACGGCGGCGGGAAGATCGCCTGTGAGCTGGCGGCACTGGCCTGGGCTCGGGACGGCATCCTGGACCACCTCAACATCATCCGGCCGCACAACGTGATCGGCCCGGACATGGGACGCGAGCACGTGATCCCGGAGTTCGCTATCCGGATGAACAAGCTGGCTGCCGAGCAGCCTGAGGGCACCATCGAGTTCCCGATCCAGGGCACCGGGGAAGAGACCCGGTGCTTCGTCTACATAGACGACTTCATCGCCCAGCTGGACTGGGCCTGGGGCGCGGAGAATGGTATATACCACCTGGGCACCCAGGACGAGCGGACCATCTCTGACGTGGCGCACGCCGTAGCCGCCTGCTACAGCCGGGAGATCAAGGTAGTGCCCGGCGTCCTGGCGAAGGGCTCCCCGCCTAAGCGGATGCCTGATACCAGAAAAATCGAGGAGCTGGGCTACGCCGGACCCACGGTCAGCTTCAGTGATGCCATCCGCCGGACGGTGAAGTGGTATCAGGAGAATGGCTAACACCAGAGAAGTCACCCAGTGCGGCACCTGCCACTCCAAGGAGCTGGTCACCGTCCTGGACATGGGCAGGCAGCCGCTTGCCGAGGCCATGGGCAGCACCAGGACCTACCCGCTGAAGCTGGTCAAGTGCCTGAGCTGCTCCCTGGTCCAGCTGAGCTACATCGTGCCGCCGGAAGAGGTGTTCCCGGAGGACCACCCGTTCAGCACCGGCAACAGCATGGGCAACCGGAAGCACTTCCACGAGCTGGCGCTGAAGGTCCGGGACATGGTGTCTCCGGGTGAGCTGGTGGTGGACATCGGGTGCAACGACGGGACCTTCCTGGCTGACCTGGCCATGACCGCCCCCGGCCTGAACCTGCTCGGCGTCGAGCCCACCGGGCAGGCTGCGCGGGCTGAGGCCAAGGGCATCCCCATCGTCCGGGACTTCTTCACCTCCCGGATCGCCAGGGGGATCGTCCGCAAGCACGGGCTGGCCACGGTGGTCACCGCCTCCAACGTGCTCGCCCACGTCCCGGACCCGAAGGACTTCCTGGCTGGGGTGGGGTGGATGCTGGTTCCCGCCACCGGCACCTTCATCACCGAGAACCACGACTGGGCGAACATCGAGCGCGGGCTGCAGGTGGATACCATCTACCACGAGCACCTGCGCTACTACTCGGTAGGGTCGCTGGCCTTCCAGCTGGCCCGGAGCGAGTTCACCGTGACCAGGGTCGAGCCCACCGAGCAGCACGGCGGGTCGTTCCGGACCTACGCCAGCTCGCAGCCGACCCTGCCGCTCGCCAGCAGGGCAGAGACCGTGCGCCGGGACATCTATGACCTGGTGAGGAACGCCGCAGGCAAGGGCCGGATCTTCGGGATCGGGGCAGCCACCAGGGCCACGCCGCTCATCCACTACGCCGGGATCGCGAAGTTCATCGAGTGCATCTGCGAGGTCAGCACCAGCGACAAGATCGGGAAGACCATGCCGGGCACGACCATCCCGGTGGTGGAAGAGAGCGTGCTGTTCGACAAGCAGCCGGAGTACGCCCTCATGCTGAGCTGGCACCTGGCCCCGTTCATCATGCGGGCGCTGGTCAACGGCGGCTTCAGCGGGGATTTCATCATCCCGCTGCCCAGCCCGCACATCGTGGAGGACATCCGTGGCTGAGCTAGGGCGTTTCGTGGATGAGCGCGGGGTTATCCAGGACCTGCTGCTCGGTCCCATCGACTCGGTAACGCAGATCTACACCAAGGCCGGTCACGTTCGCGGCAACCACGTGCACAAGGAGACCATTCAGTGGGTCTACGTCATCTACGGTGCCCTGCGGGTGGCCCAGGAGGAGAATGGCGAGCTGAAGGTCCGGACCCACGGGCCTAACTCCCTGATCACGGAGGCCGCTGGCGTCCCGCACGCCTGGAAGGCCATGAGCGACTGCGTGGTGCTGGTCATCACCCGAGGCCCCCGGTCCGGGAACGACTACGAGACCGACACCACCCGGCTGACCACGCCCCTGCTGTCATGATCACCTGGGACGTGCTGGTCGTCACCATCCCGCAGCGGCACGAGTACCTGTGCGCGCTGCTGGCCGAGTTCGACCGGCAGCAGCAGGGTGCCGAGGGCTTCGGCGTCATCGCCTACCGCACCCGCAAGCTGGCGGTGGAGGACCCCGAGGCGCGGCTGGCCCGCAAGATGCAGGTGCTCCTGGAAGCGAGCAGGGCCGAGTACGTCTGCCACATGGACGACGACGACCGCCCGGACCCTGGCTACGTGCCCTCCATCATGGGGGCGCTGCAGGCCAGGCCGGATTACGTCGGGTTCCCGGTGTACTACACGGTGGACGGTGCGCCGCAGCAGCAGGTGTATCACTCCCTGCAGCACGGCGGCTGGTCCAATCACCCCGGTGTGCTGCTGCGGGACATCTCGCACCTGAACCCCATGCGCCGGGAGCTGGCGGTGCAGGCGAGGTTTGACGAGTTCCCTGATCATGGTGCAGACGGCATGTGGGCCGCCGCGCTGCGGGAGAAGGGCATCGTGCGGACCGAGGAGTACATCGACAGGCCCATGTACCACTACGACTTCCGCTCCGGGCAGTCGTTCCTCACCCGCAAGCAGCCCTGGCCGTACCCGCGTCTCCCTGAGCGCCCGCAGTACCCCTGGCTGACCTGGATCGGAGAGTAATGGCAAGGATCGGAGTGCTGGTCCCCAGTCAGCGCCCGCAGAACATCGCCCGGCTGGCGCAGACCATGAGCGCCACCTGCCAGGGCGACACGGCCCTCATCGTGGGCGTGGACGCCGACGACCCCAAGCTCGGGGAGTACCACGTCACGGACCCGGAGCTGATGACGCCATCGTTCCGGCGAATCCATTCGTCTCGCACCAGAAGCTGAAGAAGGTCGTGCCGTGGATGAACCGGCTGGCCAGGGACTTCGCGGGCCAGTTCGACATCGTGGGGCACGTGGGCGACGACAACACCTTCGACACCCCCGGCTGGGACCTGGAGGTTGCCAGGGCGCTGGAAGAAACCCCGTTCGCTTTCGGCAATGACCTGTACCCCCGGCCGCCGGGTTCGCTATGCTGCCACATTTTCATGCGCAGCGAGGTGGTGCACCGTCTCGGATACATGGGTCCGCCGGTCCTGAAGCACATGTACGTGGACCCGGTGTGGATGGCCTGGGGGAAGGCCACCGGGATCACCTACCTGCATCACGTGCAGATCGAGCATCACCATTACTCCAACCACAAGGCCGTGTTCGACATCAGCTACGCCAATTCCACCGGGGTCATGGCCGAGGACTTCGCTGCCTACGGGCAGTACTGCCGCCGCAGCGCGGACGGCCAGAGCCAGCTCAACAAGGACATCCTCAAGATCGACCCGGACGGGCGGCAGTACACCGACGAGGAGCTGGCGACATTCCAGAGGGGGCTCTCGATCGAATGGTGAGGCGAATCTGGGATACGTTCATGTTCTCCGGCGAGATGGACATGCTGTGGCTCCGGCTGCATCACCTGGACGGGAAGGTGCACAAGCACGTCATCGCGGAGGCCGACGCCACCCACCGGGGCGTGCCGCGAGACTTCGTGCTGAGGAACCACCTGAGCTGCTGCCTGAGCGAGTACGCGGACAGGCTCATCGTCGTCCAGGCCCACTTCCCGGCGGGCCTGACCGAGCCCTGGGGGCGCGAGCACTTCCAGCGTGACTCCATCACGGTGGCCCTGGCTGAGCACCCCGTTGGCTCCGAGGACGTAATTCTCATATCGGACGTGGACGAGATCCCCTCCGACGCCGCGCTGAACGCCGAGCTGGCCAACGGCCCGGCCGCGCTCCGGCAGCGGATCTTCCACTCTGCTGTGGACTGGGAGTACCCCGAGCCGCAGCTCACCTCGGTCATCGCCCCCGCCGGGCACCTCAGCTGGCCGTTCTCGCTGGCAGTCATCCGGGATCACCGGTACTCCCTGCCGGTCATCGAGGACGGCGGCTGGCACTTTTCCTGGCTGGGCACCGACCGCGAGCGCAGGCGCAAGCTGGACGAGCGAACGTGCCACACGGAAATGCCGCCGGAGGAGTGGCGGGCCATCAATGACGGCATGACCTATTCGGCCGGGCTGCACGTGGCACCAGACGCCCAGGTCAAGGCCGTAGAAGTAGACGGGACCTGGCCGGAGTACATCCGGTCGCGCAGGTGCCCGCCCTACTGGTTCCGGCCACGGGAGAGCAGGTAGCCATGCCTGACGAAGACGAGAACGACAAGACGGAGAAGGAGCTGAAGGAGGCCCTGGCCGCCAAGGAAGGGGCCAAGCGCCTGGCCGACATAGGCAAGACCATCAAGCCCTCCAGCAAGAACGGCAAGAAGTCGTGAACGGCTACTCGGATGTCGCCGTGGTGGTGACCGCCAAGAGCCGACCGGATTACCTGGAGCGCACGCTGCGGTCCTGGGAGCAGGTCCGGGGGGTCGAGAGCGTGCACACCTTCCTGCTGGCCCTCGGGCGCGGACCCATGCAGTCCACGCAGATGGGGCTGGCGAGCGACAGCAGCCTGCGCATCCGGATCAGGCTGGACAGCAGCCGGGCGGACGCCTCGCCGGGCATGCACCGGGCCATCGGGGAGGCCATCGACGCGGCACTCGACTCTCCCGGCGTGAACTTCGTCATCCTCAGCGAGGAGGACGTGGTGGTCTCGGACGACATCCTGGAGTACTTCGACTGGGCGCGGGAGCGGATGTCGGAGAACATGAAGCTCCTGGTCGCCTGTGCCCATAACGTCGGCGGAAACGGGTGGGACGCCAAGACCGTAGAGCAGCTGGACGGAGGGGTCAGGTGGGCGCTGCGCGACGACGACACCGACGCCGACCAGCAGGCCGTCCGGGCGCTGGCCCACTTCTGCGGCTGGGGGTGGGGCCTCGACCGGTACGCCTGGGCCAACATCATCCGCCCGAAGTGGGACTGGGATTGCAACTCCGGGGGCGGGTCCGACTCGGGCTACGACTGGAACATGCAGCTCCGCATCCTGAGTCCGAACGGGCACCTGGCCCTGGTGCCGGACGCCGCGCGGACCCAGAACATCGGGGAGCTGGGCGGGACCTACTCCACCCCGGCCATCCACGCTCTCCAGCAGTCTCTCTCGTTCCGCGAGCACCGCGAGCCCGTGGAGTACCAGCTGAAGGACGGAAGCTAATGGTCAGGCCATCGGCGGTAGACCCGCCCGAGATCACGTTCATGCTGTGGGACGGCTTCGGCGGGGGCTGGGACGGCCCGCCCTTCGGCTACGGCTGGGACATCGGGGCCAACTGCGGCCAGTCGGTGGTCACCATGAGCAAGCTGTTCGCGGAGTACACCGGGTTCGAGCCGCACCCGGACAGCTGGTCGTACGCCAGGAAGCAGTACCCTGCTGCGGATATCAGGCAGATCGCCGTCTCGGACAAGCCCGGTGAGGTGGAGCTGGCGCTGCCGCCCGGCGAGCAGACCGCCACCGGGCAGCTGGTCACCATCGGCACGCCCGGCATGGAGTGGTCCGTCAGGGACTGGCGCGAGGTGCCCCGGCACAAGGTGCCCTGCACGACAGCCGACGCGCTGGTGCACGAGCTGGGCATGCCGGGCTTCATCAAGGTGGACACCGAGGGCCATGAGTCCAAGGTGCTCATCGGTGCTGAGGAGATCCTGAAGGCCGGGACCGTGGACTGGCTCATCGAGTTCCACGGCGAGCCCAACAGCCTGTGGTGCCAGGCAGCGCTGAAGGACCATGGTTACCACGTCGAGCTGGTCCGCCACCCGCACTACAGGGAGGGCAGCAAGCTGTGGAAGGCGCACGGGTGGCTGAGGGCGATGGCTCCGAGCAGGGTGTAGCACCAGCCCGATTGACCCTGCATGAGCACCAAGTGGGACCGGTTCGACTTCGCCTTCAACTGCCCGGCCAGCGTCCAGAGCGAGCCGCTCCGCGAGGGCTACCAGGCTGCCTACGCTGAGGTCCGGGCCGAGGCCGAGAACCTGGACATGCCGGTCGGGTTCATCATCCGCGCCGCCTCCATGCTGGACCTGTTCATCAAGCACCAGCAGACCAAGAGCGTGGGCTACGGGGATGACGGCGGATACCTGAGCCCGGCCCAGGAGAAGGACGCCATCAACTCGCTGCAGGCGATTGCCCGCGATTACGACGAGCTGCTGCTGAAGTCTCGGCCCAAGGAGGCCCCGGTCAAGCCGGGCGTGCCGGAGGAGGCCGTGCGGGACGCGCTGGTCGCGGTGCTGCGGAGGGTCGAGGACCCGGACCTGCGGCAGAAGCTGCAGATGCAGTTCGTGGCCGAGTTCGACAAGATCGGGGTCTAGTTGACGACTCCGCACCTGGACAGCCTCGTCGCCCTGGCAGCCGGGGGCGGCGGTGCCTTCCTGCCCAAGAGTGCGGAGAACGCCGAGGACCTGCCCAGCGCGGAGGACCTAGCCGGGGCGCACGACCACCTGCGCGGAGATTGCCGGTGGTACAAGAAGGTCTCGGCGGGCGAGCCTGCCGCTGACTGCGAGAGTCACTGTCAGCCCGCGAAGCACACCGGCGAGGTGCCCCGGCTAGTGGTCAAGGGCACCGGCGAGGTGCCCCGGCTAGTGGTCAAGGGCACCGACGAGCTGCTGGACATGGACCAGCTGTTCCTGACCCCGCGCACCCCCGAGGCATCCACGGTGGTCCAGCCGACCGTGCCGCCGGGCGGGCCGGGCCTGTTCCACATCAAGGGCGAGCACCTCCCGCCGTACGTCGAGCACCTGTACAAGCACCTGGTGGGCCGGTACGGCAAGAAGAAGGCGTACGGCGTGGCCATCGGGGTGGTCAAGAAGTGGGCTGCCGGGATTAACCCCGGAGGCAAGCACCCCACCCACACCCACGCTGACGTGCGGGCCGCCGCCGCGAAGAACGTCGCCCAGTGGGAAGCGTCCAAGGCCAAGGCGCACGCCCGGCACGGGTCCAAGAGCGACCACGCGCTGGCTGCTACCGCCGCGCTGAGCATGGACCAGCCGCCGTCGTTCCCAGGGTCCGAGGTCATGCCCATGGGGCCGGTCCCCGCAGGCAAAGTGCCCAGGGCCATGTTCACCGCGCACCGGCTGGACGACATCCTGCGGCACCTCGCGCACTCCGCCGAGCGGCTGAACGCGGCGAAGCAGAGCAAGGCGCTGCGGGCGCACCACATGGTGCACGTCAGCAACCACCTGACGAAGGCGCTGGAGACCGGCTACAAGCTGATCGAGAACATGCACGCGCACTACCCGGCTGAGTCCAGGGAGTTCCGCGAGCTGAACAAGACCATGCTGCTGGCGAAGTCCACCAGCCCGGAGGCGAAGGCCGCGACCTTCGCCCACCTGCTGCAGACCGTCATGTACGACCAGTCGCACGCCAAGCGGCACGCCGACTGCATGCAGAAGCTGGAGCCCGAGGACGAGTGGAGGTTCAACTGGGATCACGCAGCTTCGCACGTGGACGGGGCTCTGTCCCACGCCTTCAAGCTGGCCCACCACGTCCGGGATAACTACCCGGACGAGAACAAGTACCTCAGGGAACTGGACCGCATCGAGGACCCGGAGGACCTGTACACCGGGCTGACCTCCTCCGGCCCGGACAAGACCAAGGCCCAGGCCAGCTACGGCCCGGCGGAGTCGAAGACCCGCCGCTGCGGTACCTGCTCCATGTTCCAGGACGGCCACTGCAGCCTGGTCAAGGGCGAGATCGAGGCGGATCACGTCTGCCGGTGGTGGGAGAAGAAGGACGCGAAGGTCGAGCTGGCCCGCCCGAAGAACATGATCACCGCCCCCGGTGCCATGTACGACGTGGTGGCCCCGGCCCCCGGAGGCAAGTTCTCCACCTACGGCCTGCACCAGCACCCGAGCCAGACGGTCAGCCCGAGCCCGCCGCTGCCGCCCAAGGTGCCCATCCCGACGCCGGAGGAAGTCAGGAAGCTGATTGCCCAGGTGCCGGAGTGCGAGGACGTGTCGCTGTCCAACACGGTGAAGAAGTTCCTGGAGGACGCCGCGCGCAAGCTGGAGCGGGACAGCCCCCTGGACGCCCTGGCCGCGTTGCGGGCCGCCACCCACGCCACCATCCCGGCGCACAAGGCCGACCTCAGCAAGGCCATGCCCTCGATCTACACCGCCGCTGTGTTCACCAGGGTGCCGCCCGCCGCGCAGTCCAGCGCGACGAGCGAGATGAAGCAGAGCCGGGACCGCACCCTGCAGTGGCGCACCCTGCAGAAGCGCATCCACGCCCTGGCCGACCGGCTGCGCAAGAGGTTCTTCCACGGCGTGTTCTCCGGGCCTAACCAGATGGCCCGGATGACGGAGGACAGCCCGACCGCGCTGGAGAAGGTGCTGCTGGCACGGCGTCAGGCCGATTCTCCAGAGAGCCATTGAGCCCTGGAGGTCACGCATGTCGCTGGAGAAGGTCATCCGGTTTGCCGAGGGCTCCTACGCCCAGCTGTCGGTGGGCGGGACCAGCCCCGCAGGCACGGACCCGGACCTGGCCGAGCTGGTGCTGTCCGCTGAGCTGGGCCTGAAGCAGCTGAAGGTGCTCCTCGCGGACGACGACAACGACACCGAAATGGACGACGACTCCGATGACGGGGGCAAGGGCGGGGGCGGCAGTCACGCCGGGCACCCGACCTACAAGAAGCTCACTGGCAAGGGCATGAACCCCAAGATGGCCGCCGCCATGTGCGCCAAGGCGGATAACAAGGTTGCCGCGTCTGCCCTGGCGGACTCCCTGAGCGTGGTCCTGTCCGGCCTGTCCGAGTCCGGGCTCGTCGCCCTGGCTGCGCCTCCCGGCGAGAGCGCCGAGGAGCGCCGCAAGTCCGCCTCCAAGGGCGAGGCGCTGCCGGACGGGAGCTACCCGATCCCGGACAAGAAGCACCTGCACTCCGCCGCCGTGCTGGCCGCCTCCGGTCACGGGAACGTCTCCGGGGCCAAGAGGCTGATCCGCAAGCGCGCCCGTGAGCTGGGCGTGGACGTGAGCAGCCTGCCCGGTTTCGGCGGGTCGGAGGATAAGAACGAGAAGGTCGCCGCGTCGGCGGTGAGCGAGCTGGTCACGCTGACCGGGCTCCCCGAGGACCACGCCTTCGAGTTCCTGGCCCTGGCCCGGAAGGCTGCGGTGCCGCTGCAGGCGTTCCACCACGGGACCCACAGCGGCATGCACAGCCACGGCCACCTGACCATGAGCGTGCACGAGCACGACCACGCGCACAACGGCGACTCGATGCACGACAGGCACTCCCACGGGGGAGGGGAGGACGCGGGCCACGACGATTTTGCTCGCGGCCCGTACTAAAGAGGTTCCTGCGGGGTAGCTGAGGGGTTCCCTACGAGGAGGGAAACATGCAACCGACTGTGCTTGCCGCTGCTGCTTCTGCCAACATCACCGCCGCTGGCGGGGGCAACGGAATTCTCATCCTGATTGCGCTGATCCTGTTCGCGGTCGCCGGTATCGTCGCCTGGTTCGTGGAGCCCCGCACCATCTGGGGTACGTTCATCGCGATCGGGCTCTGCCTGTACATGGGAGCGCTGCTCATCGGCGGTTAGTCAGGAATCTCGGGCGGCGGGTTCTCCACCCAGCCTGCCGCCTGGCGTATCATCTTGCGCTGTTCCTGGATAATAATGCCCGGGGCTCCGAGGAGCATTAGCCGGGCCAGCTGGTCGGTGCGGTTCTGCAGGCGCAGGAGCGCCGTGTCCCTGGTCATCGTGAAGTACCTCCTACTCTTCCGTATCCAGGAATCAGCAATCTGGTGCGGGCAGGCGATCACCAGTATGTGAGCAGCCTTTCTGAGCTACTAGCCTCCGACGACCTGACCGGGCCGCCGCGAGGTGTGGACTTTGACGAGGAGCCGGTCCCGCTGACGGTGTTCGTCCGGGACCGGAAGTACCTTGCCAACCCCCCGCTGAGCGAGATTCAGTACGAGGCCGTCCGGCACATCGAGCGGGTCTACCTGCCGGAGACCTACGGCGTGCTGGCCTCCAGTGCCGACCAGGCCATCCGGGAGTACTGGACCGACCCGCTGCCCATGAAGAACCTGATCACGCTGCAGTGGGGCAAGGGCTCCGGCAAGGACCACATCTGCCGGATCAGCGCGCTCCGGGTGGCGTACCTGCTCCTGTGCCTACGGAGCCCGCTCGGGTACTTCGGCCTGCCCGAGCAGGACTCCATCCACGTGCTGAACGTCGCCTCGTCGTCCAAGCAGGCGTCCCGCGCCTTCTTCCAGCCCATGCGCCGTGCCGTCATGCGCCAGGGCAACTGGTTCCAGACCATGGGCGTGGACGTGGTGGAGGCCGTCAGGGGCCGCCCGCAGAAGCCCCAGGCGGGCAAGGAAGCCGCCCAGGCCCTCATGGATACCATCCGGTTCGCCAAGAACGTGGAGGCCGTCTCCGGCCACTCCGACGCCGACACCCAGGAGGGCCTGAACCTCATCCTCGGTATCGCTGACGAGATCGACGCCTTCCGCAGCCGCGCTGAGCTGGCCAAAGTGGGCGGCAACAAGGCCCGCGAGTCCTCCGCCAGCGCCGAGGCCATCATCGAGATGCTCCGGACCTCCGCCAGCACCCGGTTCCCCAAGAGCTACAAGAACGTCCGGATCAGCTACCCCCGGTACAAGGGCAGCACGATTCAGCAGCTGACCAACGAGGGCCAGAAGGACATCGAGACCGAAGGCCCCCGGTCCCGGCACTACGTGTCCGGCCCGCTTGCCACCTGGGAAGTCAACCCCCGCATCCACGGCAAGGAGGACTTCGAGGAGGACTACAAGAAGGACCCCGTGATGGCGGCGGCCAAGTACGAGTGCCGCCCCAGCTACGCGGTCAACCCGTACTTCGCGAACGAGATCGCGCTGCGGGACTGCTGCCGTCCCGGACCCGAGCCGCTGCTGGTGGATTACGTCCGGGACCGGGCCGCCTGGAAGCCGGTGTATGCCTTCCACGACGACCTCTACCCGGTCAAGGGCGCGCTCTACGCCATGCACGCCGACCTGGCTGTCACCGGGGACCGTGCGGGCGTGGCCCTGGCGCACGTGAAGACCTGGCAGGACATCCGGGTGGACGGGTCCGACGAGGCCGGGCACGACGTGCAGATGGCCGAGCAGCGCCCCGTCGTCAAGGTGGACTTCGTTATCGGGTACGAGGCGTCCAAGGAAGCCCAGCCGCCCAGGGAAATCCAGATCCGCTGGGTGCTGGACCTGTGCCTGGAGCTGCGCCGCAGGGGATTCCCGGTCCAGCTGTTCACCGCCGACCAGTTCCAGAGCGTGGACCTGCTGCAGCGGCTGGAGGTCAACGGCATCGAGACCGACCGGTTCAGCCTGGACCGGGACGAGGTGGGCTGGCGGACGCTGCGCGACCTGGCCTACTCCGGGAACCTGGACCTGCCGAACGTCGAGCTGATGGTGGTCGAGCTGCTGGGCCTGAGCAGGCTCATGAACGGGAAGATCGACCATCCCGCTGACGGGTCCAAGGACCTGGCCGACGCGGTGGGCGGAGCCGTCTCCGGGGCTATCCGGGTCGGCGGCCGGGAGGACGAGTCCGGAGCCCGCGCCTACCCTGGCGGGGACCACCACTTTGGAGGAGTCATCAGTAACCGCGAGCTGCTCCCGATCGGCATGCCCCCCATCGAGGCGCTGTGGGGCGCGGACGGAGCCGAGGGCGTCATGCCGCAGGAGATCCGGGAGGCCGAGGCCAGGCCGGGCGTCTACTTCCCAGGCGGTCTCATCGAGGACTTCGGGGAAGTCACCCCCCACTCGATTTGACACAAGACAAGAGACACCATAGGGTCATCACATGCACGGATGGGAGCCAACCAGACATGGGGGGTTCCGACGCACCGGGGTAGCTCAGGTGGTAGAGCGCCGCCCTAACACGGCGGAGGTCGGTGACAATCGAAAACGCCCCCCGGTACCAGAAGCAGGAGGCAAGGCCGCCCACGGCAGGTTCGTCACGTTCAAGTGGCGCGAGCACCTGGGCCTGCCGGAATGCCCGTACCTCATCCGCTGGCGCTTCGAGCTGGCGCGAGTGGGGTCCCTGCGGGTCCACCACTGGCTCGGTCCAGACGACGATCGCGCCTTCCACGATCACCCCTGGTGGTTCCTGACCTTCGTCTTCAAGGGCGGGTACGGGGATCAGTCGCCGGACCCGGATAGCTATGCGGGCTACAAGACCGACTACCTCAGGGCACCGGCTGTCAGGTTCCGGCCTGCGCTGCACCGCCACACGGTGGTCCCGCAGCCTGGCGGGGCCTGGACATTCATGATCACCGGGAGGCGCATCCGCACCTGGGGGTTCTGGGCTGGCGGCAAGAAATTCGTCAAGGCCAACAAGTGGTTCCTGACCAGGGGCCACCACCCCTGCTCCTAAGACGATTCCACAGGAGTGACTGAGCACCCCCTGGACAAGCTGGTTCGCCTGGCAGGCGGCGTCACCCAGGGCTACGTGCACATCGTCAAGGGCAAGCCGGTCACGGTCAGCCCGTACCGCACGCCGCAGCGGGCGAGGATGACGCCGCTGCCGACCGGGCCGCCGGTCAAGCAGGTCTCCTGGGGCAGCGTCAGGCCCGGCCAGACAATCGTGATCCGGAGCATCCCCTACAAGGTCGTGAAGGTCAATACCCAGTCCCAGAAGCCGCACGGCATGAAGCTGCTGCAGGCTGCGCCCGCCAAGGGCCACGGTCTCCCGCAGACGAAGGGCGTGAGCACGGGGCACCAGGGCAGCGGGCTCAACACCGCGTCGAACTTCGCGGTCAGCAAGGCGCAGAAGGCCCAGAAGCAGAAGAGGCAGGCTGAGCTGTTCGGGTCCGTCAACCAGAATCCCCAGGCCGCGCTGCTGCAGGGGAAGACCCCTGGCGGCGGCCACAACGTCAACGCGGTGATCATGCAGGCGAAGACCGGGCAGTACTTCAACGTCTCCATCCCCGCTGGCACCATGGTAAGCGTGATGGGGTGACTCCTCCCAAGAAGTTCCGCCGTGGGATGACGATGCTGCAGCGCCAGCAGTTCCGCGAGCACGTCATGCAGACCGAGCTGGAGAAGGCCCAGCGCAGGGCCGCTGGCATGTACCTGTCCGTCACCTGCCGCAACGCCATGGTCGCGACGGGAAGCGAGGACCCCGAGTACGTGCGCCTCCTGCACGAGCAGTGCAAGGGTGAGCTGCCGGGCGGAGTCGGCTGCCTGTGCCATCACCACGACGTGGTTGAGGGCGAGGTCGTGACCGGCACCGTCGCCATCCCAGGATCAGTAATTTGACGTAGCGCAACATCTGCCCCTATGGTGGGTGCACATTCACTCACGAAAAGGGGACACCCCATGCGAATCCGCAAGCCCAGCCGGAAGACCGTCGTCGTCAGCGTCCTCGTGGCCGCCGTTGCCGCAGGAGCCGTGGCCGCGACCGCCCGCTCCGCGTCCGCCAGCGTCCGGTACGACCACACCGTGGTCGCCCGCACCATGGACTTCGGTCACGACGACACCACCAGCGTCTCGGGTCCCGGCACCCGCCCCAGCCCCAACGGCCCGGTGTGGGCCGAGGACAACCTGCACTTCACCCTGATCTCGCACAAGACCGGCCCGGACACCTACGCTGTCGAGATCGACGCGCGGGGCACCTACCAGGGCTTCGCTGACCCGCGCACCGGGAACGCTGAGCGCCTGCGCGGCCGGGTGCACGGCTGGTACGACCTGACCGTCACCTCCCCGAACGGCCCGAACCGGCTGTACGTGGCTCCGCTGGAGCCGGGCAGCATGAGCCAGGGTGACATCGTGCGCCAGTTCTTCGGTGGTGCGGCCACGGCTGTCGTCGGCGGCCACTACGGCTACGACTACGGCCGGATTAACGGCGTCAAGTACACGCAGGCTGGCTGAGGAAAACCAGCTGCGCTCCATGGCCAAGGATAGGTAGGTTTTACTCATGGCAACCAAGCTCAACCAGATGCTGGCGGTACGCTCGGGCGTCACGTCCGCCGCCGACAGCATGTACGCCCAGCTGAAGGACCGCCTCAGCCAGCGGGGCAGGCTCGCGGGACTGTCCCGCACGTACCAGCCCAACGTGGATGGCGGCCACGTCTACGCCCCGGAGCGGACCAAGGTCCAGGTCACGGTGGCCGACGCGCTCGCCCAGCTGGACAAGACGCTGACCCGGCTGTTCGACGTGGTTCTGACCACGGAGCGCACCAACGGCATCGCCGTGGCTGATCTCCGGGTGGACGGGGAGCTGATCGTCCCGAACGTGCCCGCGACGGGCTTCCTGTTCCTGGAGCGCCAGCTCGGCAAGCTCCGCGAGTTCGTGGAGGACCTGCCTGTCCTGGACGAGGCCGAGGACTGGGGCCAGGCGGGCGCTCCTGCGGGGCAGTGGAGGTCTGAGCCGGTCAAGACCGACAAGACCAAGAAGCAGCCGCGCAACCACGTCAAGTGGGAGCCCCCGGACTCCAGCTACACCCAGCAGGCCCAGGTCGAGACCTTCGCGGAGGACGTGCCCGAGGGCGTGTGGACGCTGGTCAAGTTCAGCGGGGCCATCCCGTCCGCTGCCAGGTCCGCGTACCTCGACAAGATCGCCCAGCTGCAGGAGGGTGCCAAGCTGGGCCGCGAGGAGGCCAACTCCACCGAGGTGACCGACGTGCACGCTGGCGCGGCCATCCTGGCGTTCGTCTTCGGCTGAGCCGCCGCTGCAAGACCCGGTTCCCCGTTTGCGGATGGGGGCCGGGTCTTGTAGTATGTAAAGCGAGCACAGACTCAGACTCCTCCTCAGACTCTTCCAAGGGGCACGCCGGGTTGACCCGGTGGCTCCGAACAGACTCAGACTCGCGCTCCAGACTCATACAGCACCGCTCTTTCGCGGACCGGCTAGAGGGCAGAGCATGGGAGGTCGGGGTTCGATTCCCCGGCCCGCTTCCTGGCTGCTGGGATAACCAACCCAGCCACCTGGAGCGGGCTAGCTTAATGGGAGAGCGCCTGGCATCAGACAGACCCTAGGCCCGACGCCGCGAACGTATGGCGGGGTAAGTGGTAGCCCAACTAGGAAGGGCAACTGCCTGTTAAGCAGTAGGTTGCGGGTTCAAATCCCGCCCACATACACAGGAGGCCCCCGCCAGGGTAGGCGGGGGCCTCCGCCTTTCTAGCTGGCCTTGGACGATCTGGCATGCATGACCACACCAGGCGGAGGACAAGGCAGCAACCCCGGAGCGCTGTCCCCGCCCGGTGGCATGGGCATCACCACGCAGGGGTTCGGGCAAGAGGGCTACGTCCTGGATTCCAGCGACATCGGCCCCATGGCCAAGCCGCAGCCCGAGGAGCAGGACTTCGCGGTCGGCGTACCGTACTACCTGCCCTTCGCCACCCCCTACCGGGATAGCTGGGAAATCTTCAGGGATGACCCGGTAACGGTCAAGCAGCTCGTTACGATGCGCCGCAGGGATGGCCAGGCGCGGGCGCTCTACCGCCTGCTGACCATGCCCATCCTGGCCAGCCTCAAGCACGCCGACGTGATCCCCCTGGACGGGGATACCGGGGGCGAGGAGGAGGCCGCGTTCTGCAAGAACATGCTCACCCTGCCCAAGAGCGCGGGCGGCATGACGCACAGCCTCAACCGGTTCGTGAAGCAGATGCTGCTGGCCCTGTTCAACGGCTTCACCGGCTGGGAGTTCGTGTACTGGAGGCCGAAGACCGGCCCCATGAAGGGCAAGTACACGATCCGCAAGATGGACTGGCGGCCCTCCGAGACGCTGACCTTCCTGCTGGACGGCCAGGGCGAGTTCAACGGCTTCCGGCAGCGCACGTTCTTCCAGGGAAGAACTATTGATGTCAAGATTCCCAAGGAGACCGCGCTCTACTACGCCACGCACGAGGCCGAGCGCCCCTTCTATGGGGTGTCCATGTTCGAGAGCGCCTTCTACCACTGGGATAAGAAGGAGAAGCTCTACTTCATCGCCCACCTGGCCGCGCAGCGCTCCGCCGTGGGCCTGCGGGTCGGCACCATGGTGCCCAACGCCGCCGTGCAGGACAAGAACCGGTTCATCGCCGCGCTGGCCCAGCTGGGCCTGGCCCAGTACATCGCGCTGCCCAACGCCGACTGGACCGTCCAGACGCTGAACGAGACCTCCAGCCGGTTCGACTTCCTCGGGCTGATTAACCACCACAACAGCCAGATGTCCAAGTCCGTGCTGGCCCAGTGGTTTGACGACGTGCAGGGCGGCGGCTCGACCGGCGGGGACTCCTCCCTGGTGGACTTCGGCAAGCAGTCTGACGTGACGTTCTTCCAGATGCTGGAGGGCATCCTGGAGGAGATGGCCGAGATCATCTCCAACGAGGTGTTCCCGCGCTTCGTGGACTGGAACTTCGGGACCGAGAAGTACCCCCAGTGGAAGTGGGGACCGCTCACCGCCGAGCAGAAGGCCGCGATTCAGGACACCTTCGACAAGCTCGCCACCGCCGGGCAGCAGGCCAACGTCACCCCCGAGTTCATGCTGGACCTGGAGCAGCGCATGGCCGCTGAGCTGGGCTTCAACATCGACTACGACAAGATCAAGGAAGACCGCGAGAAGCAGCAGGAAATGATGCAGCAGCAGGCCCAGGCGCAGATGCAGGCCGGGGCCATGGGCGGAGGGCTCCCCGGCCAGGGCCAGCCGCCAGCGGGCTCCCCGGTCGGCCCGAACGCCGCAGCGGGGAATAGCGTGCCCGGCGGAGCGCCTTCTCCAGTAGGAGGTCCGCCTCCTCCGATACCGCAACCACCGACTGGGGCGTAGTACCAGATATGGGCACCTCGGCGGAGGAAGCTCTCGCCGCACTCGCACGCGACCTGATCGAGGAAATCAGCGCCGGTCGCGCTATCGAGCTTGCCGAAGCGTGGGCGGCTGACCCTGACGCTGACCCCGTGGAGCTGGCCCGGTTCAACGTCCGGCCGTTCCAGCGGACCACCACGGTGCGCGGCCGGAAGGTGGTCGAGAACGTCGGGGCGCACACCGCCGAGCGCGGCGGGTTCGGAGCCCCGGCCAGCGCGGGCATGCAGGGCGAGCACGCCAAGCAGCAGTCCGCCATGGAAAAGCTGCAGTCCCCCGACATCACCGGCCCCGGCCTGCCGCACCCCGGCGGCTGGATTCCGGAGGCCAGCTGGATTAAGGGCCAGGCTGAGTGGGCCGCCAAGGGTGAGGCCATCTGGAAGGCCAACCAGTGGAAGGCCCACGCCAAGCTGCACGAGGGGATCGGCAAGACCGCCTCACACGTCACGCACCTGGACAAGACGCGCGGCAAAGAAGGCGGCTTCATTCCCAACCGCTTCGGCGGGACGGACACCGCCCACCACCTGACGGAAGCCCAGAAGCGGCTGCAAGCCGCCCGCGAGGGCGGGGAGGGTGACCCAGGCGTGCACATCGGGCACGCCTACAGGCATCTGATGGAGGCGCACCGCGAGGGCACCGAGAAGGCCCTGCCCCAGGCTGCCTCCAAGGAGGAGCGCGCCCACGTCGAGGAGGGCCTGAAGCAGATCCGGGGTCACCTGGACACCCTCGACAAGTCCATGGGCATGAAGAAGGGCAGCTCGTCCAAGCCCCTCGAAGCCGACATCGAGAAGGCCAGGGACCAGGGCAGGCTGCGCGAGCGCCTGAAGCAGATCCAGGTCGGCAGCACCCGGAACAAGATTCTCTACCCGAACGGCCTGGACAAGCGCCGGTCCCGGCTGTGGGACCCGCCAGAGGGAGGGTCGGGCGAGAGCGTCGAGCAGCACCTGGGCCGCGCCGAGCAGCTGCTGGGCGAGACCGGGTACGGTCCCGGTGCGGTCGCGGACGCTTATCACCACCTGCACGAGGCGCACCGGCTCGGCGTAGAGGATGCCCTGCCCAGTGCGACTAAGCCGGAGGATAAGCAGCAGGTCCGCGAGGGCCTGGACGCTATCCAGGCGCACATGGAGGAGCTGGACCGGCTGACCGGCTCAGACCCCAAGCGGACCCAGCAGCTGCTGGGCGGGGTCCAGGAGCAGGAGGAGCGCTCCAGGTCCGCTCACGAGAGGCGCGAGTACGAGAAGAACTCCGCCCCGAACTACCTGGCCCCCGGACGCAAGGTCATTGACCCCAGGTTCTCGGCTACGGGCGATCCGGGGGCGCACAACGGCACCGTCACGCGGGTCTACCAGGGTGACTACGGTCCTCGCGTGGACCTGCAGTGGAACGACGGCAAGGAGGGCTCCTACAGCCTGGACGCGGCCAAGGAGCTGCTGCGGCCCGCGCCCGGTGAGGCACCCGCCCCGGAGGGCACCTTCCAGCCGGAGGCCAAGGCCGACACCGGCATGGAGGCTGACCTCGCCAAGGCCAAGTCCCAGGCGCTGGTCGGCAAGACGGTCAGGGCCAGCCCGGACGCGAAGGGCTGGGAGGCCGACTGGGCGTCACGCATCCTGAAGGGCGGCGTGGGCGTCGTCACTGATGTCCCCAATGAGATTTTCGACATGGGGGCGGAGGACTGGGAGAAGAACACCCAGCACTGGGTCAACGTCCAGGTTCCCGGTGTGGATCACCCCATCGCCCTGCCTCCCGACGCGCTCATCGAGCACCAGCCCGCTCCGCCCAAGGGCGCGGAGGCCGTGCACCCGCAGCTGGGCAGTCACCTGGTCCGGCTGCCAGGGGATTCCATCAGCCAGCGGAACTACGCGCACGTCCCGCGCCCGGTAGACGTACCACCTCCGGTGCCCCCGTCCACGAACGAGCAGGCACTCACCCAGGCGCTGGCCGACGCCAACAAGCGGCTCGCCCAGCACGCCGAACGGGACACCCAGCGCCGCCAGGACCAGCTGCAGCAGAACCTGGCGGAGACACGGGCTAAGGAGATGGAGGCGCGCGGCATCGCCGCACCGGGGACCTACCAGCCGCTGTCTGACGCAGAGTTCGCTCACCACGTCAGCCAGCTGGAGGAGACTATCTCCGACGCCCTGCGCAACGGGCTGGCGACGGATCAGCAGTTCGCCCTGGACAAGCACGGCACCGTCTGGGACCCGGATCGTGCCGTCCAGCACCAGTCCATCATCAGCTCCTTCCTCAACCAGCAGGTGGACGTGCCCAGCCAGCACCAGGCCATCATGGTCGGCGGGCCGCCCGGAGCCGGGAAGACCACCATGCTCGCCCAGCACGAGGGGATCAGGCCGGGAGAGTACGCCATCGTCAACACGGACCACTTCAAGGAGGAGCTGGTCCGGAGAGGCATGGTGCCCGAGGTTCCGGGGCTGTCTCCCATGGAGGCGTCCGCCCTGGTGCACGAGGAGTCCGCTTACCTGCACGACCTGGCCGCAGCAGAGCTGCAGAAGCGCGGCAAGAACATCATCTTCGACGGCACCATGCGCCATGCGGAGATCACCCGCGACCGCCTGCAGCAGCTGAAGCGACACGGGTACAACGTCGGGGCCATGTTCGTGGACGTGCCGGTGGAAGCCTCGCTGGAGGGCGCTGAGTCGCGGTACCGCCGGGGGCTGGAGGAGTACCGGGCGGGCCGGAACCCCATGGGCGGACGGCACGTGCCGCGCTCCGTCATCCTCTCCGGGGAGACCGGTCCCGGCCGGACCCAGGCGCTGGACACCTTCGAGGCCCTGCAGCCGGACTTCTCCTGGTGGGAGCACCACGACGGGATGACGAACAAAATGATCGGGCACGCCACCGCCCAGCAGCAGAGCGGCGGGGGCATCCCCTCCGTTGAGGAGCTGCGCAAGCAGATGGAGGGCGGGACCTACACCGGGGCGACCGAGGCGGAAGCCAGGGCGAGGGAGAAGGGTACGGCAACCTAACCCTCCAGCTATTGACTTATGACAAGACCGTATGCTACTGTTCATGGCGGAGGCGTCTGACATGAATGACCAGGAAGTAAGGCTGCGTGACCTGATCAGCCAGCTAGAACGCGGGCAGATCAGCACGGCAGACGCGGCTGCCCAGGTCCGGACGCTGCGGTTCCCCAAGCCAGCCAGCAAGACCGCGTACCAGACCATGGAGGCCGACGCGGCAGGTGATCCTGCCATCCCGGTCAAGGGGTCGTTCTTCGTCGTGTCGCAGGCGTTCACGGCGGGCCGCATCACCCGTGAGCAGTACGAGGCGCTGGCTAAGGCCGCCGCTGAGGCCATGAAGGGAAGTCAGGGAAATGCTGCCGCCGGACCCCCCGCCTCCGTACCGGGGCAGGCACCGGGGCAGGCTGAGGATCAGCTGGCCTGACGTTTTCCTCTGGGCTGTCGCGATCTCCGTCATCATCTACATCATCTGGCTGCTTGCGTAGAACATCCCATGAGCACACACGACGCCCTGAACAAGCTGGCCAAGTGGCGTAACTTCTTCGCCTCCTGGCAGCTGGGCACCCGTCCCGCGAATGACGGCGAGTTCCTGGCGGTGCGGAACCAGCGTGAGCTGTTCATCATCCTGCGTGCTGAGGTCAACGCCTTCACTCGCCTGATGATCGACAAGGGCGTCATCACCGCCGAGGAGTTCGACGCCGCGCTGGGGGACGAGGCCCTGCTCCTGGACGAGGACTACGCGCGGTCCTACCCAGGCTTCACCACCTCGGATCAGGGCCTGCACATGGAGATGCCGCAGGCGAAGCAGACTATGGACAGGCTGGGGTTCCCGCCGTGAGGTAGCCTGGTGCTGACGACGCGGGGTGGAGGAGCTAGGTACCTCGCTGGGCTCATAACCCAGAGGTCGCGGGTTCAAATCCCGTCCCCGCTACCAAGGCGATACCCTGACCGTGACGGAGACACCGCAGCTAGGCCATGGACTGCGGGTCTCCGTCACCTCGGTTTTCGCAGGGCTCGGCAGCTATCTCGCCCTGATCACCAGGAACAACCCGTACGGCACCTCGAAGCAGCTGTTCGCCCGCCCGGACGTGAGCGCCGAGATTGACAGCGCCCTGGACGAGGCGCGGGAGGCCGCTCAGCGGGCCGTCACCGACGCCTGGGACGCCCAGGAGGGTCCGGCCGGGCACGCGGTGCTGGAGCACCTCCTGCACGACGTGGAGCGCGCCTACAGCCTCCGGCTGCTGCGGGGCATGGTCCGGACCGCCTACCTGTCCGTGACCACGGGCCAGTTCGTCCCCGGAGTGACCGCCCCCGGAGCCAACCCCGCCATGGAATCCGCCCAGCAGCGGGCGCAGGCCGTCCAGGACGCGGTGTCCGCCTTCGCCGCGCGTGCCCTGCACCGCAACGCCCTGAGCATCGACGTGGCCACCGGGCACGCCCGGACCGAGGCTCAGCTGGCCGAGGCGCACGCCAGCGACGGCGGGAAGTGGAAGCGGTGGCACGCGCACGTGGACAGCCCGGTCTGCTGCCACTGGTGCCGGAACCTGAACGGCGTGACCATCCCGCTGCACGAGAGCTTCCTCTACCACATAGGGCCAGCCGTGGACCTGACCGGGCACGGGCACCTGACCCAGCCGCCGCACCCCTACAAGAACAGGCTGCCCGGCCCGAAGCTCCACCCGCACTGCCAGTGCTGGCTGGAGATCGTGGATGCGCCGGGGACCGCCGTACCATCAGGAGGAGGCGGCCAGGTAACCAATCCCCCCCATTACCTGGCCGCCGCCGAAATCAGGGCCATGCCCGAGGAGAAGTACAGCTCCATGCTGGCGTTCCTGCGGGCCGCGACTCACGAGCTGGGGAGCTTGCTCAGGAGGCTGGTGCGGCGTGACAGGTGAGAAGGTCCCTGGTCTGATGCGGGCCAGGCTCATCCTGGAGTACGACGACGGCACCGTGCATTCCTTCGACGCGGAGGAGCCTGCCGACGTGGTGATGAAGCTGGACTACGCCCCCGCCGCTGGCTTGATCGGTCCCGAGGTGTCCGTGTCAGGGCCTGCCTACATCGCCCCTTACGCAGCCGGTGTCGGCACGATCATGGGTGCCACCCTGAGCATCAAGGCCGGGTTCGCGCCCATGAGGTACCGCAATGGCTGAGGTCACCAGGAGATTCCGGGCCAGCGGCACCATCCCGTACGCCCAGGCCATCACCACGCTGTTCACCCACGCCCGCACCAGCAGCCATGACTTCGAGTTCGGGCCGGTCGGGAATGTCAGTGTGCTGGTCAATAATGGCCTGGCAGTGACGGGCGAGGAGGACGTAGTGTCAGCTATCTCCGATCTTCTCGAAGAAAAGGTGCCTGGCCTGTTCCCAGCTGAGTCCTTAGGCCCCTATAATGGGTGCATAGCACGCTGAGGGAGGCGACGTGGGCAGTCTGGAGAACATCGAAGCCGCTCACGCCTACGCCCAGAAGAAGTATGGCTACGGCCAGGCGTCCTGGCAGGAGTTCTTCGAGAAGGGCCAGTACTCGACTCCCGTTGAAGTGCAGCTCGCGCTCCCCCCGCAGCAGCCGAACCCCAGCACCATCGCCGGGCAGGCCGCAGCCGCCAAGGCTGCCGGAGCCGGGACCGGCAAGCACATCCGTACCGCAGCGGGCATGCGGAAGTTCAAGGGCGGGATCGGGAACCTGATCATCCCCCACGGGCGTCACTTCATCAAGGGAGCGCCGGGCCATTGGGCCAAGGGCTGGATCAGCCAGGAGAAGTGGGTCGCGAACCAGTGGAAGAAGCACCCGCATAACCCGAACCTGGCGCACCACGCTATCCAGGCGGGCAGCCACAAGCTGGTCCAGGCGGGCGAGCACGCGGTGGCTGCGCACCACGCCGTGGAAGTCCACGTACCCAAGGGCACTGACCTGGACGACCCGGTGGCCGTCAAGAACGCCACCAAGGTCCTGCACCACGGCAACGAGTTCGCGCTCCTCAGCCAGCACGGGGGCCTGGGGAAGGTCCAGAAGCACACCGAGTCCACCAAGACGAGCCTGAAGGCGTCGTACAAGCCGCTGCCGCACGGCGGGGTCACCAAGAAGTCGGTCGGGTTCGAGGGCCAGCACACCGCGTGGGTGCCGCACGACTGGCAGGTGTACAAGGCCGACAAGCCGGACTCCCACCTCCAGGGCAAGTGGGCGAAGGACCCTCAGGGCAACTGGCACCTGATTCACAAGAGCGGGCACATCGAGCCCAAGCCGTACAGCTCTGACCCCGAGGCGTGGGCAGCCAAGGGCGGCATCGTCCCGGACGAGGGCCACCCGTCAGCGGGCGCGTCCCCGGATCACATTGCCCCCACGACTGAGCCAGGGCACGAGCCGGGCAAGGTGGACGTGGGCGGGGTCGCGGCCACCAAGGACGAGATCAAGTCCGCTATCGCCCACCTCCAGGCTGCCCAGTCCACCAACGTGAAGGGGCCGCTGAAGTCCAAGGGTCACCCGCTCGCCGCCATGGACTACATGGGGATCAGCAAGGTCGAGCTGGAGAAGCACCCCGAGCTGAAGGTCTCCGCCGGGACCAAGCAGAAGCACGTGGGCCAGGTCAAGCTGGCCGTGCTGCACCACCTCCAGGGCAAGCTGGACCAGCTGTCCAAGGACGAGGCGGAGGCCGCGCACGCCAAGGCAGTCAAGGAGCAGGTCAAGGCCCAGGCCGCGCACGCCGAGAAGCTCACCCCCGCGCTGAAGAAGTGGGGCGGGGTCGAGGCGACCAAGGAGCAGCTGGGCGAGGCAGCCCAGTGGCTGGACGCCACCATGGGCGGCAAGCAGTCCTTCAAGCAGGCCATGAACAAGACCGGTAACCCGCTGGCCAGCGCGGATTACATGCAGGCCGCGAAGGATTACCAGAAGGCCCACCCCGCCAGCACCAAGGGCTGGTCCACCAAGAAGCTCATGCTGGAGTCCATCAAGGAGCTGCAGGGCCAGGCGGCGGTAGCGGATCAGCAGACCGGGCACGACGTGGCCGCGTACGTGCACGAGCACCTGGCATCAGCGGTGGGGACGACCCACCCGCTGAAGGAGGGCTGGGATCAGTCGGCGGAGGGAGCCATCGGGGCCGCCCTGTTCCTGTCCCACAAGAACAAGTCCGTTTATCACGTCTCCCTGTCCGCGTATGCCCCTGGTGTCTGGGCTGTCAGCAAGATGCCGCCGAGCGGAGACAAGCAGCACATGCTGGTCACGCCGGATCACAAGGTCAAGATGGTGCTGGCGGGCGGGCAGGGCACGCACGAGTACGACGAGGACCACATCGCGAAGATCGTGGCCGAGTGGGTCAACGGCCCGGAGAAGGGACCGACGCCGGAGGAGAAGGACCAGGCCCTCAAGGAGCTGAAGGACAAGCTCGCCCCGCCTGAGCCCGAGTACACCCCGCCCGGCGTGCCTGTCATCACCAAGCTGAAGCTCCCGGAGCCCAAGCCGTCGAAGGCCACTGACGTTTACCCGTCACTCAAGAAGCCTGAGCCGAAGCCGGGCTTCAACGTGCCCGCCAGCCTGTCCCGGTTCCTGGATAAGAAGAAGCCGCAGCACGACAAGGGCATTCACTACGACACGCTGCCCAAGACCATCCGGGAAGCGCTGCTGCACTCGAAGAACACCACCCACCCCCTCTACGTCGGCCAGGTCCCGCACGGCGGGAGCACCCCCGAGACCAGCTGGGTGCACCAGTTCGTCAAGCCCAGCAAGGGCACCTACTACAAGGTTCACGCCATGAACTTCGGGGGCGAGTGGGTCCCCTCCATGACGAAGCATGTGGATGGCACGCTGGGCGAGCAGGTCTACTCCCTGGACGAGATCGCGGACATCGTGCAGCGCGGGGCCAAGCCCGCTGAGGTGCCGGACAAGAGCCCGCCGAAGCTGGAGGACGTGCTCCAGAAGGTCATGTCGCTGCCGAAGGAGGAGCCGTCGCCCGAGTTCGGGCAGGGCCAGGTGCCCACCATGGAGTGGGTGTCGCAGCACGAGTGGCCGGACATCCACGCTGCCGTCACCGGGGCGACCGCGATCCCGAACAACAGCTCGACGGATGAGGCCATCGCCAAGGCGCTCTACATGTCGGACCACTTCAAGAGCGACCGGTTCATCATCCCCAGCACCCTGGGCGGCTGGACTTCGAGCAGCGAGCACCCGAAGACCGGGGCGTTCGGGGCTCCCAGCTCCTGGCCGAACGGGTACTACCACGTCACCCCGGATCACCAGGTCATTCAGGTGGACAAGTTCGGGAACGAGGTCGCGCTGCCGCCCGAGGCGATTCTGGAGATCGCTAACGCGCACCTGAAGCCGCAGGCCAAGGAGCCCGAGCCGCAGCAGATGGTCGGGGTGAAGGTCGGCAGCTATTCAACCCAGTTCCCGGCCGGGTCCAAGGTCTACATCTGGAACCCCGACAGCGAGCCCGCCAAGAACTACGGCTGGGACGCGAACGAGGTCCAGTACGTCGAGGAGCCCACCGGCACCTGGTGGGTAGTCACCCCCGGCGGCGGGAAGTCCAAGACCCAGGCGCAGAAGCAGGTCGTCGCGGATGGCACGCTGGTGCCCTACGTCCCGGAGGGCGAGAAGAAGGAGCCCGAGGGCAAGCCGGTGGAAGTGCACATTGGCGGCAAGCTGGTGCACTCCGCCCCGCCCGGCACCACGCTGTGGTACGACGCCACCGAGGACCCGACCGGCTCAGAGCTGTCCGTCTACATGAAGTCGCCGGACGGCCAGTGGACCTACGTCAAGCCGAGCGGCAAGGTGGAGACCTCCTGGAACAGCGACGAGTCCCTGAACCAGGGGATTCTGAGCGGGGAGATGGCCCCGTACGATCAGGGGGCCAAGCAGTACGCCAAGGACATCGGGGCCACGAAGACCGAGGGCAAGCCGAAGGAGGACCCTCCCGCCGTCCAGCAGGACATCCCCGTCAGCTACCAGGGCAAGATCGTCGGGCATGCCCCGGCCGGGTCCAAGGTCTACTGGTACGACCTGGGCAAGGCCGAGGAAGAGCATTCCGTCAAGTACGTGCAGCACCCGGACGGGTCCTGGTGGTCCTACGACGACAAGGGCAAGCACGCCAGCGCGTTCGACTACTCGGGGTACGCCAAGGACGGGTCCATCAAGGAGGTCGGCACCAAGAGCACCGCGAAGGCCGACGCGCCGCTGACCCCGGTCCCGGAGGAGAAGCCGAAGGACATCCCGGTCGTCACCTCAGACGGGCTGAGCAAGGGCATGGTGCCTGCGGGCTCCAAGTTCTACAAGTTCACGGATACGAACCACACCCAGTGGGTCTACGTGCAGAAGCCGGACGGCTCCTGGTGGCGGGCTCAGGCTTCCGGCAACAGCCTGAGCAAGCTCTACTCCAACCCGCTGGAAGGCCCTAACAAGGACGACATCAAGCCGTACGACGGGCCGACGCCCGAGCAGATTGCCCATGTCGAGGATCTGGCCACCGTCAAGGCCGCGCTGGACAGCGGGACCGTCCCCAGCAAGCTCGGCCAGACCAGCGCCATGGCGTACATGGCTCACCTGCTGGCCAGCAGGTCCGCCAGCTACTGGCACAGCGAGTACATCATCCACCAGGCCAGCAACGGCACCTGGGTTCAGGGCTACCCGCCCGCCGGGGCCGAGCACTACAAGCTGTTCCCGAAGACCATGACCGCCGAGCACATCGTGCCGCCGAGCCCCTCGAACGAGACCTCGGTCAAGACGCCCGTCAGCTTCGAGGAGATCAAGGCTGCCGTCAACCAGCACCTGGTGCCCAACGCGGTCTCCATAAACGGCAAGGTCTACAAGCACGGGTACTACTACAACCCCAAGGGCAAGGCGTACCTGGAGATCAAGAAGGGGCACGGCGGCTACTACTCAGAGGACAAGGGCAGTTACGCCTGGCACCAGGTCAACGGCAACGTCAAGTACGTCACCGCGACCTACGCCGAGCAGCAGCTGGAGAAGAACACCGAGTACCACGCGGTGCCCAAGCCGCAGGCTGCGGATCAGGTGCTGAAGAACGTCAAGTTCGCCACCACCATGGAGCCGGGGAACTGGCACCTCTACAGCTCCAAGGAAGCCTCCGGGGTGGCGCAGAGCCACCTGACCGCGCACCAGGACGGCAGCGCGGTCTACCATGACGCTGGCCTGGGGGATAAGACCCTGCCCGAGTCCGGGGTGGAGGCCCTGCTGGCGGGCGGCACGCTGCTGGACGAGCACGGGAACACCGTGGTCAAGCCGGGCGTGCAGCCAGGGCAGTACCACCTGTTCGGCAGCAAGGGCAAGAGCGAGCAGGAGATGGCCGCGCTCCTGGAGAAGCTGGAGAAGGCTGACCCTGGCGACTGGGCCAAGCACCTCCACGAGTTCATGGGCAGCGCCAAGCACCAGCTGGACCCCGAGCCCTCCAAGCTGTGGGCCAGCTGGTGGAACACCAAGGGCAAGGTCACCGGCCAGCAGCAGCTCGACGGCCTGAAGTCCCTGGTGCGCGAGCTGCTGCTCATCCCCAAGCAGGCCGCAGCCAAGCCCGCCGAGGTGACCTTCCTCAAGTCCGCCCCGGACGGGATTCACTCCTCCAAGCAGGTGTTCTCCTGGACCCCCAACGGGTGGGCCAAGCCGTACGGCGGTGACCTGTCCAAGGGCTGGCTGGACGGGAAGTACCAGTCCAGCTCAGCGCTGGGCGACAAGATCAAGGCCATCAGCGCGGAGTTCGGCAACGGCAAGGTGGTCGGCACCCACGTTGCCTCCATGTCCAAGGATCAGAAGCTCGCCTGGCTGAAGGCGTGGAAGTCCGGGGACATGGCATCGGTGTTCGACATCGACGCGAGCACCGGCAAGGTCTCCCCGGTCCACCCCGGAGCCCCGAAGAACGCCGTCACGCACCAGGTGAACTGGTCCCCGCTGGACCCGAGCCAGGTCCCGGCCACCCAGGTCATCGAGGGCGAGTGGACCAAGGGCAACGTCATCATGCCCAAGAAGGAGGTGAACAACTACATCATCAAGATGGGGTTCAAGAACCCCGAGTGGCTGAGCGAGCAGCAGAAGCTCTCGCTGGTCGGCGCGCACATGGACCACGACCAGGACAAGGTGGACCTGCTCACCGGCATGGCGAACGCCGACTTCGAGGCCGGGAAGCCCGGCAAGACGAACACGCCGGTCTGGACCGAGGGGCTGAAGCCCGCCAAGTCCTACGACTCCTACCTGGAGAACCAGCAGTCTGCCTACGAGTGGTCCCAGCAGGCCACGAAGGACTTCCTGGAGGATCACAAGGACGAGCTGGCCCCGCAGCTGGCGGAGGTGGCCGCCAAGCACGGGCTGCCCTCCTCGCAGGTCATCGACTACGGCTACGGCGGCGAGGTGGTCCAGGGGTGGATGGAGGACGTGCACGCCAAGCACGTCGCGGAGCAGAGCAAGCCGGTCTGGAAGAAGGTAGACACCGGGGCGCTGCCCAGCCACGGCCACCCCGTCTTCAAGTACGTCAAGACCATCCCCTACACCGGGGAGGCCAGCAACTGGTTCGTCAAGCCCGCGCCCAAGGCAGGCGCGGAGTGGCGGCTGGACCAGGAGCACGCCGCCAACATGCTGGGCCGGGCGCTGGGGTTCCAGACCGCGAACAGCGAGATCACCACCATCGACGGCCAGACCATGCAGGCCCAGGCCGAGATCAAGGGCAGCCCGCTCGGCCAGTACACCGACATGCAGCCGTGGTCCACCTTCACCCCCGAGCAGATCGCGGACATCGCCGCCGAGCACCTGCTGGACTGGACCATCGCCAATGACGACTCGTCCCCGAACAACCTGATCAAGCGTGACGACGGCCGGATCGTCGGCATCGACAAGGGCCGGGCCTGGGGAAACATGCAGTGGCCGGGCCTGGCGGGCGACAGCAGCATGGACACGATGACGAAGCTCATCTACACCAAGCTGTACGACGCCATCCGCAAGCACGAGATCTCCAAGGAGACCGCTGACGCCGCGTTCGTCCGGATCATCAAGCAGGCTCGCAAGATGGAGGCGACCTCCGACGCCAAGCTGCGCGCCATCCTGGAGGCCGGGTTCGCGAACCGCCCCGGTAAGTACGGGGACCCCAAGGAACTCATAGACGAGACCATCAAGCGCAAGAACAGCCTGGAGGAGGACTTCACCAAGCTGTGGGCGCAGGTCTACGCCGACGCGGGGTACGCGGTCGGGGCAGCGGACGACCCGCACGCGGAGGGCACCCCCTGGGGACCGGTGCACGGCAAGGCAGCCCACGGCGTCATCCTGTTTGACGACAAGGGCCGGATCATGCTCCGGGAGCCGAGCAACCACTACGGCGGCTACTCCTGGACGTTCTCCAAGGGCGGCGCGAACCCCGGCGAGACCCCGCTGGAGACCGCGATCCGGGAGACCGCCGAGGAGACCAAGCTGAAGGCCCACTCGGTGCTGGGCTACGTGCCCGGAGCGTTCACCGGCAGCACCTCAGCGGCCAGCTACTTCTACTTCGGCCTGAAGGAGCACACCACCGACGCCCCGGAAATGGATAACGGGGAGACGTGGAACGTCAAGTGGGTCACCAAGGCCGAGGCCAAGAAGCTCATCGCCCAGACCGAGAGCGAGGCGGGCAAGGCCCGTGACCTGAAGATCCTGGACGCTGCCTTCGAGGCGCACGCCGCGTCCAAGGCCCAGGGCTTCCCGGTCATGGAGGCCGCTGCCCCCGGAGGGGCTGGCACCGGGCTGCCGGAGGTGCCCAAGGCCAAGCTGGGCGCGAGCCACGGCGGGGTGCCGCTGCACTCCGGGTTCAGCGAGCCCGACTTCATGGATCACGTGCACGCGAGCAAGAGCTTCGGGCAGGCCGCGTTCTTCGGCGGGCCGGACGTGGAGTACGGGCACTTCGTGGTCTGGAAGGAGCTGGATAACAAGAACGCCGACGTTATCCACGGTGAGGGCGGGGCGCGCGGGGCAGGGCTGAAGGCCCTGGAGGCGTGGGCCAAGAAGCACGTGACCGGCGGCTCGGGCGACGAGTTCGACCCGAGCGTCCCGGACACCCAGACCGTCTACGAGGGCACCGAGAACCTGCCCGGACCCGCGCCCGCGCACAGCCAGGACCGGGCCGGGCTGGACGGCGAGGTCGGGTTCTACAACAAGATCATCAAGGCGGCCCGCACCGTCTCGCGGCACGCGGCGGACAAGAACTTCAACGCGGGCGTGCTGCAGGAGATGGACAGCGTGAAGCAGCAGCTCACCAAGCTGCTGGAGGGCATAGAGCACACCGACCCGAGCAACGAGTGGGCCAAGGAAGCCAAGCCCGCCGTCCAGCTCTACCTGGATTACATCAAGCAGGTGGAGACCGCGAAGGAGACCAGCGGGACGTTCAAGCCAGGCGACCTGCCCCGGTACCTGCCGCCGGAGAAGCCCAAGGCCGAGGTCAAGGAGGAGCCCAAGAAGACCGAGGTCAAGGTCACCATGCGGTCCCCGTGGAGGCCCGCGACGAGCGACACCACCAACCTGTCCGCGCTGTCGCAGGAGGACGGCCAGCTGCACACGGGCGGGGGCAAGGCCGGGTTCGAGATCAGCGGCGGCAAGGTGTTCCACATCGAGCTGCCCACCGGGGAGTGGATCGACCTGTACCCCGGCGGCTCCGTCAGCAATGAGACCAACAGCTACGGGATTCCGGTAGCCCACTTCGGCCACATCAAGTTCCAGGCCGTGGCCGAGGACGGCTCCGCCTCGCTGGAGCGCATCCGCGAGCAGCTGCAGGAGATGGGCCTGCCCATGGAGGAGGCCACCCACGAGGACATGGAGCTGTACTACTGGCGGCACATGTACCACGTGCTGCACGACCGCCGGGACGGCCCGAACGGGCACGAGAGCAGTTCGGTCTACGCCAAGGTGGCCGCCGCCGTCGAGGAGGGAAAGAAGGCCCACGGGGTCGCGCCGGGCACGGACCTGGAGCGCGGCGGGCTGTCCCCGGACGACGAGCTGGCCATCTGGCACAAGGCGTGGGGCAACGTCACCTCTGAGCAGCACGTGCAGGAGTTCGCGGACAACGGCGGGCACCTGCCACACTTCAAGCACTACAGCCTGCACGACGCGGGCCAGGCGGGCGGACGCCCGGTCTGGCACCGGTTCGACATGGACCAGAAGATGGTGTCCGGGTGGAAGATGCCGGACCACATCTTCGTCACGCACCCGGATAAGGGCGCGGTGCGCATCATCCGGTCGGGCGGGCAGTACTCCAAGGACTTCCGGTTCCGGCACCTGGGGCTGAACCTGAACGGCCAGGGCAACCCGCCGAGCACCGGGGCGACGGACTTCGTGTTCGCCAACCTCAACTCCGAGAGCGGCCACGTCATCGCCAACCCGCGCATCCTCGCGCAGACCACCAACTACGGGTGGAACGGGGATAACTGGGGCCGCATCTGGAACCGGGTCAAGAAGAGCTACTTCGACCCGGAGAAGGCCGCAGCGTGGCAGGGCATGGAGACCATGTTCCAGGGCGGCTGGTCCCTGCTGGACGACATCGAGGCGGTCCGGGCAAACAGCTCCAGCCAGCGGCAGCAAATGATTGACGAGCTGCACAGCCTGGGCATCACCACCATCCGGGGGCTGCCGGTCGAGGACAGGATCGGCACTGACAACACCTGGTCTGCGGTGAAGAAGAAGATCCGCGAGCACTGGAAGGCGCACCCCGAGCTGCTGGACCCGCACTACGAGCCGGAGCTGACCACCGAGGCCGGAGCCCAGGCTGCCGAGTCCGGGAAGGCCGCAGCCAAGACTGCCACCAAGGAGTCCGCTGTCAAGGAGTCTGCCGCCAAGGCCCAGGCCACGGCCCAGGTTGCCGCCGTCATCGCCAGCACCGGGAACGCCGAGGCGGATAAGGTCCTCCAGGACCCCGCCAACGAGGTCTACGCGAATGCCGACGTGCCCGGTTACCACTACGTGAAGCTGCCGACCGGGGACTGGAAGAAGATCAAGCCCCAGGGAGTCATGTACTCCAAGAACAAGGACGGCGTGGGCGGGCCGACCGTCAACCAGTACGAGAAGTACATCCTCGACGGCACCTTCCAGCTGGTCAAGCCAGCCGAGGCACCCAAGACCTTCCAGCAGATCCTGGATGACCCGGCTAACAAGGTGTACTACTCCGCGAGCGGCGGCAGCAGCCAGTACGTCAAGGCACCGGACGGCACCTGGCACGTGTCCACGGACGGCGGGGCTACGCACATGCCCTTCAAGCCGGATAGTAGCCAGTCCAAGGTCTTCAACCAGTCCGTGGAGGAGGGCGGCCTGCAGCTCCAGGCGAAGCCGTCCGGGCAGCCGAAGGTCGGGGAACTCTCGGCTGACCAGGTGCTCAGCGACGTGAACAACACGGTCTACACGCACTCCGCTCCCGCCTTCGCGGGGAACAAGTACGTCAAGGACCCGCAGGGCAACTGGCACCTCATTAACAAGAAGGGAGTCGTCACCTCGTATGAGGCCGGGAGTCCGGGTGCGGAGGTAGCGGACGAGCTGGCCGCGTCGGGCGAGCTGAACCTGCTCATCGAGCCAGGCGAGGGTGACCCGAGCGCGGGTGCGGAGGCCATCCTGACGAACAAGGCGAACTTCGACATTTACACCGACCCGAAGGTGCCTGGCACGAAGTACGCCCAGTCGAAGAACACAGGCGACTGGTACCTGATCAAGGGCGGGAAGATTGCCAGCTACCTCCCGCAGGGCAGCGCCCCGGCGCAGGATTACGACGACCTGCTGAGCGAGGGCGGACTCGTGCAGGCGTCGGCTCCCATCATCCTGCACATGGACCCGGCGCTGGCGGACCCGAAGGAGCTGCACACTGACGTTCACGGGAACGTCTACGACTACGGCCTGGCGTTCGACAAGATCATGCAGAAGCAGGACGAGCAACTCAAGCTGCTGACCCAGCTGGTAGGCCAGTGACGATCAGCGGGGCGTGAACGAGCAGGCCCGCAAATGGCAGCACCGTCTGGACATGGACTTCCCGCGCGGGCTGCTGGCCGCCTGGAACGGCAAGGACGACACGGGGGATCGCGACCCGCACGTCTACCTGTGCCCGCGCATCGAGGTGGTGGGCATGCACGGGCTGGACCCGCTGGTGTTCCTGCCCGTGCCTGATTTCGACAAGGTAGTCCAGCCCGGAGCTATCCAGAAGTACGAGAGGGTCCAGTCCTCGCCCTGCAAGGTGGTCGAGGTGACCTTCGCAGGCGGGCGGACCATGGCCTGGAGCGACGGGCTCACCGAGCGCCAGGTGCAGGAGTCCGAGGATCACCGGGACAACGCCATGGAGCTGTACAAGAAGGCCGGGCAGAGCGCCTGGACCCCGCCGCCGGAGGACGCGGAGTGAAGGTCTGCGTCTGGTACGACGAGCGGTACGGCCCGGCGGTGCTCGCCACCATCCCGGAGGACGGCGAGCTGCCGCAGTTCGCCAAGATCCCGTACACCCTGCCGCCTGCCATCGAGCAGCAGTACCTGGGCAAGGGCAGCGGGGTGGACTGGGAGGAGTGGGCCGAGCACCTGACCGAGCGCCTGCCGCACCACGGGCAGTGGTCCGTCGAGGAGGTGCCGGACGGCATGACCCCGAGGCAGGCGCTGTCCCAGGTCCGCAAGCGCGTGGGAGATCGTGCAGCGGGCGGTCAGTCCTCTTGACACGTGACAAGAGTATGGGTAGCCTGGGGGGAAGTCAGGAACTGCCTAGTCAAGGAGACCTCACCATGGCCACGCTCGAAGACACCGAGAGCCCGGAGACCCAGCCCCTCGTGACCCCCGATGGGACTGAGGTAAAGATCGGGGATAAGGTCCTCTACCAGAACACCGAGGGCCGCGAGCAGGTCGGGTGGGTCTGCGCCGTGCCGACCACGCAGGGCTACGGCGCGTCCGAGCCCGGCACCGCCAGCATCTTCACGGTCAGCCCGCACTCCGGCCCGTACGTGAAGCACAACGTCCCCGTCGCGACCGGCGAGCTGGAGAACAAGACCTTCGCCCTCCTGGGCGGGTAAGCCGCTGCGGCCTTTGCTGCACGGGTACTAGCCCCAGCCGCCGCAGGGCTAGTTGGCCGCAGTGTGAAGCCCCGGTACTCCGCGAGGTACCGGGGCTTCTGCGTGCAGACGATTCTCCAGGCATGAATGACCTGGCCATCATCCCTGCGCCGTCCGGGTTCGGCGGCTACGAGGAAGTCCAGCTCGGGGCTGCCCTGCCTAAGGCCAGCGGCCGGGTGTTCCGCAAGCACATCCTCAACCTCGGTCCCCTGCATTACAAGGGCAAGACCTTCAACCTGGACGACAGCTGGTACGCGAAGCTGAAGGACAACTTCAACTCCGGCGTGTCCATGTGCCAGGTGCCCCTGGCCGACGAGCAGAACAAGCACTCCGAGGACCCGCTGCGCAACACGGGCGAGGTCGTGGGCCTGGAGCGCGCCGGGAACAAGGTCTACACCCTGGTGGACGTGCGCGATCCCGACGTGGCCCAGCGCATCGCGGATAAGCGCATCATGGGCGCGAGCGCCTTCCTGCACATGGATTACGAGGACACCCGCACGCAGAAGCGGGTCGGTCCCGCCCTGCTGCACCACTGCCTGACGAACCGCCCCTACATCACCGACCTCGAACCATACGAAGAGGTCGTGGCGGCTACCGCCGATATGGAGTGGGAGAGCCCAGAGGCAATTGTCCTGGCACAGCCGGAGGTTTCCATGACGAAGGAAGAGCTGCTCGCCCAGCTGAAGGACGAGCACGGGATCGACGTGGAGGCGCTTCAGGCCGGGCAGGGCTCCGCCGCGCTCTCGCAGCAGATCGTGGAGGCGCTGCAGGCAAGCGGCGCGGTCCAGCTGTCCAGCACCGAGGGCCTGACCGCAGGCGACGTGGTGGGCGCGATCGTGGAGCTGAGCGGCAAGGTCAACGACCTGGCCACCAGCAACACGGACCTGCGCAAGAAGGACGCCGCCCGCGACGTGGACTCCCTCATCGACTCCGGCCGCCTGCTCCCCAAGTCCAGGGACAAGGCTGTCGAGATGCTGCTCTCGGGCGACCGCGACGGCCTGGAGGACTTCCTGGCCCCGGTCAACGAGCCGTACGTCAAGCTCGCCTCGCAGCAGGGTGTCACCGTCCCGGACGGCGAGGCCAAGCAGCACGAGAACGTGGACTCGGAGATCATGCGGCTCACGCAGGAGCACGCCGAGTTGATGAAGCGCGGCGAGGGCCGGACCGGCTCCGTCCGCAAGTAGCAGTAGCCAGTACAGCGACGACACAGGTCAGGGACTAGAGGACCGAGGGAGTAAGAGATGCCAGCCGACTCGTTCGAGTTCGATTACGTTCCTGGCTACGTCAAGCCCAGCCACGAGTACGGTCAGCCGTTCGGGGATGAGTTCCACGCGGAAGCGGTCCAGGAACTCCTCTACTCGACGGCGGGCTATACCCAGCGCGGGGTGACGCTGGCGGGCGGCCAGGGCGTACTGCCCACCGGGTGCATCATCGCCCGGCACTCAGCCTCCGGGAAGTACTTCAGCTACAACTCCGGGGCGAGCGACGGTCGGCAGACCGCGCTGGGCATCCTGCGGGACGCCCGCGACACCGGAGGCCCCGGCGCTGCCTCGCTGGCTGCGTACAACTCCAACACCAACGGGGTGAACCCGGACGGAATCACGCTGGCGGGCGGCACGTTCGTCCCGCCTGCCTCCCCGTCCGGCAACGTGGCGCAGGATTGCCTGGGCAACCTGGTGATCCGGGGCCTGCTCAACGCCTCCTTGATCTCTGGCACCGACACGACGGGCCTGGTCTCCGGTACCGGCGGGGGTGTCGGATCGACCGTGCTCACCGCGCTCGGTGCCAGGGTTGTCCAGTTCGGCGGTGCGGTCGGCACCAACGCCTACTTCCCCGGCGGCCCCATGGACGGCCAGTTCTCTGCCACCGCCGGAGTCAACACTGTCGGAGTCAACGTCTTCATCTTCTAGTAGCCTGAGGCCAGGTGGAACTGAGAGGCCGCCTGGTCTGAGGAACGGACACTGAAGCCCCGGTCTTGGCGGACCGGGGCTTCGCCGTATCACGGATATGGATAGCGCACGAGCAGCCTGCCGGACCTGCCACGTCAAGGTCAGCAAGATCACTGAGCCGGACGGCACGGAGTGGTGGGGCCACCCGCATGACAACACCAGCCACAAGGTGGTGCCGGTCGAGCTGCCGTGGAAGGAGATCGTCAGGCTCTGCGATCTCTGCATGGCCCTGCGCCCTGCCTGGGCGTACCCGCTGCTGGCTCACGCGCACACCACCAAGTGGTCCCCTGATCTGGGGGTCAACGTCACCGCGCTGGACACCGACGCCTGGTGGCTGATTTGCGACGAGTGCGCGCAGCTGGTCAACGCCAGGGACAAGATCGCGCTGCGGAACAAGGCGCTGGCCGTCCTGCGGCAGCGCCTCCCGGACATGACGCAGTGGGAGGCGCAGTCCGTGCTGCTCCAGCTGGCGGCATTCTGGGGCGGACAGCCCGGTTCCCCGGTGGAAGCCAGCCTGCTGGACGATATGGAGGGGGAAGGTTAGGCCAGCTATGTGACCCGAGCGATCGGGTGGCGCAGGCCGGGCGTGTCCAGTGCGTCGCTGCTACCGGTAACTGGGAATCTCGGTTAGGGAGTACGAGACATGCCGGATATCAGCCTCCTGGAGCCCATGGTTCTGCGCGGGGTCGTGGAGAAGTTTGTCGTCCCCGAGACGCTCATGATGCTGAACCGTCTCGACCAGACCCCCTGGCCGTTCCCGAGCGCCACCTGGGACGTGATCAAGGGCAGCCGGATGGTGGCGAAGCCGAACGTCCCGAACTCCGAGGCGCACATCATCTCGCGCCTGGGCCGGAGCCAGGAGTCCGCGAGCTTCATCTACTTGAGGGAAAAGAAGGTCTTCGAGCCGACGACCCTCCACTGGCTGCGCGAGCCGGGTGAGATTGCGAAGGTCAACGCGGAGCGCTCGGTGCTCCGGGAGATCAACGACCTCAACCAGCGCTTCGACAACTTCGCTGAGTGGTCCATCTGGCAGGCCATGGGCGGCGGCATCGTCTACTCGTACTCCGACGTGCAGGCCACGGTGGATTACAAGTTCCCGGCCAGCCACTTCGTCACCCCCGCAGCTCCCTGGCTGCAGAACACGAGCCTGGCCTACTACGGCGGCACCACCGGCACCGGTGCCCCGACCCCGGCCTACAACAGCCCGTGGACACTGGGCCAGGCAGGCACCAACCTGACCTACGGCTCCGCCTCCGTCTCCTACGCCAGCCCCTTCCAGATCATCGAGGACGTGCGGTCCTGGAAGAGGATCGTGCAGATTCACGGGCGCACCCCGGCCAAGGAAGTCTTCGCCACCTCGGTCACGATGGCGGCGCTGATGGAGGCGTGGGTCCACGCGGGCGCTGGCTCCACCGTCAACATCCCGGCCACTATGATCAGCGACCGGATGAAGGACGAGTACTACTCGTCCGGAATCCTGAGCGGGTTCATGGGCCTGACCTGGACGACCGTCGAGCAGGTCTACGAGAACGACACCGGCAACCTGACCTTCTTCGTCCCGGACGGCCAGGCGTACCTCGGCAACTACACCGACCAGCGCCCCATGGAGCTGCTGATCGGCCCGACCGCCGACGACGAGGCCCCCTCCGGGTTCACCGGCAAGTACGCGAAGACCTGGAAGGAAAAAGATCCGTCGGCCAGGCAGTACTTGCTCGAATGGCACCTCCTGCCGGTGGTGACCCGCCCTGAGCAGTTCCTCGTGGCAACAGGGCTGGTCGGAGCCTATGGCACCGCCCCGACGAACTACTGGGCTGGTGGCGGAGGGACCATCGACTAAGTACAGAGCGTGATGGAAGCGCCCGGTGGACAAACCGCCGGGCGCTTCCTATTGTAACTACATGGCATTGACCCGAGCTGAGATACAGGCCAACTACCGCGCCCGCCGTGCGGAGGGCGTACCTCTTCGGCACAAGAGGATCATCAATGACGAGGGCCGGGAGTGCGCGTACACCGGGCCGGGGAACTGCGGGAACCAGTTCAAGCCCTGGTCCGAGTTCGGTCCCGGCAACGGGCCGCACGAGAAGGAGCGCCGCTGCAAGCCGTGCATGACTGCCAAGACCACGGAGTACCTGAAGCACGAGCCGACCGAGGTCCAGCAGCGTCGCAACGTCGCGCAGGCTGCCTACCAGCAGACGCCCATCGGCCGGGACGTGAACCGAAGGGCTCGGCTGAAATACCGCTACGGCATCACGGCTGAGCAGTACGACTTCATGCTCGCCCAGCAGGAGGGGCTGTGCTATTTCTGCAGGCTCCCCGAGACCGTCATCCATCACGGCAGCAAGGAGATCATGAACCTGGGGGTGGACCATGACCACCAGTGCGACCAGGGCCATGATCCGAAGAAGGCGTGCGAGTACTGCGTGCGCGGCCTCGCCTGCTACAACTGCAACATCTTCATCGCCAGGGTCGAGAAGAGTACGATACTGAGGCCAAGGCTGGCAGACCTGCTGGCTTGCCGACCCTTGCTGGAGGTTGCGTTATGCCTAAGAAGGAAGAGTGGTGCATCGAGGAGTTCCTGGGAGACCCGCCCCGCTGGAAGCCTAGGCGTGTCATCCCTGAGTTGGAGGATTCAGACATCCTGACCTTCGAGGACCGGCTCAATGCTGAATGGACCATCACCCGCATCAACAAAGCCCAGGGTGTGAATCACTGTCAGCGTCGGGCGACTCGTATCGACTTGCTTATCTGACTAACCCCGAACCTCCAGGGTAGGTGGTGGTTCCACGACCCACCCTGGAGGAACCGGATGCCCGGTAAGGACGAGAAGACCAAGAGCGAGAGTCTCACCGAGAAGTTCGGCCTGGGCCAGCACGAGAAGCCTGTCAGCCAGCCCAGCGACGCCGCCCGCGACAAGGGAGATGCCCCGGTCCGGGAGAAGAAGGCCCGCCGCACCCGGACGAAGCACTGCCCGAACCACCCGGACGTGGAGCTGGCCGACACGAACGAGGGCGTCGGCATCTGCAGCATCCCGGAGTGCCCGTACGGCCCGGAGTCCCTGGCCGCAGGCACCCACCCGGACATGCAGCCCGAGGAAGACTAGCCGTATAACAGGGCATGACCCGGCTCTGTGCTGTCTGCTGCCGCCGACGCACGCTGCTGCGCCAGCGCGCCCCGCATACGTGGACGTGCTGGCGCAGGGCCTGCCGGGTACGCATCAGCGAGTTCCTGCGTATCGTGTAGGTCTTCGGTGTGTATAATGGGTGCATGCCCTTGATCCACTGTCCGTCATGCGGGGAGCAGATTGAGGGCACCCCCAGTCGCCTCGGAACGTGCCAGGGCACCGGGGCCTGTATCCGCATCGAGAGGTTCCGCAGGCTGCGTCTAGGCCAGCCTGACCCTCTCCTGTGAAAGGAGTCACCGTGCTGAGCAAGCACGCCCTGCCAGGCAGATAGCGCCTAGCAGGAGGGGAGGTGAGACCTCCCGATGCCCGAGCACAAGAACAAGAAGAGGAACCGCAAGTGGGGCCGGAACCGCGTCAAGTGCGCCCGGTACGCCGCTGAGCACCGCCGGACCAAGAACAACCCGGCACGCACCCAGCGCGACCCCGAGCGGACCCCGCACGGCAGGAGGTAGCAGCCGTGGAACACATCGAGGAGCAGCCCCGGCAAGTCCGGGGCTGTTCGCTTGTACCGGGGCGTATAACCAGATATGAAAACGGCACACATACCCAAGATCGAGCGCAGGCTTGGAGTAGCTGTCGAGACCCTGCTGCCTGAGCACACCAGCCGGGGTGAGGTGGAGGCACCGGGCGACCGGCTCCGCAAGCTGCTGGCCCGGCTGGACTCCGCTGAGTTCGACGGCAAGGGCAGGCCCGAGGTGGGCTGGCGTCAGGCCGTGCGGGACATCGTGGAGCTGCTGGACAACGACGTGCCCGAGCTGATTCAGGCGGTGCGCGAGGCGCAGGGTGGCCAGCGGAAGTACTGCCGCTACTGCGGGGAGCGGCGGACGGGCCTGCTGGTGACCAGCCACGACGACAATCATTCGTGGGAGTGCCGGGATGAGGACGGCTGCGACGCACGGATTGACCGCAAGGAGGGCGGGAGCGCTGAGGAGAAGAGCTAAGCCGATTTGACCTGCATGAGCGTGAAGAACGCACCCACCTTCAAGTTCTCCGTCAGCACGCACGAGACGCGCGTGGCAGCCACGGTGGGCTCGGGCCGCGAGGTCATGAAGGCAGCCGGGACCAACGCCACCAGCCCCGCCAACACGTTCGAGCAGCGGATTACCCAGGAGAGCGGGACGCACTGATGCCAGTCAAGAACAAGGGCACGTTCACCACCGCTGTCAGCCAGCTGGAGGCACGCGCGACCCAGGGGGCCAAGGAGCACACCGGCATGGAAGGCAAGAACAACGGCGGCTTCGAGAACCGGGTCACCCAGGAGAGCGGGACGCACTGATGGCCGGGAACGTCGAGTACGCCTACGCGCAGTACAACCCCGGTCAGTACCCGGATCAGATGGCGACGATCAACGCCATGGCAGCGAAAGGCTGGCATGTGCACACTGCCATGCCGAACTACAACGAGCTGTATATCCTGTGGGAGCGCGAGGTCCCCCAGGTTACGTCCGGGAAGTCGGCCAGCGCCAAGGACAAGGAAACTAGCTCCCCTGGCGGTTAAGTGCCTGAGATTGTCGTCGCCTTCACTGTCTCCGGACAGCGGCAGAAGTACCTGAGGCAGGCCCTGGACTCGTGGGCGAAGGTCCGGGGCATCGGCCGTGCGCAGCTGGTGTTCTGCGTCGAGCCGTCGTCCAGCTTCCCGGTAGCCGAGTTCACCAGCTGGGCTGAGGCCCAGTTCCCCGGCAGCCTGGTGATCCCGAACCCTGAGGTGCTCGGGATCGTGAAGAACACCGCCCAGGCATTCGAGGCAGCCTTCCACCTGGGCGCACGGCTCGGGGTCATGGCGGAGGAAGACCTGGTGGTGTCCACCGACATCCTGGATTACCTGCACTGGGCCGCCGAGACCTACCAGGACGACAGCCAGGTGGCCGCCGTGTGCTCGCACGTCAAGGCGAGCAAGGGCGGGGACCCTCACCACGCGGTCAGGGTGCCCTGGTTCAACCCGCTGGTCTGCGGCACCTGGAAGGACCGCTGGGAGAACGTGTGGAAGCCGGGCTGGCGGAACTGGGAGGCCGGGGCACCGGACAACTCCGCGTGGGACAACAACCTGCGGAACGTGATCGGGGCCGCCGCCAAGGTCAGCGTCTTCCCCGCGCTGAGCCGGGTGCTGCACGTCGGTGAGTTCTCCACCACCTACGGCCCGACCCTTTCCGAGTTCATGTACAAGGACTCGGTGTCGTCCTGCTTCAGCCCGGATTACCACGCCCGCGCGTTCCGCGAGGTGCCCTTCGGGCAGGTACCGGGGCTGGTCGTATAACTGGCCATGAAAGTAGCCATCATCGGGTTGGGCACCGTGGGGCGCAGCCAGGCCCGCATGTTCCGGGACCACATCCTGGTCACCTACGACCTCGCTGACGGCCCCTATCCACGCGACGAGATCGCCCGGTGCGACTTCGCGGTCATCGCCGTAGGCACCCCGCCCGCTAGCGACGGCTCCGCTGACACGACGCAGGTCGCTGCCGCTGTCGGCGGGCTGCCCGGCGGCATGCCGGTCCTCATCCGGTCCACCGTCCCGCCCGGCACCACCAGCCGCATGGCAGCCAGGCGGCCAGGGCACACCGCCTTCGCGCCCGAGTTCCTCTACGAGGGAGGGACCGGTCCCTGGTGCGAGGCCGAAGACGTGCCCTGGCTCCTGCTCGGCGGTGCCGACCCCGCCCGCGAGTACTTCTTCCCCCGGATCGCTGCCGTCTACCCCGGCACGATCAGGGAATGCTCCGCCACCGCAGCGGAGCTGGCCAAGTACACCGCGAACATCTACTGGGCCACGCGGGTCACGTTCGTCAACGAGATGGCAGCTATCGCCGCTGCGCACGGCGTGGACTGGGAAGAAGTCCGCGAAGCCTGGCTGGCTGATGGGCGCGTCAGCCCCGCGCACACCGCTATGGCCGGGTTCCCCCCAGGCTTCGCGGGCCGGTGCTGGCCCAAGGACCTGGACGCATTGATTGCTGCTGCGTCCAGGTCAGGGCACAAGCCGGAGTTCCTTGAGGCCGTGAGGGAGGCCAACCACAGGTTCCGTGCGTCCTGAGCCGTATTACCAGGCATGACGAACCCAGGTCCTGACACCAGCATCGGTATCGGCGTTTACCGGGGCAGCTCGGTGGACATCAGCGCGATCACGGCGTACGAGGAGTTCCTCGGCATGCCCTCAGGCTCAAAGGTGAACTACGTGCTCGCCTACATGGCCGACAACCCGACCTGGCCGCAGTTCGAGAACGCGGTCCTGGCCGCGACCACCAACGGCGGGCCGGGCGTCATGAAGGCGACGGACTGGGTGCCAGCACTGGGCGGGCGCACGCTCATGCTGTCGGTGCCCGCGTGCTGCCAGGGCACCACCTGGGTGGACGAGGCGTCCGGGAAGAACGACGCGCACTGGGTGGCGCTGACCAAGACGCTGGTCAACAACGGGCTGGACATGTGCCACCTGCGCATCGCACGGGAGTTCACCGGCAGCTGGTACCGGTGGAACGCCAACCCGACCAACGCCGTGCACTACACCGCCGGGTACTCCCACGTCTGCAAGGTCATCAGGGATAACGGATTCTCCGGGCAGTTCATCTGGAACCCCTACATCGGGCTGGGGAACTTCACCTCCTTCGCCCAGATCACCGCGCTGTGGCCGACCTGGGGCAACGGCAACATCGGGATCGACTTCTACGACGGGCCGAGCAGCCACTACCCGCCCGGCGAGACCATCCGGACCCAGGCCCAGCAGCAGGCCGTCTGGAGCGACCTGCTCAACGGGCCGGGCGGGCTGGCCAACTGGCGGGCGTTCGCGCTGTCCAAGAAGATCGCGCTGTGCTACCCGGAGTGGGGCCTCCGGGCGTGGAACGACGCGGGCGTCTACAAGGGCGGGGGAGACAACGCCCTGCTCATCCGGGAGATGTCGGGCTGGCTGAAGGACACCATGCCCTTCATGCACGCCTTCTGGGAGGACCCCGTGGTGGGAGTCATGGACCCTGATTGGCACCCCCGCCGCAACGTCGCAGTTCCCGCCGCCCGCGCGGAGTTCCTGGCCCAGTTCGGCTGGACGTAGTACATGGTGTTGCCCTGAGCCCGTGCGCTTCAAGCGAGCTGTGCACGGTCTCAGGGACGGGGATAAGGGAGGGGCGACAGCACCGCTGGCCCGCCGACCTCGCACAGCTGGGTACGCTAGGCCGAGCCGCGAGTCGTCCCTCCCGCTTCCCGGTACCGATCCCCCCTCCATGCCTGGTGTCAGCAGAGACGCGGTGATCGTTGACGTGGCGGCTGCTGCTGCGTCCATCGGCGGGGAACCTCCAAGTAAAACCCCCGTTAGATTGGAACCTCAGCCCGAAGTTCCAACGAAGATTGGGCCTGGCCCCGGTCACCACGCCAAGCCCCCCGGCTCCTGCGCCCTGGCCCATGCCAACGAGCCAGGGGCTAAGTTCTGCGCCACCTGCGGCCTGCCCATGGGTGCCCAGGCCCCAGCGCCCGTGGCTCCCGCCCAGCGTCCCAGGCCCTACGCCATGCTGAGCGACGAGGAGAAGGCCGAGCGGGACCGGCAGCACGCCCAGGCGCTCGCCGCCGCCCAGCAGTTCGAGAACCAGCAGCTGCAGTACCAGCCCAGCCAGGGCGAGAGCGTGCTCATCCACTTCGTGGAGGACGGCTTCACCTTCGCCGGGCAGGTCTGGTACCGGGGCCAGGAAATCGAGATCGGCCCGGACCACCCGCGCTGGCAGGAGGTGCTCGGCTGGATCACGCTGGACAAGTACCAGCAGATCGACCGGTACAGCAAGCAGTACTTCGACCACGGTCCCTGGCCCGGCCGCCGGTCCTACACCGAGGCCGCCGGGCAGTTTGAGCGGCTGTACTCGGGTAGGGACGCAGACGGAAACCTGACCGGTGCATTCACCGGGCCGGACGCGGACGCACTGCGCCGGGCAGACGAGGAGGAGCGCAGGCGGGGACGCGCAGTCCCGCTGCCTGTCTTCGGAATGAGGGGATAACATGAGCGAGCACCCAGGCGGACCGAGCCAGCACCCCCGCCAGCACCCGCCCATGCCGGAGGACGCCGACGAGCAGGAGCGCATGGACCCAGGCCAGCAGTTCCCCGTCGAGAACCAGCCCGCCCCGCCAGAGGACAAGGCCGCCGAGCAGGGCACGAGAAAGGGCAAGAAGAAATGACCTTCCCGTCCGGGGTCGCTAAGATGACGGTGACCGGGCAGAACATCGTGGACTCCGGCGGCAACCCGCTGCAGGGGGTCGTGGTGTTCGACATGGGCACGCCGGAGTTCTCCGCAGGCGCGACCCCGCCGACCGTCTTCGAGAACCCGGTCATGGCTGAGGTCCGCAGCGGTGTCATGGACACCATCACCATCCCGGATTCGGTTCACGCCTTCGCCGCGCCGTTCACCTACGTCATCACGGTCCGGTTCGAGGGCAGGGACGAGATCCGCTATCCGGGCATCGCCATCAGCATCGACACCTACGCCAGCGGGACAGTTGACATAGCGCAACTGCTCTTATAGCTTGGCAGTGCAGGGCTGGATTTTGGAAGTCCCCGTTTCCCCGCCTTACAAGATAACCGGGCCGCTGTGTCGGAGGCCGGGGCCGTTGTCCGGAGAAGTTGCGGGCCATCCCCGGCAGCCTGAGCCGGGCGGTCTCAACCCGATTAACCTTGGCGGTTTAAATCGGAGCGGGTCAGCGGACGAGAACCAGCCCTGCGTTGCGGGTGGTGAATGGTCCAGGGGAATGGACCGGGTGTCAGCCCGTCCCCTGGACCGCCGCCTGATTGGAGCAGGCATGGGACGCGAGGTGTGCCGGTCTGGCCCGGAGTGCGGGCTGTGCTTCACCCGCCGGACCCGCCCCCAGCGCCCTGTCCGCCGTCCCGGCCACCAGAGCCCTGATCCGTGGGCACCGCTGACCGCCGGGCAGTGGCGCTCCATGCTCGGCCCGGTAGCCAAGCAGGAGCAGCCGGGCCAGCCCGATTTACCAGGCATGGTTCCGGTGCCCACCCTGGCCGAGCTGGCAGCCTTCTCCGGCCGTGCTGAGAACAGCTACAGCGGCTACGCTGAGTCCGCCCTGCTGCAGTCCGCCCTGCAGTTCACCATCCTCTCCGAGCTGACCCCTGCGGACTACGAGGGGCTGGCCCCGGACGACCAGACGCTCGCCCAGCAGGGCATGGTGGCCATGGCCGACTGGATCTACCTGCGCCAGCCGTACCAGGCCGTCATCGCCTCCCCGCTGGAGGGCGAGACCATCGGCTCCTACACCTACTCCAAGCCGTTCCAGGTGGAGATGAGGAACCTCCAGGCCCAGGAGCTGGGCCAGGGGCAGAGCGGCGTGGTGCTGTGGGACCTGGCTATCCAGTACCTGTCCAAGAGGCAGCGCGCAGCCGGTGTCTACCACGGCCAGATCGTGGGCTTCGAGCGGCAGGCAGCCGACGCCCGGTACTCCGTCACCGCGATCCGCAGGAACTGCGACACCGGCCAGTACGAGCTGCTCGGGCCGGAGGACTTCGATCGGTTCGACATCCCCTTCAGCATCAGCGCCGAGGTCTTCCCCATGGACCCGTCGTAAGACAGGGGCATGGACCTAGGAAAGCCCGGAGACACCATCCGCCCGCATGTTACTCAGCGGTACTGCCGCGACCTGTGGTACAACCTCGCCCGGATCAGGGAGCGGGCGGGCGACACCGAGGGAGCAGCCAGGGCCAGGTTCGCAGCCCGTCTCACTAGCACTGATACCAGGGTTAGGCACGACATGGGCTGGAAGAAGAGCAGGAGCCGCTGGTGATGCGCAGGACGCCCCCTGTGACGAGGGGGCGTCCGCCTGCGGGAAGTTCCAGGAAAGGACGAACTGGAACGCTTCCTACTATACGCAGGGGTTAATCACCCTCCGATTCCATCAACGTGACCACGCCGTACACTCCTTCGTTCGGCCCGCCGAGTCAGATGAGGCCGCTGTACGCCAGCCGCGTGCAGGTCTCCAGACTCTCCCCCACCCTGACCACCGGGGGAGGCATGAGCCTGGCCTGGACGGCGCTCAACGTCATCCTGGACCCCACTGAGGACCTGCCTGGCTACCTGCGCTGCCGCCTGGACATGGGATTCATCCGCCCTGGCAAGGACCAGCCCGCCCCGCTGGTGGCCGGGCGCGCACCGGACCGGGTGGGGGTCTGCTACTACGACCCGGTGACCGACGCGAGCGGGGTGCCCCTGGTGCAGGCGGGCGACCGCATCTTCACCGTGGGCGGCCCCATCTACGGCACCTTCGAGATCCGCCTGGTGCCGGACGTTGCCCAGGACTTCAGCGGGGCGCACCACGTAGAGGTCCAGGTCATCGAGGTAGCCAAGCAGACCCAGCCGGGCAGCTTCACCCCGTTCCCCGGAGGCAAGCCGTGAGCGAGAAGTGGCCGGTTCATTACGGAGATCAGTTCGTTGGCGGGGAGCTGGCCGACCGCAGCACCATCCACGGTTCCGGGACTGTGGATATCCAGGTCAGCGAGGAGACCGGCGAGGTGGTGGCGGTGTGGTTCCGCTGCCTGGACCTGCCGTTCCGGGTCAGCACGGTGAAGGGCCAGCAGCCGCAGGACCCGTCGTCTATCAGCATCACTGCCGTGGAGTACCTGGAGGATGAGAGCGCCAGGTAGTACCTATGTACTATAAGTGACAACTTGGTCACTTAGTGGCACACTGCGGGCATGAGCCCAGGTGATTGGCGCAAGTCCTCCTACTCTGCCTACAACGGCAACTGCGTCGAGGTGTCGTCGGGAGTCCAGGTCCGGGACACGAAGGACCATGCGACGATCCTGAAGGTGAGCCCGGTCGCATGGCAGCGCTTCACCGAGGAGGTCCGGGGTGACCATCCGCTACACCGTCGAGCTGTACGGTCCGCGCGGGGCGGGCTTCGAGCTGGACCGGCTGGCTGAGGGTCCCGGCAACGAGACCGTCCTGCGCATGGAGGCAGCGCTGGCTGCCGGAAACACCATGACCGAGGCCCGCGCGCACGTGATTACGGGCGGCCTGAAGGCCAGCATCCACCCCGAGTCCCACTTCGACGGGGAGACGTGGGAGGGCACCATCGACGCCGCCCGGTACCCCGGCATCTTCGAGCTGGCGCGGGGCAACACGCCGACCCTCAACCACCCCGAGGGCGGCCACTACTTCTTCGATCCGGGCGGGCCGGAGTTCCTGCACGAGGTGCGCGAGGCCGTGTGGGAGTGGGTGACGCGCGGGCACGGGGGAGCTGCGCCTAGCGGCCACCTCGGGCCGTTCTCCGGAGGGTAGACTTGTCTCATGACAAGCACTAGGCCGAGCACGAGGCTCGGGAACGCCCTGGGCACCGCCATGCGCGGGGCCGCCGTCCTGTTTGACTACGCCCTCCCGCTGGCTGCCATCAGCGCGTACCGCCTGATCCCGGACAAGCAGCGCGGGGACCTGTTCGGCGGGCCGAGCGCCAGCCTGGCCGCCATCGCCCAGCTCCGGGCCGCAGGCAGCGGCGGCTGGGAGATCATTCGCATCGCCGCCTCCAACCACCCGCCCCGCCCGCACCTCCCCTGACCCCGATTGTCACTGCGTGACGGCTGACACGGTAGCGACTGGCTCCAGGCAGTGGCTGATTCAGTTCTCTGACATCACGTCACTGCTTGGGGCCTTTCCGAACACCGATCCGGTGGTGGCCAACCGGAACCTGCCCTTCCTGTTCACCGGGGACCTGTTCATCGACATCAGGACCTACCCCGGCACCACCGCCGCCGTGCTCACCGACTCCGGCGGCTGGACCGTGCCCCAGCCCCTCAACACCTGGCGGTTCCGCAGGCTGCGGCTGGACATCTACGTCGATCCGCTGCGGGACGGGGCGGGCAACATCACCGAGTCCTCGTCGCTGACCGCGCAGCGCGGCATGAACGTCTTCCGGGCCTTCCAGGCACGCCTGCACCGCCGCGACCCGGACACTATTCTCTGGGGAGACATGGTTACTCTCCAGTCTCAGCTGCTCACGGAGCCGCAGTTCTTCCAGATGCCGCAAGCCTCGGGGTCGGGGCTTTCCACCCAGGTAGGCACCGCCTACTATGGCATCGCGTTCTCAGGGTGGACCGACGTGGCTAGCTAGCCGATCGGGTTGACGGCAATAGCCCTGAGCCCTGGAGGCCGCATGCCTGACAACAGATTGAAGGTCCTGGTCAAATCCCCGTTCAGCGGGTACTCCGGATACGGGCAGGACGGCTTCGGGCTGCTGCGAGCACTGCACAACTGGGGGTGCGACGTGTACCCCCAGCCCACCTGGCTGGACGTGCCCATCCCGAAGGACCTGCTGCCGCTGTTCAACAAGACCCTCCAGGCTCCCTTCGATCTGCTGGTCAACCACTGGGACCCCGAGCACCTGAAGATCGACCGGGCCGTGCGCGGGTGCGTCCGGGTGGCCGTCGCCTGGACCATGTGGGAGTTCGCCCCGCCCAGGCAGGGGGAGAAGAAGCCGTGCACCCGGCACGCCAGGGAGGGCCTGCAGCACGGGCTGCTGTCCTGCGCGCAGTGCCGTGCCCCGGTACCCAGCGGGCTGGTCGGGTTCAAGGCGGGCCAGGGCTCGCTGAAGGAGCGGCTGCGCTGGTATGACATGGTGCTGGGCTACGACGACGTGAGCCTGGCCGCCATGCAGCCCTACATCCCGCCCAGGGTGGCCGGGGCCGTGCTCCAGGGAGGGTTCGACTCAGGAGATTGGCGGCACGTCGCGCGGGATTGGGACGCCGAGAACTTCGGGTTCGCCATGCACGGCCAGCTCGGCTCCCGCAAGCAGCCGTGGCTCGCCGTCGAGGCGTTCTCCAAGCTGAAGTTCGAGAAGGAGCAGGCGTTCGCCCCCGCCCGGCTGAGCCTGCACACCATCTCGCCGGGGCACATCTTCCCCGAGCTGAACGTGCCGTGGGAGCCGCTGCGCATGCGGGTCTACTGCGAGGCCCTGGACAAGCCCACGCTGGAGAAGTTCTACGAGGCCCACCACGTGCTGCTTGCCCCCAGCAGGGGCGAGGGCAAGAACCTCCCGGCGCTGGAGTTCCAGGCCACCGGGGGCGTGGTCGCGGCCACCAACTTCGGCGGGCACACGCAGTGGCTGGGCGGGGACTGGGCCTACCCGCTGGACTACACGCTGGAGCCCACGTTCGGGGATAAGCCGTGGGCCGCCCAGGACGCCCGCGTCTCGGTGGATCACCTGGCCGAGGTCATGTGGCACATCTACACGCACCGCCAGGAGGCCCGCCTCAAGGCCGAGAGGGCGCGGGAGCACGTCATCAAGACGTGTGACTGGTCGGTGGTGGTGGAGAACCTGTTCCGCCGGGTCCGGGATACGGTTACGAGCAACAACGTGGGTGCCCAGGTGTACGACAAGGCCATGCGCTGCCGCAGGCCGAGCGTGGAGGATCAGCTTCTTGCCGCAGTGCCGAGGCCATGACGGCGGAGACGGACGAGTGGGCGGAGCTGCGCTGCCCGTCCAACCCGAGCAGGCTGTTCGCCAGGCTCAGGCTGGCCGGGGAGAGCCCCAGCTTCATTCAGCCTGACAACCTGATTGAAATGGCCTGCTGGGACTGCCGCAGGCTGCTGGAACGCAGCGGGCGGAGCGCCCGGAGGGTGCTGCACCGGTACGACCTCGCGGGCACTCTGATCGCCACGCTGGTAGAAGATGAAGACTGAGGCGTATCACCTCTCGTAAGCACCCAGCTGTGAAAGGTGAAACATGGCAACACTCAGGGTGGTGACAACAGGTGAAGATCACCTGCACTCACTCTCCGACGAGTTCGCATCCTGCAAGGGCGACCGGCACGACTTCCCCAAGCTGCGCCCTGGCCCGCTGCCCAAGGGCGTCAAGGCTGCGCACGTCCGGATGGGCGTGTACCAGCTGACGTACACCTGCCCGGACTGCGGCACGGAGCGGACCAAGACGACGCTGAAGGGCGGCATCCTGGACTCCAGTGCCGTCTACTCCTACAAGCACCCCAAGGGCTACCTCGCCCCTCCCGGCTCGGGCCTGACCAAGGCCGACTACTCCAGGGAGCTGGGCAAGCGCCTGGCCCCGTACGTCAAGGCTGACGCGCACGGAGGCGAGGTGGCCGAGCCTGCCCGGAAGCCAGCACGGGCTAGCCGCAAGGGCAAGGCCGGGTAGCCATGGCCAAGGAAATGCAGGTCGTCTCCTGGGACGACATACACCTGGCTGACGGGATCAAGGTCGAGGCCCAGCACATCGACGTGCCCGTGCACTTCGGGCCGTTCGAGGGCGTCCTGGATCTCACCGAGGAGCACTACGCTCGGGCCGAGGGTTGGTTCCGCGAGCTGTTCGGGCCGGTGTTCGACCAGAAGGCTGCCCTTCAGGCGACGGAGAAGACGCCCGAGCCCGGCAAGAAGTACCAGTCCCAGTCACCTCTGGAGTACCTGTGCCCGTACCTCCCCAAGACCCCGGAGCGCAACCGCTGGCTGAAGAGCCTGCGGTGGTGGGCCGACTCGGTGGGCCGGGCGGCCGAGTACATGCCGCCTGAGGGCAGCAAGAAGGACAAGAACCAGTACCACTACCCCAAGCAGCTGCTGCTGGACTACCTTGACTTCCTCTCGCAGGAAGCCGCCAAGAAGCTGGCCAGCTAGACCAGAGGGCGGTCATGACCCGCGAGCACCATGGCATGTCATTCATCCCTGACGGGACGTTCCGCAAGCGGGCCAGCTCTGACAAGCCGCCGACCTGGTGGAACCACTACTACCGTGATCCCGAGCTAGACGGCAAGGCGGTGCTCCTGGGTAAGTCTGAGCGTCTGCGCAGGCACCAGGAGCACCGCTTCTACTCCGTCTACGGTGATTTCAGGGTGATGCGGGGGTGGGTCCGGGGGGTGGAGTGGATGCTGGAGTGCCACCAGTCAGCCAAGGCGAGGAACGAGACCATCACCTTCCTGGAGACCGAAGCAGTGCGTAAAGAGTGAACGTCCATACCGCGCGGTGCAGGCGGTGCGACATCCCCCTCGTGGGTGCGTCGCTAGAGGATTTCGGAGATGTTGTCGTGGCGCACGAGAAGAACCAGCACCAGCCCCCGCCGCCTCCCCCGCCGCCTCCCGATCCCCCTCATGCAGAGAGCGTGCGCATGACCGAGACCGAAAGCGTCCGGGTCGTGCCTGAATGGGAGGTACCTGAACCATGGCTAAGCACCGGGGACTAGATCCCGTCGTCCTGGCCGAGCCTGAGCCGGGTGACTTCTGCTGCATCCCGATCTCGGGCGGGGTGGGCATGGGCATCGAGATTGCCCAGTTCCTGTCCGGGAACAGGCTCCAGCCGTACGATCACGCCCAGGTCTACGTGGGCCAGGCCGACTCAGCCGGGCCGAACGGGTACACCTACAGCGCCTACCCGGACAACGGGAAGAACGGGCGCACGGGCAAGCGTGCGCTGCCGTGCCCGGCCCGCGAGCTGCCCGGTGCCATCTGGTCGAGCGGCATCATCGACCTGACCGAGGCCCAGCGTCAGGGGATCGTGGCATGGTGCGAGGCGCACCCGAGCGTGCTGTACTCCGCAGCGGACTACCTCGCCATCGGGCTGAAGCGCATGGGCCTGAGGACCAAGGAGCTGAAGGCGTACATCGCCTCCAGCAAGCGCATGATCTGCTCCTACTACTCGGATGCGGCGTTCCTCTGGGGCGCAGGCGTTCACTTGTTCAATGACGGGCGCTGGCCTGGGGAAGTAACTCCGGGTGACCTAGCGGAAATGCTCCAGACGGAGGCCCATCTGAAGTCACTCACGCCTCAGGAGTAACACAGATTGCAGGCGTATCACGAACCGGTGGCGGCGCGGACACGGGTATGGGACGATACGTCGGGTCATGAGCCTGACTGACACCTCGCGTCCGCCTGAACGCCTGGCCTGAATCGTTCCTGACGCGACGCAGTTAGGCTTCCGCCCGACAACGGAGCCCAAATGCGTAAGCACGGAAAGCATGCCCGCAGGTCCCGAGTAGGAAGAGTCAGCGTCGTCGCCGCCGCTGGTGGTGCGGCAGCCCTCAGTGCGGTATTTCCTGGCCTGGCAGCCAGTGCAAGCCCCCTTCCAGGTCCCGGCGCAGGCCCGGCCAGCGACGCAGTTGTCAGTGGGGATGTCCCCCGGCACGGCTACGCCCGTCCCGCCGTCGTCACCGCCAAGGTCGAGCCCGACCGGTACACCATCAAGTCAGGGGATACCCTGGCGGCCATCGCGAACGAGTTCTGCGGCAGTGCCAGCAAGTACCCGAACCTCGCCGGTTCCAACTCGCTCGCCAACCCCAACATCATCCTCGCCGGGCACTGGCTCGGCGTCGCCCAGCGCGACTGCAGTCACAAGCCTGCCGTCTACCGAGCCCCCGTCGTCCAGCCCGCCCCCGAGCCCTCCGCCGTCACCAGCACCGTCACCACCCACCGGCACAGACATACCTACGCCCAGTCCGCAGCCCACTCCTACGGATACGGAGCCGGAACCCTCTCCTTCTCCGAGCTGGAGCGGCTCTGGGTCGCCGCCGGTGGTCCCGCCTGGGCTGAGTCGGCTGCTGCGTCGGTAGCCGAGTGCGAGAGCGGCGGCAGGACCAGTGCCTACAATCCGTCCGGTGCGACGGGGCTCTGGCAGATCCTGGGTGCGGTCCGGGGCGGCAGCCTGACCGACCCCATGGCCAACGCGGTGAACGCCGTCGCCAAGTTCGAGGCGTCGGGAGACACCTGGGCGCAATGGGTTTGCAAGCCATGACCGGGGTAAGCAGGGGATCACGAGGCAGGCACGCCCGGCCCAAGCCGCATCGCAGGGCGCGGTCTGCCTCCGCAGTCGCCGTGCTCTCGGCGGCGGCGCTGGTAGGGCCGTCCGTCCTGCTTACGCAGCCAGCGCAGGCCGCCGAGAGCACCGGCAACCGGGTGCTGGATAAGGCCGAGACCAAGACGGGTCACTGGTACAGCTACGGCAGTGCCGGGCCGACCTACTTCGACTGCTCCGGCCTGGTCTACTGGGCCGCGCACCAGCTCGGCATCAACATCCCCCGGACCACGTACGGCATGCTGGCGGATACCAGGCACTTCTACCGCATCCCGGTGTCGGAAGCCCGGCGCGGGGACATCCTGTTCTTCGGATCAGGACACGAAGAGCTGGACACGCGGTGGTACCACACCTCGTTCGGCGCGCACAAGAGCGGGACGCGCGTCGGCTGGAGGCCGTGGAATGCGTACTACCAACCGACCGAGGCGCTCCGCTTCCGCTGAGCACCGGTCTTCGGAAGGAGACGCATGAAGATCAGCTGGCTAGCTGGTGCCGCGCTCGCTGTCGCTCTCGGCGGCATCGGTGCCGTGGCTCAGGCTGCCCCGACTACGCACGCTGCCCCGGTGCAGCTCGCGAGGGCCGTCCCGCCCTCGCAGATCTGCTCCAGTGACGGCTGCATCAACCGCAGCGGTGGCGGGATCACCAAGGGCACGCAGCTTCTCGCCTGGGATGTGAACGACTCGCACAACGGCTTCGCCTTCCTGCAGAAGAACAACTTCGTCTGCGGGAGGTACGCCAGCGTGCACAACGGCGAGCAGGGCTGCGTCGGCCCGTTCGCTGTCGGGTCCGGCCTGAACGCCCGCTACGACGGTGACATCGTTTACAACATCCACAGCTATGACACCGGCTTCGTCGCGGCCATCCCGAGCTTCTCCAGCTTCGAGGTGAAGATGGGGAACTTCGGTGATCCGGGTGACGCCTGGGTCGTCGCGAACGGCGGCTACACCATCAGCGTGGGCGAGTCGAACTGGGCCTACAACGGAGGCAACGGCGCGAACCGCCCGTACTGGCTGACCACGTACAGCGGGCAGCACAGCAAGCTGCTCGCGCTGTTCGAGAGCGGTGCCACGCATCTCACCTGGTTCTGCAACGGACCGGAGGACTCCTGCCCGCTCTAGCCGATCACCAAGGTTCCATGACAGTTACCTGTCCAGGTTCCTGTTAGGTCCTGCATGCGAAGCCCCCGTCGTGGTACCGGCGGGGGCCTCGTGCTGTGCTCACTATCACATCCGCTTGACACAAGTCAAGAGGCGGACGTATTCTCCTCTGTGATTGGACATAGAGATCTAACGGAGAGAGAGCATGAGCCATGACATCCGACGACCGCACCGAAGACACCATCGAGCAGGGCCGTACTGACCAGACAGGACCCCTGCCGTACACCGGACCCGATCCTGCACGTGTGCACCACCCGACCCCAGATCACGTCACGCCGTTCCCTGCTGACCCTGGACCGCCTCAGCCCCGCAAGAGGCACCGGGTGCGGAACATCATCCTGGTTGCGACGGCAGCCCTGGTGGTCCTGATTGTGGGCACAGCCATCGGGGCGTCAGGCAGTCATGACAGCGGGAGCCCGGCGGTTGCCCCGCAGGCGTCGGCTAGCCACACCCCCTCCCCCTCGCCCTTCGTCACCGACGCGAACGGGCAGACCTGCGTAGCGCTGGACGCGGCCAACTACTGCCCCGGTGACGACCCGGAGCCCCCGACTCCCACGCCGTCCGGGCCGGACCAGCTGAGCACCGGGCAGACCGAGACCATCGCGGACTCCACTGACACTACGGTGGGCACCGTCAAGGTCGAGGACCCGACAGTCACCACCAGCCCGGCTGACCCCAGCTACGGATCGCGTCCCGCCCACGGCTGGTATGTGATTGTCAAGATCGACATGGCCGCTGACCCTGGCTACACGGACGGGTGGGGCGTGTGTGACTGCGACTTCTACGCGCTCGTCGGCGGTCGGCACTACGACAGCGGGAACGGGAACTCCTACGAGGCCCTGAAGGACTACCAGTCCGCGCAGAGCATCAGCTTCACCAACCTTGGTGCAGGTGAGAGCGCTGCTGGATACGTCGCCTTCGACCTCCCCAGCCGACATGGCAAGATCGTCTACTCCCCGAACTCGGACAGCCAGCCAGTCGCGGAGTGGAGCTACTGACCGCACGGACGATGATTCCCTCCGGAAAGTTAAGACGGCACTAGGGTTACAGTTCCGCGCCTTCAGTGGACGACCTGGATAATGCGTTGTAGTCTTGCCGCTTGACAACGGTTAAGTAACCGGAGGGAATCTTTATGTATAAGGGCAAGCACGTCAGGGAGGTCGCGCACCGTACGGCGCTGCGGCTTTCTGGCGTAGCAGCTGCAGCGGTCCTGGCTCTGACCGGAACGCTGGCAGTGACCGGGACGGCTCATGCCAACCCGGCTGGTGTGAGCGTGGTGCAGAACACGAAGGGCGAGGCTGGCTACTTCGCAAAGGACAACGGCCAGACGCGCTTCCGCTACGTGCAGGCGCAGGTCGGTGTCACCAACCAGATCAAGAACCTGGATGGAGCTGGCGGCCTCGGTGGCGCGGGTGTCGAGCTGTGCGACCCGAACACCGGCTACTCGGTGCAGCTGGGCGTGCAGTGGACCGGCTCGCGGTACCAGGTGAGCTACGGCCACGGTGTCCTCGGTGATCTGTCGGGCTCGGACCCGTGCATCATGAGCGGCCTGGTGTCTGGACCGACGCCGCTCTCCCCGATCGCACTCAACCCGGTCGTCGGGGATCAGGTCAACTTCGCCATCTACTACAACCCGAGCACGCACTGGGTCACGGTCAACTCCTGTGACGTGACGCAGGACAACACCTGCCGCCAGGCGCACTTCTACGTGGGCTACAAGAACTTCTACGAGTTCGGGATCGGCGTGGTCAGCAATGGCCCGGTCCTCACCGCCCCGGCGAACAACTTCCTGGCCACCTTCACCAAGACCGCTGCGAACTACTACAGCTCCACCCATGCCTTCAACAGCATCTGGGTCAACAACCACTGGACGCTGCGGCAGGCCGACTGGGTGAACACCCCGGCTAGCCAGGTCATCATGAGCAGCAACGGCTCGCTCAACGGCACGGGCACCGCGTTCAACCTGTTCAACGGCTCCACCAGCGCGTAAGCGCCTCGCTGCTCTGCAGGGAGCAGTTCACGTATAGGAACTATCCATGTCCTTCAAGCGACAGGGGCCGGGACCGCGCAGGGTGGTCCCGGCCTTTGCCGTGCCAGCGCTGAAGACCGCAGCCATCGTGCTCTTCGCAGCCGGATGCTTCATGGCGTTCTGCCTGGCAGTGGC
>Ga0207694_10000193_pt1 | contig 61887 bp, 72 predicted proteins | sample KBSC34metaG_FD_184353 | JGI IMG/M metagenome (GOLD analysis project Ga0207694, IMG submission 184353) | Corn rhizosphere microbial communities from Kellogg Biological Station, Michigan, USA - KBS C3-4 metaG (SPAdes) (version 2) | ecosystem: Host-associated > Plants > Roots > Rhizosphere > Soil... | reverse complement strand
GGGCGACAACGTGTCGATCACCGTGCAACTGATCAACCCGATCGCCATGGAAGAAGGTCTGCGCTTCGCTATCCGTGAAGGCGGCCGTACCGTCGGCGCCGGCGTGGTTGCCAAGATCTTCGACTAATCGTCAGATCAGCAGTAGCAGTACCCCAGTAACACTAGTCGCATTTTTAACATCGCCGGGGATGATCCCCATCCCCGGTTCGTTCTTTAAAGGAAAATCATGTCGGTTCCTAGCCAAAAAATCCGTATCCGTCTGAAAGCTTTCGACTATCGTCTGATCGACCAGTCCGCACTGGAAATCGTTGACACCGCCAAGCGTACCGGCGCTGTCGTCAAGGGCCCGGTTCCCCTGCCGACCCGCATCCAGCGCTTCGACGTCCTGCGTTCGCCGCACGTCAACAAGACCTCCCGCGATCAGTTCGAAATCCGTACCCATCAGCGCCTGATGGATATCGTCGATCCGACCGACAAGACGGTTGACGCATTGATGAAGCTGGACCTGCCCGCTGGCGTTGATGTTGAAATCAAGCTGCAGTAATCAGCTGGCATAGTGTTGGAAAAGCGCACAACCTCGGTTGTGCGCTTTTGTTTTACGGGCTATAATGCTCGGCTTCGATGTGGGTTTTGCGTTTGCAAAGCCCATAATTTATGGTAGTACGAACATCAGCCCCGCCCAATCGCAGGCGGGAATGGAGAAAACAATGAGCCTGGGCCTTGTTGGTCGCAAGGTTGGTATGATGCGCATCTTCACGGAAGATGGGGATTCGATCCCTGTGACCGTGCTGGACGTGTCCAACAACCGCGTGACTCAAATCAAAACGCCTGAAGTGGATGGTTATTCCGCTGTTCAGGTGACCTTCGGTCAACGCCGCGCTTCGCGCGTGGTGAAAGCCGCCGCCGGCCACTTCGCCAAAGCTGGCGTCGAGGCAGGTACTGTCCTCAAAGAATTCCGTGTTGACGCTTCCAAGGCTGCCGAACTGAAGGCTGGCGACGTCGTTGGCATCGGCATGTTTGAAGCTGGCCAGAAAGTCGACGTGCAAGGCGTGTCGATCGGTAAGGGCTACGCCGGTACCATCAAGCGTTACAACTTCTCGTCGGGTCGCGCGACCCACGGTAACTCCCGCTCGCACAACGTTCCTGGCTCCATCGGTATGGCGCAGGATCCGGGCCGCGTGTTCCCCGGCAAGCGCATGACCGGTCATCTGGGTGATGTCAAGACCACCGTCCAGAACCTGGAAATCGCCCGTGTGGACGCAGAGCGTCAGTTGCTGCTGGTGAAGGGTGCCGTTCCTGGTGCCAAGAACGGTCAAGTGATCGTTTCGCCGGCAGTCAAAGTCAAAGCGAAGAGGGGGGCTTAATAATGGAACTGAAGCTCCTGAATGACCAAGGTCAAGCTGCTTCGAACGTCGCCGCACCGGATACCATCTTCGGTCGTGACTACAACGAAGCCCTGATCCACCAGGTCGTGGTTGCCTACCAAGCCAACGCTCGTAGCGGCAACCGCAAGCAAAAGGATCGTGAAGAAGTCAGCCACACCACCAAGAAGCCTTGGCGTCAAAAGGGTACTGGCCGCGCACGTGCCGGTATGTCCTCGTCGCCTCTGTGGCGCGGTGGTGGCCGTATCTTCCCGAACTCGCCTGACGAAAACTTCACCCACAAGGTCAACAAGAAGATGTATCGCGCAGGTGTCTGCTCGATCCTGTCCCAGTTGGCTCGTGAAGGCCGCCTGTCGGTCGTCGAAGAGTTCGCCGTCGAAGCCCCGAAGACCAAGCTGCTGGCCCAGAAGTTGAAGGGCATGGGCATGGAATCGGTGCTGGTTATTACCGACAGCCTGGACGAAAAGCTGCTGCTGGCCTCGCGCAACCTGCCGGGCGTGCTGGTGGTTGAGCCGCGTCAAGCTGATCCCGTGTCGCTGGTGTACTTCAAGAATGTCTTGATCACCAAGCCGGCTCTGGCAAAGATTGAGGAGTTGCTGGCATGAACGCAATCGTGAAACATAGCGAAGAGCGCCTGATGAAGGTGCTGCTGGCACCGGTGATCTCCGAAAAGGCAACCTTTGTCGCCGAGAAGAACGAGCAAGTCGTCTTCCTGGTCGCCAAGGATGCTACCAAGCTGGAAGTCAAGGCCGCCGTCGAACTGCTGTTCAAGGTGGAAGTGGAATCGGTGCAAGTCGCCAACCGTCAGGGCAAGCAGAAGCGCTCGCGCAACGGTATGGGCCGCCGCAACCACACCCGCCGTGCTTTCGTCAGCCTGAAGCCGGGTCAAGAAATCAACTTCACCGAGGAGGCTAAATAATGGCACTCGTAAAAGTGAAGCCGACCTCGCCCGGTCGGCGCGGCATGGTCAAGGTCGTCAATCCCGACCTGTACAAGGGCCGTCCGCTGGCATCGCTGGTCGAAAAGAAGTCCAAGACCGCCGGCCGTAACAACAACGGCCACATCACCACCCGCCACATCGGCGGTGGTCACAAGCAGCACTACCGTGTTGTCGACTTCCGTCGCAACAAGGATGGTATCCCTGCCAAGGTTGAGCGTATCGAATACGACCCGAACCGTACCGCGCACATCGCACTGCTGTGCTACGCGGACGGCGAGCGCAAGTACATCATCGCTCCCAAGGGCGTGTCGGTTGGCGATCAGCTGATCAGCGGTTCTGAAGCTCCGATCAAGTCGGGCAACACTCTGCCGATCCGCAACATCCCCGTCGGTACCACCATCCACTGCGTGGAAATGCTGCCGGGCAAGGGCGCGCAAATCGCCCGTACCGCTGGCGCCGCTGTCGTGCTGATGGCACGCGAAGGCACCTACGCTCAGGTTCGTCTGCGCTCCGGTGAAGTGCGTCGCGTTCACATCGAATGCCGCGCCACCATCGGTGAAGTCGGTAACGGCGAGCACAACCTGCGCAAGATCGGTAAGGCCGGTGCAACCCGTTGGCGCGGTGTGCGTCCGACCGTTCGTGGCGTTGTCATGAACCCGGTGGATCACCCGCACGGTGGTGGTGAAGGCAAGACCGCCGCTGGCCGTCACCCGGTTTCCCCGTGGGGCCAGCAGACCAAGGGCAAGAAGACTCGTAGCAACAAGCGTACGACTTCGATGATTGTCTCGCGTCGCGGCAAGAAATAAAGGATAAAACATGACACGTTCATTGAAAAAAGGTCCTTTCTGCGACGCCCACCTGGTGAAAAAGGTTGAGGCTGCCCAGGCTACCAAGGACAAGAAGCCGATCAAGACCTGGTCGCGTCGTTCGACCATCATGCCGGACTTCATCGGCCTGACGATTGCCGTGCACAATGGCAAGGCACACGTGCCGGTCTATGTGTCGGAAAACATGGTTGGTCACAAGCTCGGCGAATTCGCGCTGACCCGTACTTTCAAGGGTCACGCTGCCGATAAGAAGGCTAAGAAATAAGGTCCTATGATGGAAACTAAAGCTACTCTGCGCGGTGTGCACCTGTCGGCCCAGAAAGGCCGCCTGGTTGCAGACCTGATCCGCGGTAAAAAAGTTGATCAGGCACTGAATATCTTGGCCTTCAGCCCCAAGAAGGGCGCGGTCATCATCAAGAAGGTTCTGGAGTCCGCTATCGCGAACGCCGAACACAACGATGGTGCCGACATTGACGAGCTGAAAGTCAAGACCATTTATGTGGAAAAGGGTGCGGTCCTCAAGCGCTTCACGGCGCGTGCTAAGGGCCGTGGTGATCGTATTTCCAAGCAGTCGTGTCACATTTACGTGACCGTCGGAAACTAAGGAGTCACGATGGGACAGAAGATTCATCCAACCGGTTTCCGTCTGGCGGTTACGCGTAACTGGGGCTCGCGTTGGTATGCAGGCAACAACAACTTTGCCGACATGCTCAACGAGGACCTGAAGGTCCGCGCTTACCTGAAGAAGAAGCTGAAGAACGCTTCGGTTGGCCGCGTGGTCATCGAGCGTCCGGCCAAGAACGCCCGCATCACCATTTACAGCTCCCGTCCGGGCGTTGTGATCGGCAAGAAGGGCGAAGACATCGAAGTGCTGAAGTCGGCACTGGCCAAGCTGATGGGCGTGCCCGTGCACGTCAACATCGAAGAAATCCGCAAGCCGGAAGCCGATGCTCAGCTGATCGCTGACTCGATCTGCCAGCAGCTGGAAAAGCGCATCATGTTCCGTCGCGCCATGAAGCGTGCGATGCAGAACGCAATGCGTCTGGGCGCTCAAGGCATCAAGATCATGTCGTCGGGTCGTCTGAACGGCATCGAAATCGCACGTACCGAATGGTACCGCGAAGGCCGTGTGCCTCTGCACACCCTGCGCGCCGATATCGACTATGGCTTCGGCGAAGCTGAAACCACCTACGGCATCATCGGTGTGAAGGTGTGGGTCTACAAGGGCGACCGCCTGGCAAACGGCGAATCGCCGGTGCTGGTCGGCGAACTGGAAGACGACAAGAAGCGTCGTGGTCCCCGTCGTGACGACGGCAAGCCGGGTGCACGTCCCCGCTCCAAGACTGGTGCTCCTGGCGCCGGTGCAAAGCGTGGCGGTGGTCGTCCTCAAGCTGCCGATGCCGGTGTATCGGCTGAGAAAGCAGGAGAATAATCATGCTGCAACCAGCACGTAGAAAATATCGTAAAGAACAAAAAGGTCGTAACACCGGCATTTCGCACACCCGCGGAACCGCCGTCTCGTTCGGCGATTTTGGTCTGAAGGCAACCGGCCGCGGCCGTATCACTGCCCGTCAGATCGAAGCTGCTCGTCGTGCGATGACCCGTCACATCAAGCGCGGTGGTCGTATCTGGATCCGCGTTTTCCCGGACAAGCCAATTTCCCAGAAGCCCGCAGAAGTGCGTATGGGTAACGGTAAGGGTAATCCGGAGTACTACGTGGCTGAAATCCAGCCGGGTAAGGTACTGTACGAGATGGACGGTGTGGACGAAGCCCTGGCGCGCGAGGCGTTCCGTTTGGCTGCTGCCAAATTGCCGCTGTCGACGACTTTCGTTGTTCGCCAAGTCGGTCAATAATTAGGAGCGGAACATGAAAGCATCTGAACTCCGCGGTAAGGACAAGGCAGGACTGGAAAAGGAACTGGGCGAGCTGTTGAAAGCTCAGTTCAGCCTGCGCATGCAAATTGCGACCCAGCAACTGAACAATACCGCACAGCTGAAGAAGGTACGTCGCGACATCGCACGTGTGAAAACTGTGATCAACTCGAAGGATGGCCAACAATGAACGATCAAGTGAAACAAGCGCTCAAGCGCACGCTGATTGGCAAAGTTGTGTCGGACAAGATGGATAAGACCGTCACTGTCGAAATCGAGCGTCAAATGAAGCACCCGCTGTACGGCAAGATCATCAAGCGCACCAAGAAGTACCATGCGCATGATGAGCAAAACACGGCGAAGGCCGGCGATGTGGTGGAAATCACCGAAAGCCGTCCGATCTCCAAGACGAAGGCGTGGACTGTGACCCGTGTGGTACAGGAAGCACAAATCGTTTAAGCAGTAAAGGTAGTACTTGCGTGCTCGATATTATGGTGCCATAATATCGAGCTCTTTCTTTGCAAACTAATGTGTGCAGAGGAAGACTCAAGAGTAGCTCTATTCGTCCCCTAACTAGCGAGTTCGCTTGCTAACAGGACCAAGACTGACCGCCAGCGCATCCTGCGAAGCGGATTAAGTTGGGAAAGAAAATATCATGATTCAAACTGAAAGCCGGCTCGAAGTGGCCGACAACACTGGTGCGCGCGAAGTTCTGTGCATCAAGGTCTTGGGTGGTTCCAAGCGCCGCTATGCGGGCATTGGCGATGTGATCAAGGTTACTGTCAAGAGCGCCGCACCGCGTGGTCGCGTCAAGAAGGGTGAAATTTATAACGCTGTCGTCGTTCGCACCGCCAAGGGCGTGCGTCGTCAGGATGGTTCGCTGGTCAAGTTCGATGGTAATGCTGCCGTCCTGCTGAACGCCAAGCTGGAGCCCATCGGCACCCGTATCTTTGGGCCGGTGACTCGTGAGCTGCGTACAGAGCGCTTCATGAAGATCGTCTCCCTGGCGCCTGAAGTTCTGTAAGGAGTAGTCATGGCAAAGATTCGTAAAAACGATGAAGTCATCGTGTTGACCGGCAAAGACAAGGGCAAGCGCGGTGTCGTGACTGCTCGTGTGGACGCCGATTATGTCATCGTGGAAGGCGTGAACGTCGCAAAGAAGGCGACCCGTCCGAACCCGATGACGGGTGCAACTGGCGGCATCGTCGATAAGCTGATGCCAATTCATGTGTCGAACGTCGCGTTGTTCAACGCTGCGACCGGCAAGGCAGATCGTGTGGCTTACAAGGAAGTGGACGGCAAGAAGGTCCGCGCTTACAAGTCCAACGGCGAAGTCGTTAAGGTTTAAACATCATGGCACGTCTTCAACAGTTTTATAAAGATAAGGTCGTCGCCGATCTGACTACGAAGTATTCGTACAAGTCGGTGATGGAAGTTCCGCGCATCCTGAAGATTACCCTGAACATGGGTCTGTCCGAAGCAGTTGCGGACAAGAAGATCATCGAGCACGCCGTTGGCGATCTGACCAAGATCGCTGGCCAGAAGCCGGTGGTGACCAAGGCTCGCAAGGCTATCGCAGGTTTCAAGATCCGCGAAGGCTACCCGATCGGTTGCATGGTGACCCTGCGTGGCGCCCGCATGTACGAATTCCTGGATCGTCTGATCACCGTGGCCCTGCCGCGCGTGCGTGACTTCCGTGGCGTGTCCGGTCGTGCGTTCGATGGTCGTGGCAACTACAACATCGGTGTGAAAGAGCAGATCATCTTCCCCGAAATTGAGTACGACAAGATCGATGCACTGCGTGGCATGAACATCAGCATCACCACGACTGCAAAGACCGACGACGAAGCGAAGGCGCTTCTCGCCGCATTTAAATTCCCGTTCAGAAACTGAGGATGCCATGGCAAAACTGGCACTGATTAACCGTGAACAGAAGCGCGCAGAAATGGTGAAGAAGTATGCTGCCAAGCGCGCCGAGTTGAAGGCTATTATCGACGACCAATCGAAGTCGGAAGAAGAGCGTTACGAAGCCCGCCTGAAGCTGCAGGCTCTGCCGCGTAACTCCGCTCCGACCCGCCAGCGCAACCGTTGCGCGCTGACTGGCCGTCCCCGTGGTACTTTCCGCAAGTTCGGATTGGGCCGTATCAAGGTCCGTGAAATCGCCATGCGCGGCGAAATCCCGGGTTTGACCAAAGCTAGCTGGTAATAGGAGAAGAAGCAATGAGTATGAGCGATCCTATCGCCGATATGCTGACCCGTATCCGCAATGCGCAAGGCGTGAACAAGACTACCGTCGTCATGCCGTCTTCCAAAGTGAAGGTCGCCATTGCCAACGTCCTCAAGGACGAGGGCTATATCGAAGATTTCGCCGTGGTTGCCGCTGATGGCAAGGCTGAATTGAAAATCGGTTTGAAGTATTACGCTGGCCGTCCGGTCATCGAGCGCCTGGAGCGCGTGTCCCGTCCGGGTCTGCGCATCTACAAGGGCAAGGACGATATCCCCAACGTCATGAATGGCCTGGGTGTGGCAATCGTGTCCACGCCGCGCGGCGTGATGACTGATCGCAAAGCACGCGCAACCGGTGTCGGTGGCGAAGTGATTTGCTACGTGGCCTAAGGAGTGCAAGATGTCTCGTGTAGGTAAAATGCCTGTTGCACTGCCGAATGGCGCGGAAGCGACCATCACTGCAGAGCAAATCACCGTCAAGGGCCCGCTGGGCTCCTTGACCCAACCGCTGACCAAGAAGGTCAAGGTGGTCAACAACAATGGCTCGCTGAGCTTCGAAGTGGCTGATGACAGCCGCGAAGCAAACGCGATGTCGGGCACCCTGCGTGCTCTGGTCAACAACATGGTCAACGGCGTCACCAAGGGCTTCGAAAAGAAGCTGAACCTGGTTGGCGTGGGTTTCCGTGCACAAGCACAAGGCGACAAGCTGAACCTGTCGCTGGGCTTCTCGCACCCCATCGTTCACCAGATGCCCGCCGGCATCAAGGTTGAGACCCCGACCCAGACCGAAATCCTGATCAAGGGTATCGATCGCCAGGTGGTTGGCCAGGTCGCCGCTGAAATTCGCGCGTACCGCGAACCCGAACCCTACAAGGGCAAGGGTGTGCGCTACGCTGACGAAGTGGTGACGCTCAAAGAAACCAAGAAGAAGTAATAGGGGTTGACGATGGACAAGAAACAATCTCGCCTGCGCCGTGCGACTCAGACTCGCGCCAAGATCGCAGAACTGAAGGTGAATCGTCTGGCTGTGCACCGTACCAACACGCACATCTACGCCAGCGTCATCGGCCCCGACGCCAACGTGCTGGCTTCCGCTTCCACTCTGGAAGCAGAAGTCCGCGCCCAGCTAGCAGGTCAGACCGGCAAGGGCGGCAATGCTGCCGCTGCTGCCCTGATCGGCAAGCGCGTGGCGGAGAAGGCTCTGAAGGCCGGTGTGACTGAAGTCGCATTCGACCGCTCCGGTTTCCGTTATCACGGTCGCGTCAAGGCGCTGGCTGAGGCTGCGCGTGAAGCCGGCCTGAAGTTCTAAGGATTATCGATCATGGCAAAAATGCAATCGAAAACGCAAAGCGACAAGCCAGATGACGGCATGCGCGAAAAAATGATCGCGGTCAACCGCGTCACCAAGGTGGTGAAGGGCGGCCGCATCATGGGTTTCGCAGCGCTGGCAGTGGTCGGTGACGGCGATGGCCGTATCGGCATGGGCAAGGGCAAGTCGAAGGAAGTGCCCGTTGCCGTGCAGAAGGCGATGGAAGAAGCTCGTCGCAAGCTGATCAAGGTGACCCTGAAGAACGGTACCGTGCAACACACCGTCATCGGCAAGCACGGCGCTTCGTCGGTGATGATCTCGCCGGCCAAGGACGGTACTGGCGTCATCGCCGGTGGTCCGATGCGCGCGATCTTCGAGGTGATGGGCGTGACCAATGTGGTGGCCAAGTCGACTGGTTCGACCAACCCCTACAACATGGTCCGTGCCACCCTGGACGGTCTGTCGAAGATGAACACTCCGGCTGAAATTGCTGCCAAGCGCGGCAAGTCGGTCGAAGAAATCCTGGGCTAAGGTGATCGAGATGGCTAACACAATCAAAGTCAAACTGGTCAAGGGTCTGATCGGTACTCGTCAGGACCACCGCGCGACTGTGCGCGGTCTGGGTCTGCGTCGCGTCAACTCGGTGTCCGAACTGGAAGACACCCCGTCCGTGCGCGGCATGATCAACAAAGTGTCCTATCTTGTGAAAGTTGTGTCGTAAGCCTCGGCTTGCGAACGGAGCGAATCATGCAATTAAACACTATCCAACCCGCAGACGGCGCCAAGCACGCTAAGCGTCGCGTCGGTCGTGGTATCGGCTCTGGCCTGGGCAAGACCGCTGGTCGCGGCCACAAGGGTCAGAAGTCGCGTTCGGGCGGTTTCCACAAGGTCGGCTTTGAAGGCGGCCAGATGCCCCTGCAACGTCGTCTGCCCAAGCGCGGTTTCAAGTCGCTGGCAACGCCTTACAAGGCTGAAGTGCGCCTGTCCGACCTGGAAAAGCTGCCCGTCGCCGAGATCGACGTGCTGGCACTGAAGCAAGCCGGCCTCGTGTCGGAACTGGCTCGTGTCGTGCGTATCATCAAGGCTGGCGAACTGACCAAGAAGGTAACCGTCAAGGGTCTGATCGCAACCGCTGGTGCCAAGGCCGCTATCGAAGCTGCCGGTGGTTCCATCGCTGAGTGATCCGGTCCCGGAGCATTAATTGGCAACTACTCCTCAATTAGCAAAAGGTGCCGCAAAAGGATTCCCTTGGGGTCGTTTGTGGTTCCTGCTGGGGGCGTTGATCGTTTATCGCATCGGTGCACATATCCCGGTTCCGGGTATTGATCCGACGCAGTTGGCGCAGCTGTTCAAGCAGAATCAGGGCGGCATTCTGGGCATGTTCAACATGTTCTCCGGTGGTGCCCTGTCGCGCTTTACGATCTTCGCACTGGGGATCATGCCGTATATCTCGGCATCGATCATCATGCAGCTGCTGTCGGTGGTTTCGCCGCAGCTGGAAGCATTGAAGAAAGAGGGTGAAGCCGGTCGTCGCAAGATCACGCAGTACACCCGTTACGGCACCCTGGTGCTGGCGACCTTCCAGGCGCTGGGCATCGCGGTGGCGCTGGAATCGCAAGCCGGCCTGGTGCTGGATCCGGGTCTGGCCTTCCGTCTGACCACGGTGGTGACGCTGATTACCGGTACGATGTTCCTGATGTGGCTGGGTGAACAGATCACTGAACGTGGTTTGGGCAATGGCATCTCGATCATCATTTTCGCCGGTATTGCGGCAGGTCTGCCGAATGCTCTGGGTGGCTTGTTCGAGCTGGTTCGCACCGGTTCAATGAACGCCCTGTCGGCAATCCTGATCTGCGTGATCGTGGCTCTGGTGACGTTCCTGGTGGTCTTCATCGAACGTGGCCAGCGCAAGATCCTGGTGAACTATGCGAAGCGTCAGGTCGGCAACAAGATCTACGGTGGCCAGAGCAGCCACTTGCCGCTGAAGCTGAACATGGCTGGCGTGATTCCGCCGATCTTTGCATCGTCGATCATTCTGTTCCCGGCCACGATCACCAGCTGGTTCACCTCCGGTGATACGTCGAATCCCTTCATTCGTTTCCTGAAGGATCTGGCGGCATCGATGGCACCAGGCGAACCGATCCATGCCTTGCTGTACGCGGTAGCTATCGTCTTCTTCTGCTTCTTCTACACCGCACTGGTGTTCAACAGCAAGGAAACGGCAGACAACCTGAAGAAGAGTGGTGCTTTTGTTCCGGGTATCCGTCCGGGTGACCAGACAGCGCGTTATATCGACAAGATCCTGATGCGCCTGACCCTGGCCGGCGCCGTGTACATCACCTTGGTGTGCCTGCTGCCAGAGTTCCTGATCGCACGCTGGAAGGTGCCGTTCTACTTCGGTGGCACATCGCTGCTGATCATTGTGGTCGTGACGATGGATTTCATGGCCCAAGTGCAGAACTATGTGATGTCTCAGCAGTATGAATCGTTGCTCCGCAAAGCTAATTTCAAGGGTGGCATGACACCGCGATAAGCGGGCTCATGCTCCAGGGAAGAAGACACGGAATGGCAAAAGACGACGTTATTCAGATGCAGGGCGAGATTCTTGAAAATCTGCCCAACGCGACATTCAGGGTTAAGTTGGAAAACGGTCACGTTGTACTCGGCCATATTTCCGGCAAGATGCGCATGAATTACATCCGTATCCTGCCCGGCGATAAGGTAACGGTGGAACTGACGCCTTACGATTTGAGCCGGGCACGTATCGTGTTCCGAACCAAGTAACAGTGAAACATTGAAAGAAAGAGGGCCACAATGAAAGTGCTCGCATCAGTCAAGCGGATCTGCCGCAACTGCAAAATCATCAAGCGCAATGGTATCGTTCGTGTGATCTGCACCGAACCTCGCCATAAGCAGCGCCAGGGTTAACTTAACGTTATTGATCGAGGAATAACGAATGGCACGTATTGCAGGGGTCAACATCCCCAACCATCAGCACACCGTAATCGGCCTGACCGCCATCTATGGTATTGGCCGTCCGCGCGCACAAGACATTTGCGCTGCTACCGGCGTTCCGACCAACAAGAAGGTCAAGGACCTGGACGATAACGAGCTGGAAAAGCTGCGTGACGAAATCGCCAAGTTCGTCGTGGAAGGCGATCTGCGCCGTGAGTTGTCCATGAACATCAAGCGTTTGATGGACCTGGGTTGCTACCGCGGCCTGCGTCACCGTCGTGGTCTGCCGGTTCGCGGTCAACGTACCCGCACCAACGCCCGTACTCGCAAGGGTCCGCGCAAGGCCGCTCAATCGCTGAAGAAATAATCCCGGCAGGCGCAAGCACTGGTCGGATTCAAGGAAGAAATTATGGCAAAGTCCCCCAACAACGCAGCAGCATCGCGTGTTCGTAAGAAAGTCAAGAAGAACGTTGCTGAAGGCATCGCGCACGTTCACGCTTCGTTCAACAACACCATCATCACGATCACCGACCGTCAGGGCAACGCTCTGTCGTGGGCAACTTCGGGTGGTGCTGGCTTCAAGGGTTCGCGCAAGTCGACTCCGTTCGCAGCCCAGGTCGCCGCTGAAAGCGCCGGCAAGGTTGCCATCGAATGCGGCATCAAGAACCTGGAAGTGCGTATCAAGGGCCCCGGCCCGGGCCGTGAATCCGCAGTGCGCGCTCTGAACAACCTGGGCATCAAGATCACCCAGATCCAGGACGTGACTCCGGTCCCGCACAACGGCTGCCGTCCGCCGAAGCGCCGTCGCATCTAAGTTGTAGTATAATCTTGCGCTTTCGCCTGTTCGTCAGGCAAAAGCGTAGGCAAATCACCCGCCAATCACCTTGGCGGGTTTTGTTCTTAAGACCACTGTCTGGCCGCATGCAGGTCAGACTAGCGTCCGGCAACATGGGACGTCATTGATAAAGGAAATACCGTGGCACGTTATATCGGACCGAAAGCAAAACTCTCCCGCCGCGAAGGCACCGACCTGTTCCTGAAGAGCGCACGCCGCTCGCTGGATTCCAAGTGCAAGCTGGATTCCAAGCCGGGTCAGCACGGCCGCACTTCGGGTGCCCGCACCTCCGACTACGGCAACCAGCTGCGCGAAAAGCAGAAGGTCAAGCGCATGTACGGCGTCCTCGAGCGCCAGTTCCGCCGCTACTTCGCTGAAGCCGACCGCCGCAAGGGCAACACCGGCGAAACCCTGCTGAAGCTGCTGGAATCGCGCCTGGACAACGTCGTCTACCGCATGGGCTTCGGCTCGACCCGCGCTGAAGCGCGTCAGCTGGTGTCCCACAAGGCCCTGACCGTGAACGGTCAAGTCGTCAACATCGCTTCGTACTCCGTCAAGGCTGGCGACGTCATCGCCATCCGTGAAAAGGCCAAGAAGCAAGTGCGTATCGCCGAAGCCCTGTCGCTGGCCGAGTCGAACGGTTTCCCGCAGTGGGTTTCCGTGGATTCGAAGAAGCTGGAAGGCACCTTCAAGTCCTCGCCGGACCGTAGCGAAATCGCTGCCGACGTCAACGAGTCGCTGATCGTCGAACTGTACTCGCGTTAATTCGTAGTACCGCCGTACCCCTGTGCCCACCTCATGGTGGGCATTTTTCCGAACTGCCATCAGCCTTATCGGTGTAACGAGCCGAGGGTATTGAAAAGGACAATTCATGCAAAACAGTTTGTTGAAGCCCCGCATCATCGAAGTGGAAACCCTGGCCCCCGGTCACGCAAAGGTCGTGATGGAGCCGTTCGAGCGTGGTTACGGTCACACCCTGGGCAACGCGCTGCGCCGCGTCCTGCTGTCGACCATGAGCGGCTACGCTCCCACCGAAGTCACCATCGCTGGCGTCGTGCACGAGTACTCCTCGCTGGACGGTGTGCAGGAAGACGTCGTCGACATTCTGCTGAACCTGAAGGGCGTGGTCTTCAAGCTGCACAACCGTGACGAAGTCACCCTGACCCTGAAGAAGGAAGGCGAAGGCGCCGTCCTGGCTTCCGATATCGATCTGCCGCACGACGTCGAACTGATCAACCCGGATCACGTCATCGCCAACCTGACCGGTGGCGGCAAGCTGGACATGCAGATCAAGGTCGAAAAGGGCCGTGGCTACGTGCCGGGTAACGTGCGTCGCCTGTCCGAAGACACCAACAAGACCATCGGCCGCATCATCCTGGATGCGTCGTTCTCGCCGGTGCGTCGCGTGTCCTACGCCGTCGAATCCGCTCGTGTGGAACAGCGTACCGACCTGGACAAGCTGGTCATGAACATCGAGACCAACGGCGTCATCACCCCGGAAGAAGCGATCCGCCAATCGGCGCGCGTGCTGGTTGATCAACTGAACGTGTTCGCTGCCCTGGAAGGCACCGAAGCGACTGCAGAAGCACCGTCGCGCGCACCGCAGGTCGATCCTATCCTGCTGCGTCCGGTCGACGACCTGGAACTGACCGTCCGTTCGGCAAACTGCCTGAAGGCCGAGAACATCTACTACATCGGCGACCTGATCCAGCGCAGCGAAAACGAACTGCTGAAGACCCCGAACCTGGGTCGCAAGTCGCTGAACGAAATCAAGGAAGTCCTGGCTTCGCGTGGCCTGACCCTGGGCATGAAGCTGGAAAACTGGCCGCCGGCTGGTCTGGAAAAGTAATTCACGTCACCTGGCGGGCTGCGGTGCGAGCCGCACCGCCAGGCTGATAGGAAGCAGTACCTGAAGTATTCGTCGTATCCGTAGCAAAGAACTTTTATCCGATATTTACCGGTCCGCGGTCAGGACAGCCCAGCTGGCCTGCCGATAGAAGAACTGGATCAAAACTGTAACCTGAAAGGAAATTACCATGCGTCACCGTCACGGTCTCCGCAAACTGAATCGTACTTCGTCCCACCGCCTGGCCATGCTGCGCAACATGACTGTTTCGCTGCTGCGTCATGAAGCCATCAAGACCACCCTGCCGAAGGCCAAGGAACTGCGCCGCGTCGTCGAGCCGATCCTGACCCTGGGCAAGACCGACACCCTGGCCAACAAGCGCCTGGCCTTCAACCGCCTGCGCGATCGCGAAATCGTCGGCAAGCTGTTCTCCGAACTGGGCCCGCGCTACGCTGCCCGTAACGGCGGCTACCTGCGCATCCTGAAGATGGGCTTCCGCCAAGGCGACAACGCACCGATGGCCTTCGTTGAGCTGGTCGATCGTCCGGAAGTCACCGACGCTGCTGACGCACCGACCGCTGAATAATTCACCGGACGTTGCTTCACAAAGAAAAAGCCAGGCTCTGCCTGGCTTTTTTGTTTTGCGCGGCTGCATTTTCTTTCATCCGGCTGATGTGCGCCGTCACGCCTGGCCTCCGGATGTGGTTGAATACGGACTCTGCAAGGAGTCCTTTCATGTCCGCATCCCTGTTGAACCAGCCTTTGCTGGTACTGGCCAACGTGCCCGACCAGGCCTTGGCTGAACGCTTGTCCAATACCCTCGTGGAACAAGGTCTGGCCGCCTGCGTCAACATTCTGTCGCCTGTGCAGTCGGTCTATCGCTGGCAGGGCAAGGTCCAGCGCGATAGCGAGATCCCCTTGCTGATCAAGACCACCCAGGGCCGCTACCAGGAACTGCAGCAGGCCATTGTCCACGCCCATCCCTACGACGTGCCCGAGATCATCGCCTTGCCCATCACGGCGGGTCTGCCGGCTTATCTGGCGTGGATGCAGGATGAGACCGCACGTCCTCTGCGCGTATAAGCTCAGAGCATTCCCATCGAACGAGGAACACCGTTGAACCGCATCAACCGGCGCACGCGCCTGACAAGATATCCCCTGCTGATCGTATTGGCGCTGCTGGCCCTGCTCGGCCTGCTGGTGGCCAAGGCTGCCAAGGCGGCTGAGGATTACCTGCCGCCCGAACAAGCGTTCCAGCTCACCGGCCGCATGGTTGACGCCCAGACGCTGGAGCTGAGCTATCGGATTGCAGATGGCTACTACATGTATCGCGACCGCTTCCACTTCAGCGCCGAAGGCGCGACGCTGGGCGAGCCGCAATTCCCGGCGGGTAAACGCAAGTATGACGAAAACTTCCAGAAGGAAGTTGAAACCTACCATCAGTCGGTAACTGCCCGGATTCCGGTCAGCGGCGCAGTGAAGGATTTTGTCATTTCGGCAGTATCGCAAGGCTGTGCCGACAAGGGATTGTGTTATCCACCGATGACCTTGAAGCTGGCGATGTCGGCCCAGGATATTGGCAAGAGCGTCACCCCGGTGGGCGTCAATGCTGATGCGCCGGGCGCGGGCGGCAGCGATATCGATGGCATTGCCGCCGTGCTCAAGGGCGGCAAGCTGTGGAGCATCCTCTCGCTGTTCTTCCTGCTGGGCATCGGATTGTCTTTTACGCCCTGCGTGTTGCCGATGCTGCCCATCCTGTCCTCCATCATCGTCGGACAGCAGCCGGGCGCCGGCGGCGGACGCGCGCGCAGCTTCCTGCTGTCGGTCGATTATTCACTGGGCATGGCGCTGGTCTACACGGCACTGGGCGTGGCCGCCGGGATGCTGGGAGAGGGCTTGTCGGCCTATCTCCAGAACCCTTGGGTGCTGGGTGCGTTTGCCGTGTTGATGGCCGGCCTGGCGTTGTCGATGTTCGACCTCTACACCCTGCAAGTCCCCGCTTCGCTGCAATCCAAATTATCCACTGCCTCCGGCGGAGGCAGTGGCAAATGGATCGGCGTCTTCCTGATGGGCGCGATTTCGGCGCTGATCGTGGGCCCGTGCGTGGCGGCTCCCCTGGCCGGGGCTCTGCTCTACATCAGCCAGACCGGCAATGTGGTGCTGGGGGGCAGTGCCCTGTTTTCCATGGCACTGGGCATGAGCGTGCCACTGCTGCTGGTCGGCGCATCCGCCGGTGCCTTGTTGCCGCGCGCGGGTGCATGGATGGATGCGGTCAAACGCTTCTTCGGCGTGTTGATGCTGGGCACGGCCTTGTGGATGGTCTCGCCGGTGATCCCTTCATGGTTGCAGGTGGCTGGCTGGGCGGCGCTGGGGGTCGGCTATGGCGCTTTCCTCCTGTGGACGCGTCCGGCTGGATGGATGTCCCGGGCACTGGGCCTGGTGGTGGTCACGCTGGGCTTGCTGCAACTGGTCAGCGTGGCCACCGGCGGGCGCGATCCGCTGGCGCCGCTCTCGCATCTGCGCGGCCAGTCAGCCGCCGCGCAGGCCACCGACTTCGTGCGCATCCGCTCCAGCGCCGAACTGGATGCAGCGTTGAAGGAAAACGCCGCTGGCGAGCGCCGCCCGGTCATGCTGGATTTCTATGCCGACTGGTGCGTTTCCTGCAAGGAAATGGAACGCTTCACCTTCACCGATGCGCGTGTGAAGGAACGTTTCGGCCAGATGCTGCTGCTGCAGATCGACGTGACCGCCAACAATGCCGACGACCGCGCCATGCTGAAGCGATTCAATCTCTTCGGTCCGCCGGGCATCATGTTTTTCGACGCCGATGGCCGGGAACTGGCACCGCGCCGCGTGATCGGTTATCAGGATGCCGACAGGTTCATCTCTACGCTGCAAAATCTGTAGTTCCACATGTCGCAATGTAATTTGAAAAGCACTTTATAGTCGTTGGCCTGAGGCTGGCCTCGCGTTATAGTCAGCCTTCTGTTTTCATTCTGTCCACCAAGGAGACCACCATGACGCTGCGCCTGGGCGATACCGCACCGGATTTCGAGCAAGAATCCTCGATCGGCAAGATCAAATTCCACGACTGGGCGGGTGACTCCTGGGTCGTGCTGTTCTCGCACCCGGCCGACTTCACGCCGGTCTGCACCACCGAGCTGGGCCTGACGGCCAAGCTCAAGCCCGAATTCGACAAGCGCAACGTCAAGGCCATCGCGCTGTCGGTGGATGGTGCCGAGGCCCACAACCAGTGGATCAAGGACATCGAGGAAACCCAGCAGACCGTGGTCGGCTTCCCCATCGTGGCCGACGTCGACAAGAAGGTCGCGGGCCTGTATGACATGATCCACCCAAACCAGTCCGAAACGGCGACCGTGCGTTCGCTCTTTGTCATCGACCCGAAGAAGAAGGTGCGCCTCATCATCACCTACCCGATGAGCACCGGCCGCAACTTCGACGAAGTGCTGCGCGTCATCGATGCGCTGCAACTGACCGACGGTTACACCGTCGCCACCCCGGGCAACTGGAAGGATGGCGACGACGTCATCATCCCGTTGTCAGTCAAGGATGAGGAAGTCATCAAGCAGAAGTATCCGAAGGGCTACAAGTCGCCGCGTCCGTACCTGCGCATTACGCCGCAGCCGAACAAGTAAGCCTGGTCCGCTGTACGGTCCGAAAGCGCTTCTGAAGGAGCGTTTTCCGATGACGCATGAAGAACCCCGTGTTTGCGAACACGGGGTTTTTTTATGCGCAGAGGAATCGCACGTAGCTGGCCGAAGGTGCAATAGCCAAGCGTTCTGGCGAAGACTTGATAGAACGATTTCTAGGAGGTTTTTCGAGGGCCGTAGACCTTTTCACCGTTTCGGCTCCGCCTGCTGTCCTGAGCCTTATCGAGCGCAAATGATGTTGATAACGTATGCCGTTTCGCCAACTTGGAGACGGTATGGGAAGCAGGTCCATTTGCTGTGCAGTCGACACGACTGCAAACGCTGACGCGGGAGTCGGCGCTGGCAAAAACGATGGCGCTTGCCGCCAATGCTGAACGTCGAGCAAGCTGCGGCCCTCCCTGATTTGCTGGCGACGACCGCTGAAAAACTCACTGACCGCCATACGGATCAGTTGGCCTTCGGATGGCGTCGCCGGCCTGATCGCCTGGCCAACCCGGCATTGGACTTCGCCGATCTTGCCGCTTACGACGACCGCATGCAGGCGTCGTTGACGGCGCTGGTTCACCTGGGAGAGCCAGCACGGCAACACTTCCACAATCTCCTTGAGGAACCTGTGCGCAGCGCCGAGCTGTTTGCGGTGACTTGTTACGCGCTGGCCACGCAAGACGCCGAGCTCTTCAGCGCCGCAAGTGCACTGACCACGGCGATCGCTGACCTGATGCCGGCGAAGGTGGCTGCGTTGCAGTGGGCACCGGACTCTGTGCTGCGCATATCGGCCATCGATTCGCTGTCCGTGGTGCAGCAACTGAGACTGGTGGGTCTGGGCTACCGCCAATGGCCGGACCTGGATGAACGCGTATTGGCTTGCCTGCGAGCGCAGCAATCCGATGCAGAGAGCGTCAGCGCGGCATTCCAACTGATCCGCAATCTCGGCCGAACCGACTGGGCACACACGGGCCTGCGCCACCTCGACGACGATCATCCTGCAGTACGCCTGGCGGCGGCGCAGACCTTGCTGATGCTCGGATCACCCGATCACCATGGTCCTGCCTGCGCCACCTTGCAACCCCTGGCAGTGAGCGAGCAGGACGCAACTGCAACCGCCGCGTTACGCGCCCTCGCTTTGCATGCGCCGGCCTACACCGAACCGGTATTGGCCCGGCTGGCCGCGATGCCGCAGCATCGCCGGCGCTACCTGCTGGCCCTCGGATGGATGGGGCGAGCGGACGCCGTTCCTGGTCTGATGGCGGCCTTGGAGGACCGCCATCATGGCCGGGTCGCCGCCGCCTCGCTGGCACTCATCACCGGCTCCGATCCCGGTCGCGACGGGTGGTCAGGTCCCAAGCCTGAGCGTCGCCAACGTCCCCCAGAGCCCGGCGATCAACTTTCCGCACATCCCGACGGCCACGAATTGCCTTGGCCGGACCCATCCGCCTTCGCAGCTTGGTGGAGCAAGCACAGCGAACGATTTACGGCTGACCAGCGCTACGTCGCCGGGCGTCCGCTCACGCCCGCCTGGCTTGCCGCCGTCCTGCGCACCGGCCCCCTGCCTTGGCGGCCCTTGGCTGCCGAGCACCGCCAGCGCTTGCTCCAAGCACCCTTGTTTCCCACGGACTTGCCCGCCGACGTGCAGCGTCAGCGGCTTCATGAACTCAATTGAAGAGAGGAATGAAATCGCATGGAACAGGAACTCGACCTGTTGTAATCCAAACCAGAAGCCGACGCCGCAGCTTCGGTTGGACCCGGGTGTGAACCCCCCGCTCCGATGACCGAAGAGCTGGTCCTCGAAGCCAAGCGGCAAATCACCTTCCGTTGCGGGAAGTCCAGCATCACGCTCTATCCCAACGGAAAAATCGCGCTGCGCGGCGAATACATCCTGAGCGACGCGGAAGGTCTCAACCGCATCGTCGGCGGTCAGGTGGAGCTGAACTGAGCCATGTGGGCCCTCGACAACCGCACCCCCTTCGCGGCCGACAGCGGCTGGATTCGTGACAGTGACGGTGCCGAAGTCTGGATCGTCGCCGTCAAGGCCACCTATGACATTCTGCGCGACGGCGACACGCGCATCGCCTCCGAACAAGTGCCGGTGCATAGCGGCCCCGTGCCGCATGATGATTTGCGCAGTCTGCGCTACGACATCGACCTTGGTCCGTCCAAGCCCGCCACCGACATCCTCCTCAATGGCCACGCCTATGCACAAGGCACGCAGCCCGTGGAAGAACTCCATGTGGGCTTTCGCGTGGGTAGCATGAAGCGCTTGGCCAAGGTATCGGGAGATCGTTACTGGCGGCGCGGCATGCTGTTGACTTCGGCGAGCAAGGCTGTTCCTTTCATGCGCATGCCGTTGGTGTATGAACGCGCTTTCGGTGGTGATGCGCCGGATGCCGAACATGGCAGCGCAAATCCCCTGGGCCGTGGTATCACGCCAGACGCCGATGGCCGGGTCTGGTTGCCCAATGTCGAGCTGCTCACTCATCCCATCCACAAGCCAGGCGACAGGCCTGCACCCATGAGCTTTGGCCCGCTTCCCTGTCACTGGCCAGAGCGGCAGCAGTATGCCGGCACCTGTGATGAAGCCTGGCTGGAGCAACGCTACCCCCTGCCGCCGAAGGATCTTGATCCACGCCACTGGCAACTCGCACCGGCCGCGCAGCAGGTAGACGGTCATCTGCGAGGTGGCGAGGAGGTGGTGCTGGTGAACCTCACCCCGCCCGGCTTTGCGGCTGACGGCAGGTTGTCGTTCAAGCTGCCCAAGCTCACCCTGGCCTTCCAGACCTACTTCACCGACTGCCACTCAGTGACCAGTCGCTCCAAGATCCACACCGTGATCCTGGAGCCCGATCATCCACGCGTGAGCATCGTGCACCACATGGCCTTGTCTTGCCATGAGCACATCAACCGGTTGGACAAGACACGCATCCTGCAAAAACGGCGCCCCCTCGATCGTCCGTTCAGTCCTGTTCACGCAGATCTGGAGTGGCCTGCCGGTGACGATCAGCAAGGAGCGAATCAATGAGCAACGCGGTGTTTATCCTGGGGGCTTCCTGCGTCTTTCCCTCCGGCCCCAGCCTCCCGCTGGCCGATGCAGCGCTACGCAGCCAGCTCTCGCTGCTGCAATACCACCCGCAGTACCTGGACAGCGCGGGTGCTGCGCCGCGCATCAGTTGCTTCCCCGACGCGCCCTCCTTCGATGCGGCCCGTTGGGGCTGGCTAGCGCGCCACGCCCTGGCCCAACTCACGCAAAGCCTCACGCCGCAATGGCCGGCACTGCAAGCGTCGCCCCGCCTGCTCTGGCTGGTGCTTCCTGACGCGGCCCGGCCATACATGCCAAGCGGCCTGGTGGCGCAAGTCAGCGCCGCCGTCGAGCACGAACAATGGCCGTGGCAGCGTACGCACCTGGTCTGCGGCGGGCACGCCGCCGGCATGGCCGCACTGGTCGAAGCCAGGCTGGCATTGGACGCCCAGCCCGACGCCCTGGCCGTGGTGCTGGCCGTCGAAGCGGGCCTGGGTCGCGAAGCCATGTACTGGCTCGACATGCAAGGGCTGCTGCACGGTGCCAGCGTGCCGCACCATGGCCAGCTGCGCCGCAACGCCTACGGGCGCGTGCCGGGCGAGGGAGCCGCCGCCATCGCCCTCAGTGCCTCGCCGCAGCACGCCTCGTCAAGCTGGGGGCGCTTGCTGGGCTGCGCGACCGCCATTGAACCCGTGACTCATGCGTCGTCCCAGCCCTGCACAGGCCAGGGACTCGCCCAGGCGGCACGACAGGCGATCGAACAGGCGCACCAGCACGGCCCGGCCCGGATCGGCCATCTGTTCGCTGATCTGAACGGCGAGCCCTATCGCGCCGACCAGTTCGGTTTCACCGCCTTGCGCCTGGGCCGCTTGCTCACCCCGGACTGGCAGCGCAGCGTACCGGCGCTCGCCAGCGGCGACCTGCACTGCGCCAGTGCCGTGGCCCATGTGGCGCTGGCCGCCTACGGCCAGCTGAGGCGGCCACAGGCCAACCCGACCCTGGTGCTCGCCAGCTCGGACGACACGCTGCGCGGCGCTGCCGTGCTGGCCGCCAATCCACCCATTGAGAACCTTTCGGAGATTCGCGCATGGCGATCGCCATCAACGTCAACGGCCTGAGCCTGTGCCATCGCGGCAGTGGCGGGGTCAGCCACAACACGCTGCCCAATGTGTGCAAGACGCCCGACAAGGGCATCCCGCTGCCCTATCAGAACGAGGCCTACTCGCGCGACCTTGCCAAGGGGACCGTCAGCGTGTTCGCCGACGGCGGCCACAGCATTGCCAAGGATGGCAGCCAATTCGCCAGGAGTGTGTTCGACGAAGCCGGATCGATGGGGGGCGTGGTCTCCGGCACCCATTCAGCCGAGACCGACTGGATCAGCCACTCTTTCGACGTGTTCTTCGAGGGCAAGCCCGCCTGTCGGCTCACCGACAAGCTGTTCATGAACCATCGCAACACGGTGAATATGGCCGGGCTGAAGCAGCGCGATCTGCCCAAGCCGGATCAGGACTTTTTTGACGAGATTTGCGAGCTGGCCTGCGAGTGTTGGAACACCCACAAAATTGGCGGGCCGCAGCCGCTGCCAAAGGGGCATACGTTTCAGGAATGCATGCGCAAAAAAATCGATGACAAGTACTACGGCGGTCCGGCCAATGCCCGTAATGGTCGTTATCCCAAGCCCGATGCCCGCATGTGGCGTGAAGTATCCTTCGACCGCGGCAACAACTGGGAGATGATCGGCAGCAAGTCCAACCCGGGCCTGCCCAGCTCGCAATACCCGTGGGCCGATTCGCGCCGTCTGGACATCGCCCGTATCGGACCGGATGGCAAGGTGATCAAAATCTTCGATGTGAAGTTCGGGAAGGATCCGCTCACAGACGATGCAGCCAAGGACTACCGCAAGATTGCCGAAAGGCATACGGGTAGCGACAAGAACTTCGAGAAGTTCGAAGTCAATGAACGCTGTCACTGCGACGACGAGAATCCCCCTCAGCATCCAGTACCGGTCACTGCATCCGAGCCCAAGAAGAGCCTCCTCGACAAGTTCGGCGACGTGATCCACTCGCACACCGGTGTGAGGTTGGCAGGAGGGCTATTGGTACTTGCGCTGATCATTTCCGAAGCTACGCGGCTCTTCCCGCCTCGCAATGCCATCCCCATCCCTTGACCTCATCCCGCGCAATCAACTAGGAAAATGAAATCCCATGGACCTCAATCAAGCCATTACTGAACTTGTACAACGAGAAGGCGGCATCTGCATTTTCGACAAAATTGCTTTCCCCCTGCCCTACAACACCGATGCCGTCGCCTGCAAATTCGGCCTGGGGGCCGAGCTTTATATGGTACCGACTGATCAGCCCTTGCTACGCCAGCGCGCACTGGAGTTCATGGTGGATTACTGGGAGACCTTTCCGGACCATGTCAACCGCTTTTTGGCCCGAGACACGAGACGGGCAGTCAAGTTCTCTGGCGACCCTCGCGGCCGTATTCAATCCGATATTGACCTTCCACCGCTAAATGGTTACGGCGCGGCACTCATGGGCATGGTGGACATTGGCATGAAGATTGACAATGTTAATCCGTACCGCGCCGACGTATTGGTCTCCCGCGCAGAAGAACAGGAGCTTTCCTGCGTAACCGCTCATTTTCAAATCTGTAACGGGCAGGGCGAGCCAAACTTCGAGGTGCTGCTCGCTGCCACCCTGCGCTGGTGCGCAATTTGCCAGCCGGTACACGGTAGTGCAGGGTGTGCCTTCATATTCGAGAACGATCAAAAGAGTGAGTACACCCAGCAACTGTTCAAGCGCTTTCCAGGATTCGATTTCCAGGATGCGGGGGCGTTCTCCTTCCAGGCCCGAGCCATTCACAACCGCATCAAATGCGTGAACTGGCTGACCGTGCTGTGTGATGCGCTGGTTGAAGAATTGGGAGGACGCGACAAGATGCGCGCGGCGCTGGAGCCGGTGTGCAAGGTGCACGGCTATCCCGGCGGAGTGGTGATCCAGGCCGGAGCCTATCCGCAGATCGGCGACACTTGGCGTGATGAGGTTCCAGAAGCCTACAGATTGGTGGCCCGCTATACCAAAGCGATCCGGTTTGAGACATACCGCAGCGGTCTGTTCCGCGTCCCGCAGGGTCTGGACGACAAGGAAGAAACCCTCGCGTGGATTCGGCGCTTCGATTGACATGGATTGGGTGAGAGGGCTGAAGGGGTAATTGCTCGCCCTCATGCCGCACCATCAACCAGGAGAATGAGACCACCATGGACATCAATCAAACCACAGCTGAACTTGTGCAGCGCGAAGGCGGTATCTGCATTTTCGACAAGATTGCTTTCCCTCTGCCCTACAACACCGATGCTGTCGCCTGCAAATTCGGCCTGGGGGCCGAGCTTTATATGGTGCCGACTGATCAGCCCCGGTTACGCCAACGTGCTCTGGAATTCTTGGTGGATTATTGGAAGACTTTTCCGGACAAGGTAAACCGCTTTTTGGCCCGAGACACGACCCGCGCAGTCAAGTTCTCTGGCGACCCTCGCGGCCGTATTCAAGCCGATATTGACCTTCCACCGCTAAATGGTTACGGCGCGGCGCTCATGGGCATGGTGGACATTGGCATGAAGATTGACAACGTTAATCCGTACCGAGCCGATGTACTGGTCCGCCGCGCAGAACAACGCGAGCTTTCCTGTGTAACCGCTCATTTTCAAATCTGTAACGGCCAGGGCACGCCAAACTTCGAGGTGCTGCTCGCCGCGACACTGCGCTGGTGCGCTATTTGCCAGCCGGTACATGGTAGTGCAGGGTGTGCCTTCGTATTCGAGAACGACCAAAAGAGTGAGTACACCCAACAACTGTTCAAACGCTTTCCGGGGTTTGATTTCCAGGATGGAGGATGGTTCGCCTTGGAGGCCCGAGACGTTCATAACCGCATCAAATGTGTGAACTGGCTGACCGTGCTGTGTGATGCGCTGGTTGAAGAATTGGGAGGACGCGAGAAGATGCGTGCAGCGCTGGAGCCAGTGTGCAAGTTGCACGACTACCCCGGTGGAGTGGTAATTCAGGCCGGAGCCTCTCCCCAGATCGGCGACACTTGGCGTGATGAGGTTCCAGAAGCCTACAGGTTGGTAGCCCGCTATACCAAAGCGATACGGTTCGAGGCATACCGCGAAGGTTTGTTCCGCGTCCCGCAGGGTCTGGACGACAATGAAGAAACCCTCGCATGGATTCGGCGCTTCGATTGACATGGATTGGGTGAGAGGGCTGAAGGGGTAATTGCTCGCCCTCATGCGGCACCATCAACCAGGAGAATGAGACCCCCATGGACATCAATCAAACCATAGCTAAACTTGTGCAGAGCGAAGGCGGTATCTTCGTTTTTGACAAGATTGCTTTCCCTTTGCCCTACAACACCGACGCCGTCGCCTGCAAATTCGGTCTCGGTGCCGAGCTGTTCATGTCGCCGGCTGATCAGCCCCTGCTACTCCATCGCGCACTGGAGTTCTTGGTGGATTACTGGAAGACCTTTCCAGACAAGGTCAACCGCTTCTTGGCCGACGAAACGACGCGCACGGTCAAGTTCTCTGGCGACCCGCGCGGCCGGATTCAAGCCGATATGGATCGTCAGCCGCAATATGGTTACAGCGCGGCGCTCATGGGCATGGTCGACATTGGCATGAAGATTGACAATGTGAATCCGTACCGCTCGGACGTGCTGGTCCGCCGCACAGAAGAGAACAATCTTTCCTTCGTAAACGCCCATTTTCAAATCTGCAATGACCAGAGCGAGCCCAACTTCGAGGTGCTGCTGGCTGCCACATTGCGCTGGTGCGCCATTTGCCAGCCAGTACATGGCAGTGCTGGGTTTGTCTTCATCTTCGAGAATGACCAAAAGAGTGAGTACACCCAACAATTGTTCAAACGTTTTCCGGGGTTCGATTTCCAGGATACGGGCTCGTTCTCTTTCGAGGCCAGAGATGTTCGCAACCGCATCAAATGTGTGAACTGGCTGACCGTGCTGTGTGATGCGCTGGTTGAAGAATTGGGTGGACGCGACAAGATGCATACGACGTTGGAGCCGGTGTGCAAGGTGCACGACTATCCCGGCGGAGTGGTGATTCAGGCCGGAGCCTTTCCGCAGATCGGCGACACTTGGCGTGATGAGGTTCCAGAGGCCTATAGGTTGGTGGCTCGCTATACCAAATCGATCCGGTTCGAGACATATCGCAGCGGTCTGTTCCGCGTCCCGCAGGGTCTGAACAAGAAAGAAGAAACCCTCGCGTGGATCCGGCGCTTCGATTGACTCGGCTGAGTCAGCCCGGCGCCGCCACCGCTCGCGCAAATCCATCCACGAACAACCGCGCCACCGGCGACAGGAGCGTACCGCGCCGCGTCACCAGCTGATAGGGTTCGCTGCGCGTATGCAGCTTCAGCGGCAGGATGCGCGTCATGCCGAAGCGCGTGCAGAACTGCGCCACATCCACCGACAGCAGCGCCACGAAGTGCGGATTCTTCTGCAGCAGCGACAAGGTGGTGAAGGCCGAGGTGGTTTCCATCAGGTGCAGCGGGAAGCGCAGGTCGGCATCATGGAATTCCCGCTCCAGCGTCAGCCGCATTGGCATGTTGGCCGAATAGACCACCCAGCGCGAATCGGCCAGGTCGGCCAGTTGCAGGCTGCTCGCTTCAGCCAGCGGATGCTGCACGCTGGCCACCACGGCCAGCTCTTCCTCGTGGATGTTGAAGGCGTCATACAGGTCCGGGCGCTGGCTGATGCTGGTGCGGCAGATCGCCAGGTCCAGCCGCCCCTGGTCCAGCAGGCGCAGCAGGCGGGCGCTGGTGTCTTCCACGATCTCCACGGACAGGGTCGGGTGCGCCTCCAGCAATTGCGTGAGCGCATCCGTCAAGAGCGGTACCGCGCCCATGATGGTGCCCACCGCCAGCCGTCCACCATGGCCTTGCATGATGGATAACATTTCTTCACGCAGGTGGGTCAGGTCGGTCTGGATCAGCCGCGCATAGCGGATCACGCAATGGCCCAGCTCGGTGGCCTCGAGCCCGCGATTGGTGCGGGTGAACAATTGCGCACCGAGCGTACTCTCGATCTCCTGCAAGGCCTTGCTCGCCCCCGGCTGGGTCAGCGCCACCTGCTCGGCCGCCTTGAGCAGGGAACCATGGTCGGACAGTGCGATGAGCAGCCGCAACTGCCGCAGGTGCAGGCGCGAAGTGATGGAGGCCAGCGAGGGCAAGGTGGTGTGCATGGAAGTGATCCCCAAAGAAGCCGCTAGTATGAGCGCTGGTTATACCCATATCAACAGCTCTCATTAGCCAAGCGCCCCTCGATGGCTTAGAGTCTGGCTTTCCAAAGCGGGACCCCATTGGGAAGCACCGGCTTCTGCAGGGTTTCGGAGCAAGCCCGCCGATGGCGGCCCCGGTGGAGACATCTATAAATCAAGGCTATGTAATGGCACTCATCAACTACATTACCCAGGTCCAGTTCGACTACGGCGCGCTGGCGCTGCTGCAGCAGGAATGCGACCGCCTGGGCATCAAGAAGCCGCTGGTGGTGACCGACCCGGGCATCCGCAACGCCGGCTTGCTGGACAAGGTCCTGGGCCAGTTGAAGGACGGTGCCGCCACCGTGGTCTATGACCAGACCCCGCCCAACCCCAATGAGGGTGCCGTGCGCGCTGCCGTGGCATTGTTCCGCGAGCATGGCTGCGATGGCATCGTGGCCGTTGGCGGCGGTTCTTCGATTGACCTGGCCAAGGGCGTGGCCGTCTGCGGCACCCACGAAGGCCCGCTGAAATCCTTTGCGCTCATCGAAGGCGGCCTGGCCAACATCACGGCCAAGACCGCCCCGGTGATCGCCATCCCGACCACCGCCGGCACCGGCAGCGAAGTCGGTCGTGGCGCCATCCTGATCCTCGACGATGGCCGCAAGGTCGGCATCATCTCGCCGCACCTGGTGCCCAGGCTGGCCCTCTGCGACCCCGAACTGACCCTGGGCCTGCCGCCGCTGATGACGGCCGCCACCGGCATGGATGCCATCGCGCACTGCCTGGAAACCTTCATGGCCCCGGCCTTCAACCCGCCCGCCGACGGCATCGCGCTGGACGGCCTGTGGCGCGCCTGGGCGCACATCGAGCGCGCTACCCGTGAACCGGGTGACCGCGAAGCGCGGCTGAACATGATGAGCGCCTCCATGCAGGGTGCCATGGCCTTCCAGAAGGGGCTGGGTTGCGTGCACAGCCTGTCGCACTCGCTGGGCGGCATCAATCCCAAGCTGCACCATGGCACCCTGAATGCAATCTTCCTGCCGGCCATCATCGCCTTCAACGAAAGCGCGCCCAGCATGGTCAAGGACAACAAGATGGCGCGCATGGCCCACGCCATGGGCCTGGCCAGCGGTGCCGGGATCGGCCCGGCAATCCGCGACATGAGCCGCCGCCTGGGCTTGCCGGCCGGGCTGCGCGAGCTGGGCGTGAGCGAATCCCTGTTCCCGCAGATCATCAAGGGGGCCCTGGCTGATCACAGCCACAAGACCAACCCGCGCGAAGCCTCGGAACAGGATTACCTGAACATGCTGCAGCAATCCATGTGATGGCCGACAATGAACAGCGCGGGCAGGCCACTCTCGGCCTGCTGCGCATTTCCCCCTCAGCTGCTCCTGCCTCGCGCGGGCGCAGCTTTCTTGCCTGACCCGGCCCCGGGCGGCATCAACGACACCAGCAGGAGCACAACGTGAGCGACAAGATCCTAGGACACAACTACATCGGCGGCCAGCGCAGCGGCCAGGGCGACGTCGCCCTGCACAGCGTGGACGCGGCCACCGGCGCGCTTTTTGAAACCCCTTTCCTGACCGCCACCGAGCACGAAGTCGCCGCCGCCGTGGATGCGGCCGAGAAGGCCTATCCGCTGTACCGTGCCGTTCCGGCTGAACAGCGCGCGCTGTTCCTGGAAGCCATCGCCGACGAGATCGATGCCCTGGGCGACGACTTCCTGGCCGCCGTGGCCCGTGAAACCGCCCTGCCGGCCACCCCGCGCCTGGCCGGCGAGCGCGCCCGCACCAGCGGCCAGATGCGCCTGTTCGCCAAGGTCCTGCGCCGTGGCGACTTCTACGGTGCCCGCATCGACACCGCCCTGCCGCAACGCCAGCCGCTGCCGCGCCCGGACATCCGCCAGTACAAGATCGGCGTGGGTCCGGTGGCCGTATTCGGTGCCAGCAACTTCCCGCTGGCCTTCTCGGTGGCCGGTGGCGATACCGCTGCCGCCCTGGCTGCCGGCTGCCCGGTGGTGTTCAAGGCCCACAGCGGCCACCTGGTCACCTCCGAACTGGTGGCCAACGCCATCGAGCGCGCCGTCAAGAAGACCGGCATGCCGGCCGGTACCTTCAACATGATCTACGGCGATCGCGTCGGTGCCCAACTGGTCAAGAGCGCCGGCATTCAGGCCGTCGGCTTCACCGGCTCGCTGCGTGGTGGCCGCGCCCTGTGCGACATGGCCGCCGCCCGTCCGCAGCCGATCCCGGTGTTTGCCGAGATGTCCAGCATCAATCCCATCATCCTGATGTCCGAAGCCCTGAAGCTGCGCGGTGACGCCATCGCCAAGGACCTGGCCGGTTCCGTCACGGTCGGCGTGGGCCAGCTGTGCACCAGCCCCGGCCTGCTGCTGGGCGTGCGTTCGCCGGAACTGACCGCCTTCATCGAGAAGCTGTCGGCCGCCTTCGGTGGCACCAACCCGGCTACCATGCTCAACAGCGGCGGCCTGACCCATTACAACGGCGGCGTAGCGCGCCTGACCCAGCTGCCGGGCGTGAAGGTCATCGCCACCGGCGGCACCAGCTATACCCAGGCCGTGCCGCACCTGTTCAAGGCCGACGCTGCCCTGCTGTTCTCCAAGGAAGCGCCGCTGGAAGAAGAAGTCTTCGGCCCCGCCACCGTGATCGTCGAGCTGGAAAGCCGTGAGCAACTGCTGGACTTCGCCGCCAAGATGAACGGCCAGCTGACCGCCACCCTGCAAGCCGAAATCGGCGACCTGCAAGGCAACCAGGACCTCATCGCCATCCTCGAACAGAAGGCCGGCCGCCTGTTGCTGAACGGCTTCCCGACCGGTGTCGAGGTGTGCGATGCGATGGTCCACGGCGGCCCGTATCCGGCTACCTCCGACGCGCGTGGCACCTCGGTGGGTACGCTGGCCATCGAGCGCTTCCTGCGCCCGGTGTGCTACCAGAACTATCCGGACGCGATGCTGCCGGCCGCGCTGCAGAACGCCAACCCGCTGGGCCTGCTGCGCCTGGTCGATGGCGAACAGACGCGCGCTACCGTCGGCTGATCATCCACACGCAGGATCGGACCGGCGAGGCACTGCCGGTCCCGCAAGACCTTCCCCGCACTCGATTGCGGGGTCGCAACAAGAATCACATTCCAGGACCCCCAAAGGAGGAGACCCCATGACCGCATTCATCCGGCGCGCCGCGCTGTCGGCCGCCTGTGCCCTGCTGGGCGCAGCCACCCTGCCATCCGCCCAGGCGGCGGGCGACACCATCAAGATCGGCTTCATCACCGACATGTCCGGCACCTATGCCGACTTCGACGGCCAGGGCGGCGTCGAAGCCATCCGCATGGCCATTGCCGATGCCGGCGGCACCATCAATGGCAGGAAGGTGGAACTGGTCTTTGCCGACCACCAGAACAAGGCCGACATCGCCGCCAACAAGGCCCGCGAATGGTTTGACCGCGACGGCGTGGACATGCTGGTCGGCGGCGTGAACTCGGCTGCCAGCCTGGCCATGGGCAAGGTGGCGGGCGAGAAGAAGAAGGTCTTCATCTCGGTCGGCGCCGGTACCACCCGCCAGACCAATGAGGAGTGCAATGCCTACACCGTCCAGTACGCCTACGACACCACGGCCCTGGCGCGCGGCACGGGCGCGGCCATCACGCGCCAGGGCGGCAAGTCCTGGTATTTCCTGACGGCGGACTATGCCTTCGGCACCTCGCTGGAGAAGGACACCAGCGAGGTCGTCAAGAGCAATGGCGGCAATGTCGTCGGCGCTACCCGCGTCCCGCTGGCGACTTCCGATTTCTCGTCCTTCCTGTTGCAGGCGCAGTCCTCCAAGGCGCAGATCCTCGGCCTGGCCGTGGCCGGGGGCGACGTCATCAATGCCATCAAGGCTGCCAATGAGTTCGGCGTGAACAAGACCATGAAGCTGGCCGGCCTGCTGATCTTCATCAACGATACCCATTCGCTGGGTTTGCAGATGACGCAGGGGATGTACCTCACCGATGGCTGGTACTGGGACCTGAACGACGAGAGCCGCGCCTGGGCCAATCGCTACTTCATGAAGATGAAGAAGATGCCGTCCATGTTCCAGGCCGGTGACGCGTCGGCCGTGGGCCAGTACCTGAAGGCGGTCAAGGCCGTGGGCAGTACCGATGCCGACCAAGTGATGGACTACCTGCGCAAGAACCGCATCAAGGATTTCTTCACCAGCAATGGCGTGGTACGCCCGGACGGCCGCATGGTGCACGACATGTACCTGATGGAAGTGAAGAAACCTTCCGAATCCAAGCGCCCATGGGATTACTACAAGCTGGTGCAGACCATCCCCGGCGAGCAAGCCTACATGACCAAGGCGGAATCCAAGTGCGCACTGTGGAAGTGAGCGCACCGGCGGCATGAAGCATCAATCCGGGTGGCGCTGGTAAAGCCGCCGCCCGCCAGGTTTTGAGCAAGAAGTCTGATGTGGATCGGACCATGTTCAACGCATCCCGGGTGACCGGGGTGCGTTTTTTTTCACCTGTGTGAGATGTGCCGGTGGGCCGATCAGGCGCGGCGCGGAGCCTGCGGGCGCATGGCCACGCCCAGGCGGTTCCAGGCGTTGATGATGGCAACCGCGAAGGTCAGGTTGGCGATCTCGGTATCGTTGAAGTGCTGCTGCAGCAGGGCGAAGGCGGCGTCTTCTTTCTCCGCATCGGGCTGGTGCAGGTGGGTGAAGCGCTCGGCCCAGTTCAGCGCGGCGCGTTCGGCCTCGGTGAAGAAGGCGATCTCGCGCCAGGCCGCCAGGGTGTTCAAGCGCTGCTGGTCTTCGCCCTTCTGCAGCAGGTCGTGCGAATGCATGTCGGTGCAGAAAGCGCAGCCGTTCAGTTGCGAGACGCGCAGGAATACCAGTTCCAGCAGCTTGGGATCGACACCGCTCTGGTGCACCACTTCGCTGGCCTTGAGCAGGGCATTGAAGGCAGGGGCGGCGAGCTTGGCGTGGGGCAGGCGTTGCTTGAAGTCGGACATGAGGATTCTCCATCGGGGATAAGGTGACAACGACGCCAATCGTCGCTGTTCCCCTTCCAGACGGAGTGGGCTCGCCCCTTGTGACAGATTCGATGAAAAATAAATGAAGAAATCTGAAAAATTTCAGGGTGCCGTGTTCTGCTGCGCGATGGCGGCCAGCTTGTCGGGGTTGCGTACCACATAGATGGCGTGGATGCGTAGGCCATCCGATTCCAGTACCTGGGCCGATTCCAGCGCACCATCGACGTAGCGCAGCAAGCCCGGGCTGCCGTTGATCCAGGCCGCGCGATAGACGATGCGCCGGGCGAAGCGCCGCACATTGGCGTAGTACAGCCAGGATATACGCTCGCCACCGGCCAGCGGGTGCGGGAACGAGGCCACCTTGCCGCCACCGTCGCCGATCAGGCGCGCATCCTCGGCCAGCAGGCCCAGCATGGCCTCGCGCTGGCCGCTTTGCACGGCCTGCATGAATTTCTCCAGCAGCAGGGCGTGGGTTTCGCGTGTGACGGGGCTGGAAGCGGCGCGCACGGCGGGGCGGGCGACGCCATCGGCTTCCTGCCGCGCCAGGCGCTCGCGGGCGCGATGCACCAGCTGGCGGCAACTGGCCTCGGACTTCTGCAGGATGGCGGCGATGTCGGGGTAGTCGTTGTCAAAGACTTCACGTAGCAGGAAGGCCGCGCGTTCCTCGGGCTTGAGGCGCTCCAGCAGCAGGAGGTAGGCGAAGGAAACGTCACTTTGCTGCTCCAGCAGGGCTTCCGGCGAGGGAGCCAGGCGGGCCGCGCCGAACAGGTCGATCTCCGGCGCCGGTTCGGCCAGGCCCACCAGCGGCTCCGGCAGCCAGTGGCCGACGTAATGCTGGCGCTCCTGCTGCAGCTGGCGCAGGCGATCGATGCACAGGCGGGTCACCACCGTCACCAGCCAGGCTTCGGCCGAATGCAGGACTGACTTGTCCTGGGCGTGCCAGCGCAGCCAGGCATCTTGCAGGACGTCGTCGGCCTCGCTGCGCGAGGCCAGCATGCGGTAGGCCACGCCGAACAGGCGCGGCCGCAGCTGCGTGAACTGGGCGAGCGCGGGGTCGTCGGTCATCGGCCGGGCCTGGAGTGGCAGAGTGGTCAGCCCTGCTTGAGCTTGCGCGCGATGTCCAGCGCGAAGTAGGTCAGCACGCCATCGGCACCGGCGCGCTTGAAGGCCATCATGGCTTCCATCATGGTCTTGTCATGGTCCAGCCAGCCGTTCTGGGCGGCGGCCTTGATCATGGCGTATTCGCCGCTGACCTGGTAGGCGAAGGTGGGTACGCGGAATTCATCCTTCACGCGGCGCACGATGTCCAGGTAGGGCATGCCGGGCTTGACCATGACCATGTCGGCACCTTCCTGCAGGTCCAGCGCCACTTCGCGCAGGGCTTCGTCGCTGTTGGCCGGATCCATCTGGTAGGTGGCCTTGCTGCCTTTGCCCAGGTTGGCGGCCGAGCCGACGGCGTCGCGGAAGGGGCCATAGAAGGCCGAGGCGTACTTGGCCGAGTAGGCCATGATGCGGGTGTAGATATGGCCTTGGGCTTCCAGCATGGCGCGGATGGCGGCGATGCGGCCGTCCATCATGTCCGAGGGCGCCACCACGTCTACGCCGGCATCGGCCTGGGTTTGCGCCTGCTTGACCAGCAGCGCGATGGTTTCATCGTTGAGGATGTAGCCGGTTTCGTCGAGCACGCCGTCCTGGCCGTGGCTGGTGTAGGGGTCCAGCGCCACGTCGCACAGCACGCCCAGTTCGGGGAAGCGGTCCTTCAGGGCGCGCACCACGCGCGGCACCAGGCCGTCGGGGTTGGTGGCTTCGATGCCGTCGGGCGTCTTCAGGGCCGGATCGATCACCGGGAACAGCGCCAGCACCGGCACACCCAGCTTGACGCATTCCTCGGCCACCGGCAGCAGCGTGTCCAGCGACAGGCGCTCCACGCCCGGCAGCGACGCTACGGGCGTGCGCAGGTTCTGGCCTTCCTGCACGAATACGGGGTAGATCAGGTCGGCGCTGGTGATCACGTTTTCGGCCATCAGGGCGCGTGAGAAAGCGTCGCGGCGCATGCGGCGCATGCGCAGGGCAGGGTAGCCGGCGTTGGAACTGAAATCGGTCAAGGACATAGGTCAGCTTTCAAAAATTAGATGTTATTTGAGGCTATCTTGGAATTATTTCGAGGCAAATATCGCTATCTTCGGAGATTTGATTCCTTTGATTACAGATCTGCTCCAATTTCCGAGACTTGCATTATCTTGGCGGCAGGTGATTTTTTCACCTCCCGCTTCCCCTTCCCTCCCTGAGCGGGGCTGATCGCGCAAGCGAAAGGCGTTCTTCCCCGGAGAATTTCCCTGTTCTCCGGGGTTTTTTTATTCATGCGTTGTACTCCGTCCGGAAAGATCTTGCCTTGTCGGCGATCAGGCTTGCGGTGTGTTGGTGTCGGCGCTGCCAGCACCTTCATTTGCCAGCGCAGCCGGGGCCACCGGTTCGGCCGTCTCAACTGGCTGGTTCAGGCCGGCCAGTTCCAGGATCTTGTCGTTGGCTTCGTCCAGACCGATGCGCTTCAGCGCCGAGAACAGTTGGGCCGTGAACGGGAAGGGCTGGCCATCCGCATCGACATAGCTTTGCAGGAAGGTCTGGGCCTGGCGCAGGGCATTGGTGGATTCGTTGCGGTTGAGCTTGTCGGCTTTGCTCAGGATGCAATGGATGGGTTTGCCGGTGGGGGCGAACCATTCGATCATCTGGATATCCAGGTCGGTGAAGGGACGGCGCGAATCGACGATCATCACCAGAGCCGCCAGCTGCTCGCGCTGGCGCACGTAATCGCCCAGCAGGGCTTGCCAGTGATGCTTGGCCGACCCGGAGACCTCGGCGTAGCCATAGCCGGGCAAGTCCACCAGCATGGCGCGGATCTCGTCGGGGCGCGCCTCGTCATTGCGGTGCTGGCCGACGTGGGCGCCGCCCAGCGAGAAATAGTTGATGTGCTGGGTGCGCCCCGGTGTCTTGGAGGCGAAGGCCAGGCGCTTCTGGTTGCACAGCACGTTGATGGCACTGGATTTGCCGGCGTTGGAACGGCCGGCGAAGGCGATTTCCGGCACACTGGTCTTGGGCAGGTCCCGCAGGTGATTGACGGTGGTGAAGAAACGGGCTTGCCAAAGTTGCGACATGGTGGGGGGAAATCCGAAAGAGGAGGGAAAAACGCGGAGAAGCTATTGTACAATGGCCCGAAACCCAGCGCCTCGTTGACGCCAAGCAAGCAAAAAATATGGCGGCCATTGGAGACAGGTCAAACAACAGGCATTTGGGCAGGGGGCAGCCAGCCGCCGAACGGGCAAAATCTCTCAATTCCACAATAAGTATTAGGGTGACGAATGAACCGTGCCTTTTCCCCACTGTTGTATACCGTTCTTGCTGCCGTGCTGGCAGTGTCCTCGGCGGCCCATGCGGCCGATGACAAGAAAGCCCCGATCAAGGCCGATCCGGCCAAGGGGGAAGCCCTCTACACCAATGGCGACAATGCCCGCAACATCGTGGCCTGCGTATCCTGCCACGGCGCGGCCGGCAATTCGACCATCACCCAGAATCCCAAGCTGTCCGGCCAGCATGAGGCCTACATCGCCAAGCAGCTGCTCAACTTCCGTACTCCCGACCGCAACAATCCGGTGATGTCACCACTGGCCAAGGCGCTCTCGGATGAAGACATCCATAACGTCGCAGCCTACCTGGCTGCCCAGGCGCCCAAGCCGGGTGCCGCCAAGAACAAGGACACCATCGAGCTGGGCAAGCACATCTGGCGCGGCGGCATCGCCTCCAAGAACGTGCCGGCCTGTGCCGGCTGCCACAGCCCCAATGGTGCCGGCATCCCGGCCCAGTATCCGCGCCTGGCCGGCCAGCACCAGGATTACACGGTAGCCCAGCTGACCAACTTCCGTGGCGGTGCGCGCACCAACAGCGCCCAGATGACCGCCATCGCCGATCGCCTGTCGGACAAGGAGATCAAGGCCGTGGCCGATTACATCGCCGGCCTGAAGTAATCAGCCTGCCGCCACACGGCGCGGGCAGGAAAGAGGCGGCCGGCGTGCCGCCTTTTTTCATGCAGCTTGACGCACGTCGTGGTGAAACATCGTCCAACACGGCATGATCCCTCCCCGCCGGACCAGATAATCGCCCCGGCATACCCGGGCTACGCAGGCGCGTATCACGGACTTTCCCCCGGAGCGGTAAAATCCGGGTTCGCATCGCTTTGCCGGCCGGCAAGGCGATCCCCCCAAGGTAAGCGGAACCGGCAGGCCCGGTCCGGTAAGGCAGGAATATGACGACGGGCAGCAGTACCCAAGGAATCCAGATCAGGACTCGCCAGCGCTGGCTCGGCGAGGCCGTCGAAGTGGTCTCATCGATGCGCTTTGCGATCAGCCTGCTGACGCTGATTGCCATCGCCTCGGTGATCGGCACGGTGATGAAGCAGAACGAACCGATGCCCAACTACGTGAACCAGTTCGGTCCGTTCTGGTTCGAGATCTTCGGCAAGGCTGGTTTGTATGCGGTGTACTCGGCCTGGTGGTTCCTGCTGATCATGGGCTTCCTGGTGCTGTCGACCTCGCTGTGCATCGCCCGCAATGCCCCCAAGATGCTGCGCGATGTGAAGAGCTGGCGCGACAACGTGCGCGAGCAGTCGCTGCGCAATTTCCATCACAAGCATGAATGGACGACTGCCGAAGCCCCGGCCGAGGCTGCGGCGCGGCTGCAGCGCCAGGTCGGCGCGCGCGGCTACATGACCAAGCTCGCCGACAAGGAAGGCGGCACGCTGCTGGCGGCCAAGCAGGGGGCGGCCAACAAGTGGGGCTACATTTTCGCGCACGCGGCCATCGTCATCATCTGCCTGGGCGGCCTGCTCGATTCGGATCTGCCGATTCGCTTCCAGCAATGGTTCTACGGCAAGTCGGCCTTTGCCGGCAATGGCATCATTTCCGAGATCCCCGAACGCTATCGCCTGGGCCTGAACAACCCGACCTTCCGCGGCAACACTCTCATTCCTGAAGGCTCCAGCAGCAGCACCGCCATCATCCCGCAGAAGGATGGCGTGATGATCCAGGACTTGCCCTTCACCATCCAGTTGAAGCGTTTCATCATCGATTTCTACTCGACCGGCATGCCCAAGCTGTTCGCCAGCGAAGTGGTGGTGCGCGACCATGAAACCGGCAAGGAAACCGCCGCCACCATCAAGGTCAACGAACCGTTGATCTACAAGGGTGTTGCCATTTACCAGTCCAGCTTCGAGGACGGCGGCAGCAAGCTCAAGCTGGTCGCCTATCCGATGCGCGGCGGCAGCAACAGCCACTTCGACCTGGCCGGCGAAGTCAACGGCACCACGCCGCTGTCCTCCGGCAGCGGTGACTACACCATCGAGTGGAGCGGCTTCCGTCCCTTCAACGTCGAGAACATGCAGGCCGCCGCCTCCGGCCAGGCCTCCGGTTCGACCTCGGGCGATGCGCGCGCGGTCAACGTGGGCAAGAATGTCAATCGCGGCTTCATGGACGGCCTGGACAAGCACCTCGGCTCCAGCGCCAAGAATGCCAACAGCAAGGACTTCAAGAATGTCGGCCCGAGCGTGCAGTACAAGCTGCGCGATAAAACCGGGCAGGCGCGTGAATACTTCAACTACATGCAGTCGCTGCCCATCGATGGTGCCGACGTGTTCCTGGCCGGCATGCGCGAGCAGCCGGACCAGCCCTTCCGCTACCTGCGCATTCCCGCCGATGACAACGACAGCGTAGCCGAGTGGATGCGCCTGCGCGCGGCCCTGGCCAATCCGGCTTTGCGCCAGGAAGCGGCACGCCGCTATGCGCGGCAGGCCATCAGCAGCGGGCGCGAAGCCTCGCCCGTGCTGCGTGAGCAACTGGAACAATCGGCCCTGCGCGGGCTGACCATCTTTGCCGGCGACGGCAAGGTCTCCGGCTACATCGCCGTGACGCGCTTCCTGGAACAACTGCCTGCGGCCGAACAGGAAAAGGCCGCCGACATCTTCATGAAGATCCTCAACGGCAGCATGTGGGAGCTGTGGCAAGCCGCGCGCGCCCAAGAGGGTCTCGCTCCGGTAGCCAGCGACGAGAAGCATGGCCGCTACCTGCAACTGGCCATCAATGCCCTGGCCGACGCGGCCTTCTATCCGGCGCCGGTTTTCCTGCAGCTCACCAGTTTCCAGGAGATCAAGGCCTCGGTGCTGCAGGTGACGCGCTCGCCGGGCAAGAAGGTGGTCTACCTGGGCTGCCTGTTCCTGGTACTGGGTGTGTTCGCGATGCTGTACATTCGTGAACGGCGCTTGTGGATCTGGATCAAGCCCGGTCCCGATGGCCAGGGCAGCCAGGCCCTGCTGGCCATGAGCACGCAGCGCCGCACGCTGGACTTCGACAAGGAATTCGAACAGATGAAAGGCCGTCTGACCGGCGCGGGCCAGCCCGCCCCCGGTCCCTCGGCCTGAACCCTTCATGCCGCCGGTAATGGCGGCGATCCCCCGGGCCATGGTCCGGGACAGCAGCAGTGGAGAACACAATGCAACTGACCCAAGCAAACCAGGCCTACGAGCAAGAGCAAGGCTTTTTCCGGCGGCTCAGTCTCGTCGACTGGATCTACGCCGCCGCACTGGTGGCCGGATCGCTGTACGCCTTCGGGCGCTTCGGCAGCTATATGGATTACTACGAGAAGGCCGTGCTGCTGCTGGCCGCACCGACCTTCGCCTGGCTGGGCTGGCACTGGAAGCCGGTTCGCCTGCTGATGCTGGTGATCGCCGTGCTTTCGCTGGGGGCCATCGCCATGTATGGCGGCGCGCTGGAACTGGCGGACAAGAAATTCTTCCTCAAGTACATGCTCTCCAGCCAATCCGCGATCCTGTGGATGAGCGCGCTGTTCTGCCTCTCCACGCTGTTCTACTGGGGCGGCCTGGCCACCACCGCCGGCACCGGCAGCGCGATCGGCTCGCGCCTGTGCTGGGCGGCCGTGGTGCTGGGCTTCACCGGCATGATGGTGCGCTGGTACGAGTCCTACCTGATCGGCGCGGACGTCGGCCACATCCCCATTTCCAATTTATATGAAGTTTTCGTCCTGTTCTGCCTGATTACGGCCCTTTTCTACCTGTACTACGAAGAACGTTACGCCACGCGCCAGCTGGGTGCTTTTGTGCTGACCGTCATCTCGGCGGCGGTCGCTTTCCTGATGTGGTATACCGTCTCGCGGGATGCGGCCGAGATCCAGCCGCTGGTGCCGGCGTTGCAGAGCTGGTGGATGAAGATCCACGTACCGGCCAACTTCATCGGCTACGGCACCTTCGCCCTGGCGGCGATGGTGGCGGTGGCCTACCTGCTGCGCGAGCGCGGGATCCTGGCCGATCGCCTGCCCACGCTGGAAGTGCTGGATGACGTGATGTACAAGGCCATCGCGGTTGGCTTTGCCTTCTTCACCATTGCCACCATCCTGGGGGCGCTGTGGGCCGCTGAAGCCTGGGGCGGTTACTGGTCGTGGGATCCGAAGGAAACCTGGGCACTGATCGTCTGGCTCAACTATGCTGCCTGGCTGCACATGCGCCTCATGAAGGGCCTGCGTGGCCGTACCGCCGCCTGGTGGGCGCTGGTGGGCCTGCTGGTGACGACGTTTGCCTTCCTGGGAGTGAACATGTTCCTTTCGGGCCTGCATTCCTACGGCGAACTTTGATGGGGTTGGCGGCTCCTTGAAGAGGGCGGCCAACGCCCCCGAACAACAAGGAGCAATGATGAAGCAGCCCAATGCCGCGCCCGAACTGGTCATCTTCGACTGTGACGGCACCCTGGTCGACAGCGAAGTAGTGGCCGCCCGGGCCTGGTCCGAGTACGTGGCCACTTACGGCGTCACCCTCAGCCCCGACGAGGCGCTGGCGCGTTTTCGCGGCGTGAGCATGAAGTGGTGCATCTCGCACATCGAGCAATTGAATGGCCAGACCCTGCCGGACCACTTCGAACAAGAGCTGCGCGCCCTCATGGGCGGCATGCTGGAGCAGCATCTGCAACCCATCAGCGGTGCCGTCGAGATGGTGGAGCAGCTGCATCTGCCCTTTGCCCTGGCGTCCAACGCCCCGCATCACAAGATCGAACTATGCCTGCGCGTGACCGGCCTGCTGCCGCATTTTGCCGGTCGCATCTTCAGCGCCTACGACGTGCAACGCTGGAAACCCGATCCCGCCCTGTTCCTGTTCGCAGCAGAACGCCTGGGCGTCCCGCCCCGGCGCTGCGCCGTGGTGGAAGACAGCCTGCCGGGCGTGCAGGCTGGCCTGGCTGCCGGCATGCGGGTCATCGCCTTGCAGGAGCATAGCGTGCATCCGGAGCTGCCCGCGGAAGTGGCGGTCATCACCCATCTGGCGCAATTGCGGGCGCAACTGGGCTGACCGCAGGGACAGTTCCGGCACCGTCCAATTTCGGTAAGATCTGCAAGAAACTTCATCTACGGATCCCATGCTCCGCTCCATCGACCGTGAACGGCAAATCATCTACTGCGACCGCGCCATCGAAGTGCGCCCGCTCGGCCTGCGCGAGGCCCCGGCGCTGTATGACGCCGTGCGCCAGTCGCGCGATGCCATCGGCCAGTGGGAAGCCTGGTGCACCCCTGACTACGGCCTGCTGGATGCCAAGCTGTTCCTGCAGCGCGCCATCGAGCAATGGCATGTCCACGCGGCCTATGATTTCAACATCATCGATCGCAGCAACGGCCTGGTGATCGGCTCGGTGGCCATCAACCAGGTCAGCCAGCTGAACCAGATGGCCAACCTGGGCTACTGGGTGCGCGAGGGCTACACCGGGCGCGGCATCGCCGCCCTGGCCGCGCGGGCGGCGGCATCTTTCGCCTTCTCCCGGACCGGGCTCACCCGCCTGGAAATCGTGGCCCAGGCCGGCAACCTGCGCAGCCAGCGGGTGGCGGAGAAGGCGGGTGCGACGCTGGAATGCCTGGCGCGCAATCGCCTGGTCTTTCATGGTGAACCGCGCGATGCGAAGGTTTTTTCACTCGTCCCGGCGGACCTGGGGCTGCCCGTGCCGGTGCACGGATGAGTTCTCGCAGCGGGCGATAAACATTCTTTGTGGCAAGCTTTTCGTCGTATTTTTGATGCGGGACATGAAGGAAGATACGTTTCGCAACACTTTTTTTTCTCTTTTTTTGTTCAGCAAAAGTGCACAATCCGGCGCATTCTGACAGCGCTGTCAGCCTTGATGGCAGCGGGTTTGCGCCATTTTTTGCGTAGCCGCACGACTTTGCCGGCGCGCAGAAATTTCAATTTGGCTGACAAAATACTGACTTTTCGCGTATTCCAAAACGCCGCTCGGGCGTTACATACCTAAAGCACTGTCAAGAAAAGCAGTGCTTGTGTATCTGGAGCAGTCTCCCGGAATCAAGGCAGCAGGCAACATCTTCCGGGGCGCTGCGTGTTCTTCCGAACAACAACTCAGGATGGAAGAACGTTGAGCGTCAGCGACGTAAGAGGAAATATGATGCAAGCCATACAACGCAACAAGACCACGAACAATAACCACGCCGGCCGCGCCGCCCAGCAATACGTCATGGGCGGGGAAGCGCGCAGTACCCGTCTGGCCAAGCGCCTGAAGGGCGCAGAAGCCGTCCCTCAGGACGATGACTGCAGCGCGCGCTACGACAAGATCTCCAAGCAGATGGATGACGCGCTCGAAGGCGGTTCGCCGCAACGCTTCAAGCGTCCCAAGATGGAAAGCGACATCATCGCACGTTGAAGCAGGGAGGATTCAGGCAGCATCCCGCCTGAATCCTCTCCAGATTCTCGGACGATAGAAAACAGCCGGAGGCATTTCTGCTCCGGCTGTCATTTTCTCCGCTTCACTTTCAGGTGAGGTTTGGTGAATCTCCCGTCCCAGTGTGCGAGCGGGAGTGGCTGTCTTACAAGCTTTCTTCGCGCGGATCCCGCGCCAGCAGCCGGGTCACCATGTCCTGCACCGACACGCCGTCGAACAAGGCTGCCGCCACCGCATCGGTGATCGGCATCTCGATGCCTTTTTCGCGCGCCAGCGCCCGCACGGCCTGTGCGCAGCGCACGCCTTCGGCCACGTGGCCGAGTTCGGCGACGATATCGTCCAGTTTCTTGTTTTGAGCCAGTCCCAGACCGACGCGCCGGTTGCGCGAGAGGTCGCCGGTGCAGGTCAGGATGAGGTCGCCCACCCCTGAGAGTCCCATGAAGGTTTCTGCACGTCCGCCCAGCGCCACGCCCAAGCGCGTGATCTCCGCCAGGCCGCGGGTGATCAATGCTGCACGGGCGTTCAAGCCCAGTTGCAGGCCATCGGCCACGCCGGTGGCGATGGCCAGGATATTCTTGACCGCGCCGCCGATCTCCACCCCCACCAGGTCATCGCTGGAATAGATGCGGATGTTGTTGCCATGCACCGCCGCGACCACACGCTCGCACAGCGCCGCATCGGCACCGGCGATGGTCAGCGCGCAGGGCAGGCCGCGCGCCACTTCCTGGGCAAACGAGGGGCCGGAGAGCACCCCGGCAGCCACGCCTGAACCCAGCACTTCCTGCACCACCTGGTGCGGCAGCAGGCGCGTGCCTTCTTCCAGGCCCTTGCACAGCCACACCAGGTTGGGAATGGCATAGGCGCGCAAATGCCCCGCCAGCTCACGCAGGCCGGACACCGATGAGGCGGCAATGAGCAGCGAATCGGAGGGGTCGTCGCAGACGTGGCGCACGGCGGCATCGAAGTCCGAACTCACCGCCAGTTCGGGCGGCAGCGCGAATCCGGGCAGGTAGAGGCCGTTTTCGCGTTGTTCGCTGGCGGCCTGCATGGCCTGGGCATTGCGCCCCCACAGCACGACCTGGTGCTTGCGCGCCAGGGGAATGGCCAGCGCGGTACCCCATGCGCCAGCGCCCAGAATGGTGATTTTCATTTCAGGCCGCTCTTCGCTCAATCGCCCCAGACATCGCCTGCCTTCACGAAGCCGCTCTGGCCGTCGCGATGGCGGACCTTGACCCAGCCATTGTTGGGGCTTTCCAGCATCTCCAGCAGGACCGACTTGTCGGCCGTGAAGACCACCGGACTGCCTTCATCGGCAGCATTGAAGATGCGCGCGTTGGCCACCGACACCACCAGCATGCGCTTGGGCGTCAAGGCCTTGGAGGAGATCCAGGACAGCGTGCCGGCGGCATCCCTGACCTTGCTCCAGTCGCCATAGGTCAGCACCACCTCGACCGGCATGCCGCGCGGCGCGACATAGACGCGGCGGCCCTTTTCGGACGGGGCGTCATACATGATGGCGGGCGAGGCGCCGACCGACTTGAAGTCCAGGGCCAGGGCATCCTTGGCCATGAAGGCGCCGAGCAGGGTTGCGCAAAGAATCAGGGGCAGGCGTTTCATCGTGAAGGTCTCCGCAGAAGGGAAAGCGCCGCAGCACAGGCTGCGGCGGCTCGTTGTCGTGCCGGGCTGCCGCAGAGGATGCGGCCGGCCCGGCAGGCGGACAGGGGGTGAAACCCGATCAGTTGACGGCGGTGGAGCCGTTGTTGACCAGAGTCGCGCCTTGTTGCTCGGCCAAGGCCTGCAGGCGCTGCTGGTAGAACACCTCGAAGTTGATCTCGGCCAGGTGCACCGGCGGGAAACCGGCGCGGGTGATGGCGTCGGCGATGTTGGCGCGCAGGTACGGGTAGATGATGTTGGGGCAGCCGATGCCCAGCAGCGGGTCCAGCTGTTCGGCCGGCACGTTGCGGATCTCGAAGATGCCGGCTTGCTTGCCCTCGACCAGGAAGGCGACCTTGTCCTTGACCTTGGCGGTCACGGTGATGGTCACGGTCGATTCGAACACGCCTTCAGCCAGCGCTTCGGCACCGACGTCCACCGACACTTCGATCGAAGGCGCTTCCTGTTCCAGGAAGATGGCCGGGGAATTCGGCTGTTCCAGCGACAGATCCTTCAGGTAGACGCGCTGGATCTGGAAAACGGGTTGCTGTTGGGCTTCTTGGTTCTGTTCCGACATGGATCTCTTTCAGGTTCGGTGAATCGATAGGGGGGAGTGTGCTGCCCTGGCGTCAGGCTTGCAGCAGCGGGTCCAGCTTGCCGGCACGGTCCAGTGCGCTCAGGTCATCGAAGCCACCGACATGGGTGTCGCCGACATAGATCTGGGGCACGGTACGGCGGCCGGTCTTTTGCATCATCAGCTCACGCTGCTGAGGTTCGAGATCCACGCGGATCTTCTCGATCTGCGTGATTCCCTTGCTGGCCAGCAAACGCTCGGCCATCATGCAATACGGGCACACGGCGGTGCAGTACATGGTCACGGGAGCGCTCATTTTGCCTCCTTGGTGGTCAGCGGCAGGCCCTGGCCCTGCCAGGCGGCGATGCCGCCGTTCAAGCCGTAGACTTCGGTGAAGCCGGCTTTCTTGAGCGACGCTTCGGCACGGTTGGCCTGGGTGCCGGTCTGGCACACCACGATGACCGGGCGGCCCTTGAGCTTGTCGAGCTCGCCGATGCGCTGCGGCAACTCTTTCAAGGGGATGTTGCGGGCGTCGCGCAGGTGGCCGGCGGCGAATTGCTCGGCATCACGCACATCCAGCACCAGCACCTTGCCCTGGTTGAGCATCTGCGTGGCCTGCAAGAGGCTCAGCTTGTTGCCGCGCTGCTGCAGGTAGGGAACCAGCAGCGCACCGCCCGAGACCAAGGCCAGGGCGATCAGGAAAATATTGTCGATGATGAATTTCACGGCAGTCCAATGAGTTTACTGAATCCCGGCATTATAAAATAGAAGCATTCGCGGTTTGCATCCGGACCGAACAGTCTAGTTTAAGGTGTGCACCCGGTCTCGCGTAGTCGATCTTTGGGGCAGCCGCAGCGGTTTATCCATCATCAATACAAGTCCTGCTATGTACAAAATCGTATTCATGCGCCACGGCGAATCGACCTGGAACCTGGCCAACCGCTTCACCGGCTGGGTCGACGTCGACCTGACCGAAAAGGGCGTGGCTGAAGCCCGCCAGGCCGGCAAGCTGCTCAAGGAAGCCGGTTTCTCCTTCGACCTGGCCTACACCTCGGTGTTGAAGCGCGCCATCCGCACCCTCTGGACCACGCTGGACGAAATGGACCAGATGTACATCCCGATCAAGAACGACTGGCGCCTCAACGAACGCCACTACGGCGCCCTGCAAGGTCTGAACAAGGCCGAAACCGCCGCCCAGTACGGCGACGAGCAGGTGCTGGTCTGGCGCCGCAGCTACGATACCCCGCCCAACCCGCTGACCCCGGGCGAAGAGCGCGATGCCTTCGGCGACGCCCGCTACGCCGGCCTCTCGCGCGAGCAGGTGCCGCTGACCGAATGCCTGAAGGACACCGTGGCGCGTGTGCTGCCGGCCTGGAATGACTCCATCGCCCCGGCCATCCGCGCTGGCAAGCAGATCATCATCTCGGCCCACGGCAACAGCCTGCGCGCCCTGATCAAGTACCTGGACGGCATCAGCGACAACGACATCGTCGGCCTGAACATCCCCAACGGACAGCCGCTGGTCTATGAACTGGACGCCGACCTCAAGCCGATCAAGAGCTACTACCTGGGCGACCAGTCCGCCATTGAAGCAGCGCTCAAGGCCGTGGCCAATCAAGGGAAGTCGAAATAAAACTGCGTTGCTCCAGCAAGACGCCCGCCGCACAGGCGGCGTCCCTTTCCGGAAAGTGCATTCCACCGGCGCGCTCCGCCCTCCTGTCGGGCGCGCCGCGGGGAGTCTTTCGCTTGCTGGCGACGATGGCTTGCGGTCTGCTGCTGTGTGCAGCGGTGCAGGCCCAGCCCATCACCGAGCGAACCAGGCAGAAGCAGGCCGCGGAGAAGGAACAGGCCGACCTGCAACAGCGCCTGACCACGCTCAAGCGCGATATCGACCAGACCGAGACGGCCAAGGACAATGCCGCCGATGCCCTGGCCGCTTCCGAACAGGCGATCTCCAAAGCCAATCGTTCGCTGCGCGATCTGGCGCAGGAGCAGCAGGCTACCGAAGCGCGCCTGGCGCAGCTGGTCAAGCAGTTGAACGAACTGACCGCGCTGGTCAACGCCCAGCAGGCGCAGCTGTCCAAGCTGCTGCGCGAGCAATATGTGGCCGGCAACGAGGACCGCATCAAGCTGCTGCTCTCCGGCGACAATCCCAATCGCATCAATCGCGAGCTGCAGTACATGGGCTATGTCTCGCAAGCCCAGGCCAAGCTGATTGAAACCCTGCGTGCCAACCAGCAGGCGATCCGCGCCAACAAGGCCGACACCCAGAATGCCAAGTTCGAACTGGATGAAATCGCCCAGGAAGAACAGGAACAGAAGAAGGTACTGGAACGCGAGAAGGGCCGCCGCCAGACCTTGCTTTCGCAGCTTTCCACCAAACTCAACGCCCAGCGCCAGGAAGCCGGCCGCATCGAGCAGGATCAGCAGCGCCTCTCCAGCCTGGTGGACAAGCTGGCGCAGATCATCGAGCAGCAGAAAAAGGCCGAAGCCGAGGCCCGCGAGAAACGTCGCCAGGAACAATTGGCCAAAGCCAAGGCCGAACGCGAGAAGCGTTTGGCTGAACAGCGTGCCCGCGCCGAGAAGCGCGCCGCCGAAGCGGCCAGGGCCGCCAAGGAAGGCAAGCCGGCGCCGAAGATGCCCGATCCGGCCGACGCCATCGATGATGACGAGCCGCCGCAACAGGCTTCCTTGGGCCGCAATGACACGCTGCCCGAGCCGCAGGCGGACAATTTCGGCAAGCCCTTTGCCAGCCTGCGCGGACAATTGCATCTGCCGGTCAGGGGCGAGCTGGTATCGAAATTCGGCAGCCGCCGCGGCGACGGACCGACCAGCCGGGGCCTGTTCCTGCGCGCCCAGGAAGGCGCGGAAGTGCGGGCAGTGGCAGCAGGACGCGTGGTCTTCGCGGACTGGTTGCGCGGTTTCGGCAACCTGATCATCGTCGATCACGGCAACCAGTACATGACGATTTACGGCAACAACCAGTCGGTATTGAAACGCGCCGGTGACCTGGTCAAGACCGGGGAAACCATTGCCACTGCAGGCAACAGCGGCGGCAATGAGCAATCGGGTTTATACTTTGAAATGCGGTATCAAGGCCGCGCATTCGACCCACAGGGGTGGGTAACTTCTAGGTGAAACATGGGCAGCAAACTCAAGAATATCGGTTTGATCGGGTTGGGCATGGTGGCAGGTGCCACTGCGATGATTCAGTTCGACGCCATCGCGCAAAAGAACGCAACGGCGTCGCTGCCCCTGGAGGAGCTGCGCCAGATGGCCGACGTGTTCGGTCTCATCAAGTCAGATTATGTCGAACAGGTCGATGACAAGAAGCTGCTGACCGAAGCCATTTCCGGCATGGTCGCTTCGCTCGACCCGCACTCCGCCTATCTGGACAAGAAGGCCTACAAGGAGCTGCGCGAAGGCACCATGGGCAAGTTCGTGGGCCTGGGCATCGAGGTCGGCATGGAAGATGGCTACGTCAAGGTCATCTCCCCCATCGAGGATTCGCCGGCCTTCCGCGCCGGGATCAAGGCCGGTGACCTGATCACCCGCCTGGACAGCACCCCGGTCAAGGGCCTGACCCTGGATGAAGCCGTCAAGAAGATGCGCGGCGAACCCAACACCAAGATCACGCTGACCATCGCCCGCAAGGAAGAAGACAAGCCCATCATCCTGACCATCACCCGTCAGGAGATCCGCGTGCAGAGCGTCAAGTCCAAGGTGGTGGAACCCGGCTACGCCTGGCTGCGCGTGACCCAGTTCCAGGAACCGACGGTGGACGACATGTCCAAGAAGCTGGCCGCCATCTACGCCCAGGAACCCAACCTGAAGGGCATCGTGCTGGACCTGCGCAATGACCCGGGCGGCGTGCTGCCGGGCGCCATCGGCGTGGCGGCGGCCTTCCTGCCCAAGGATTCGGTGGTGGTCTCCACCAATGGCCAGCTCCCGAGCTCCAAGCAGACCTTCTACGCCAAGCGCGAGTATTACGCCGCCAACCCCTTGTCGGATCCGCTGTCGCGCTTGCCGGATGCCATCAAGAAGGTGCCGATGGTGGTCCTGATCAACAGCGGCTCGGCCTCTGCCTCCGAAATCGTGGCCGGTGCCCTGCAGGATTACAAGCGCGCCACCATCATGGGCACGCAGTCCTTCGGCAAGGGTTCGGTGCAATCGGTGATCGCGCTGCCGCCGGAGAAGAACACCGCCGTCAAGCTGACCACCGCCCGTTACTACACGCCCAAGGGCCGTTCCATCCAGGCGCGTGGCATCGTGCCGGACATCATGGTGGACGAATATCCGGATGGCGACGGCCTGAATGGCCTGCGCCTGCGTGAAGCCGATCTCTCCAAGCACCTGACCAACGACACCGACAAGTCCGCCGAGGTCAAGGCCAAGGCCATGGATGAGCAGTCCGAAGAGCGCCTGATCGCCGCCGAGAAGAAGCGCAAGCCGCTCGACTTCGGCAGCAAGGACGACTTCCAGCTGACCCAGGCACTGAACCAGTTGAAGGGCCTGCCGGTGAAGGTTTCCAACGCCAAGCCGGAAGTGCGCAATGAAGAAGGCAAGAACGACACCCCGGTGAAGGACGAGCGCAAGGACAACAAGGCGCCCGCCGAGAAGATCGATACCACCAAGTAATACGCCGCCTGCGGGCAGGCACATCGGGCCGCTAGCACTTGCCAGCGGCCCTTTTTTTCATCTCAACCATGTCGGATATGACGATGGATGACCAACAGCTGCTGCGCTACTCGCGCCACATCCTGCTCGACGAGATCGACATCGAAGGCCAGACCCGCCTGCTGCAAGGCCATGCGCTGGTCATCGGTGCCGGCGGCCTGGGCTCGCCGGCGGCCATGTACCTGGCGTCGGCCGGCGTGGGCCACATCACCCTTGTGGATCACGACACCGTCGATCTGACCAACCTGCAGCGCCAGATCATGCATACCACCGCGCGCGTGGGCCAGCCCAAGGTAGCGTCCGGGCGCGAAGCCTTGCAGCAGATCAACCCCGGCGTGCAGGTCACGGCGCTGGCCGAGCGGGTGGAAGGCGAGCGCCTGCAGGCGCTGGTGGCGGCGGCCGACGTGGTGCTGGACTGCAGCGACAACTTCGCCACCCGCCATGCCGTCAACCGCGCCTGCGTGGCGGCCGGGGTGCCGCTGGTGTCGGGGGCAGCGATCCGCTTTGATGGCCAGGTCAGCGTTTTCGACCCGCGCCAGGAGGCCAGCCCCTGCTATGCCTGCCTGTTCCCGCCCGAGCGCGAGTTCGAGGAAGTGCAATGTTCCACCATGGGCGTGTTTTCGCCTCTGGTCGGCATCATCGGCACCATGCAGGCGGCCGAGGCCATCAAGCTGGTGGCCGGTATCGGCCGCTCGCTGGCCGGACGCCTCCTGATCCTGGATGCGCGCGAGATGGAATGGACCAGCATCGGCATCGGCCGCGACCGCCAGTGCCCGGTGTGTGCCCGGCGGCACGGATAGACGCGGGCGCTGTGGATGGCATGCATCGTCGCTTCCATCGGCCCCCGTTCTTCTGGTATAAACACGGATGGATGTTGCAATGCAAATAGCATGCAGCATGCGCCAGGCTGATGTTCCGAACGACGACAATTCACAAGCGCGATCAGCCCGCCCCGCCTAGCCCGTCACAGGGGAAGTCATGAACCGCTCCATGAACCGGAACGCCGCCCGAGGAGATGGCCAGCGGGCCGCCGCGCCAAAGGCTTGGCATACGGAATCGTTGGTGTACAATCCTTGACCGCGAAAAAGCGTACGCCATCGGCAGCGCGCCCCGGTCCTCAAGGCCCGGACCTGCGCACTGATCGCGTCAACGTCAATCGAAGAGGTGCCAACGCGGCAAGGGAAGTGGATTCACAAGCGACCTGTTCCGGCAGCCGTGCATCAGCCGGGAATGGATATAGTTGAAAAACCCGTAGTATTGAAAGTAAGCGAAGTGGCAACCAAGACTCCCAAAACTACCCCTGCAGCGCAGTTGCTGACCGAGGAACAAATCCTCAAGATGGACGAGAAGGACTACATGAACGAAGCGCAGCTTGCTTTCTTCAAGGCCCGTCTCCAGCAGCTGGAAAAGGATCTGCTCAAGAACGCGGATGAAACCACCGAACACCTGCGCGAAACCGTGCTGGTGCCGGACCCGGCTGACCGCGCCACCATCGAGGAAGAACACGCGCTGGAACTGCGCACCCGCGACCGCGAGCGCAAGCTGCTCAAGAAGGTGCAGCAATCCATCGTCTCCATCGACAATGGCGAGTACGGCTGGTGTGAAGAAACGGGCGAACCGATCGGCATCCCGCGCCTGCTGGCGCGTCCGACCGCGACCCTGTCGCTGGAAGCCCAGCAACGCCGCGAACTGAAGCAGAAACTCTACGGCGACTGATCCTCGCCTCGCACGATGACGCCTGCGCCATGCGGTGCGCAGGCGCAGTGCCGCTGTCGTTTCCAACCTGGTCCCGCCTCATGCACCGTCTGCGCGCCCTGCGAAGCTCCACCGTCATCGCCCTGCTGGCGATGTCGCTGCTGTTCGCGCAGATGCTGGGTTTCGTGCACGGTATTGCGCACGCCGGCTGGGCACCGGGGACGGTCCATTCGCTGATCAGCGAAGCCCTGTTCGACGAGGGCGAGGAGGCGCACGCCGAACTCGCTGCCGCCGACGGGCATGATGCCCATCACCACCACGCCCATGGCCTGCACCACTCCTGCGTGGCCTATGACGCCGCTGCCTTGTCGGCCGGTGTGCATGTCGATTTTCCTCCCCTTCCGTTGCTGCCGCCGGTGCGCGTGCTGGCCCTGTGGCTGGCCTTCGCGTCCTGGGACGCGCCGCTGAACTGCCATTTCTCCTCGCGCGCCCCGCCGCGCTGAATTCCTTCTCCCTGCAAGATCCGCATTACTGGTTACCGGTTGTCGCTCGCGCATCCGTGCGTGGCGCTGCGTCGTCCTGACGCCGCCGCTGCGTGCGATCGCGTGCCGACGGCCGGTGTATCCGCGCCGCCCCATCCACCCTCACGACAAGGCGGGCGGCGCTTCGCGCATAACAAGGAATTCACATGGCTCTTCAACGCCAACGCATCGCCTCGGCCGTCTTCTCGGCCCTGGCGGCCTGGTCCATTTCGGCTTCGGCCCAGACGGCTGACACCACCGCGACCCCTGCAACCGCCGCCCAACCGGCGCTGCAACCCATCGTCGTCACTGCCACCCCCTTCGCCTCTCAGGAGGATGTACAAGTCCTCACGCCCGCCAAGGTCATCGCCGGTGACGAACTGCGCAACAAGCTCGGCAACTCGCTGGGCGACACCCTTTCGGGTGAACTGGGCGTGTCCGCCAGCGCCTTCGGTGCCGGCGCTTCGCGTCCCATCATCCGCGGCATGGAAGGTCCGCGCGTGATGATCCTGCAGAACGGCATGGGCGTCTCCGACGTCTCCACCGTCTCCAACGACCATGCGGTCGCCACCGAAGCCGCTACCGCCCGCCAGATCGAAATCCTGCGCGGTCCGGCCGCGCTGCTGTATGGCTCGGGTGCCATCGGCGGCCTGGTCAACGTGGTCAATGACCGTATCCCCACCGAGCTGGTCGGCAAGCCCACCGGCACCGTCGAAGGCCGCTACGGTACCGTCGATGGCGAAAAGAACACGTCCTTCTCGCTGGATACCTCGGCCGGCCAGATCGGCCTGCACCTGGACGGCAACTACCGCGACACCGACAATTACAAGATCCCCGGCAACGCCCGCCAGGGGGACAGCAGCAGCGCATCGGGCCGCCTGCCCAATTCCTTCACCCACGAGACCAGCCTGGGTGGCGGCATTTCCTATGTGACCAACTGGGGTTACGTCGGCCTGTCGGTGGCGACCCTGGACGACCACTACGGCATCCCGACCGATGAAAAATCCTTCATCGACCTGCACCAGAATCGCTACGACCTCGATACCGTCGTCAATCATCCCTTCGCCGGCATCGAGAAATTCCGCTTCCGCATGGGGTACACCGACTACACCCACATCGAGAAGGCGGAGGATGGCACGCCCAACACGGTCTTCTCCAACCGCGCCCTGCAGACCCGCTGGGAACTGACGCACGCGCCGCTGGCCGGCTGGCACGGCACCTTCGGCGTGCAGACCGAGCAGAGCAACTACTCGGCCCTCACGCCCGATACCGGGGTCTCCGAGCTGACTCCGCCCACGCGTTCGACGTCCTTTGCCGGCTTCCTGGTGGAAGAGCGGCAGTTCGGCCAGGTACTGGCCAGTGCCGGCTTGCGCGCCGAGAGCGTGAGCCGCCGTCCGGACAGCGGCAGCGGCCTGCCGGGACGCGATTTCAGCCTGATCTCCTGGTCCACCGGCGGTCTGTGGACCTTCCAGCCCGGTTATGGCCTGGGCCTGACCTATTCCTTCGCGCAGCGCGCACCGACGGTGGAAGAGCTCTATTCCAACGGTCCGCATGAATCGACCTCCACCTACGACATCGGCGACAACCAGCTGAAGAAGGAAACTTCACACAACATCGAGCTGAGCCTGCAGAAGACCGAAGGACTGGTGCGCTGGAAGGGCAATGTGTTCCGCAACAAGGTCAACAACTACATCTACGGCCGTACCAACGGCCAGGTGGACGATACCGGTGCGGCCGATCCCAATGGCGAATTCACCCAGCGCTTCTGGTCGCAGGGCGATGCCACCATCCGCGGCGTGGAGGCCGAGGTCACCTACAACTGGAACGGCGAAGGCGTCTCCGGCCGGGTCTTTGCCGATACCTCGCGCGGCACGCTCGACAATCTCGGCAACCTGCCGCTGCAACCGTCCACCCGCTATGGCATCGAGCTGGGTTACAAGACCGGCCCCTGGGCCAGCGGCGTGAAGGTGTTGCGCGCGCAGAAGCAGGATCGCCTGGCTTCCTTCGAAACCTACGAAACCCCGTCCTACACCCAGCTGGACGCCAACCTGTCCTATACCCAGCGCCTCAACGGCGTGAAGCTGACCTGGTTCGCACTGGCCCGCAACCTGCTGAATCAGGACATCCGTTTGTCCACCTCGGTGCTGCGCGAGACGGTGCCGCTGGGTGGCCGCAACTTCATCGTGGGGGTACGCACCGCCTTTTGACCGATATGAATGAAACGCCAGCTGCCCCGGGCAGCGGCGTCATCGGGTGCCGGCGGGAGACTGCGCCTCCCGCCAGCGCAGCTTGCCCGGCCGTCTCCGCAAGGAGGCTGCCGGGCTTTTTTTCGCCTGTATGGCGCGTATGAAGCAATGAGTCAATTTTCCGGATTTTTTACTGGCCGATTACGGTGCCGGCGGGAAATCCAGAACAGTATCGTTCACACGATTGAACAGATTGGTGAAGGTAATTGCAGTGACGGCCAGCAGCGTATCGACGATCTGGGCATCGCTGTAGACGGCCCGCACGCGTTCGACCACATCGGCGGGAACGGTGCCACGGGTAGCGACCAGGCGGCGCGCGAAGTCGGCCAGCACATCCAGGCGGTCATCGCCCGAGGGGCGGTCATGGCGCACACCGTCGATGGCCTGGGCGGAGAGGCCGGCCTTCTTGCCCATGAGCGAGTGAGCGGCCAGGCAGTAATCGCAACCGGACTGTTCGCTCACGGCCAGCTTGATGGCTTCGATTTCCTTGGCCGACAGGCTGCTCTTGCGCAGGGCGCCATCCAGGTGCAGGGCGGACTCCAGCGCTACCGGGCTCAGGCTGCCGATGCCGGCGTAGGCATTGGGCACCATGCCGACTGCAGATTTGATGGCGGCAAACAGTTGGGCGGCCTGGCCGCTGGCTTCGCTGATGGGGGCAGTGTTCAAACGGGACATGATATTTCTCCTTGGTGAAGGTCAGCGCCTTGGCCGGGGCAGGGTTGCCGCTGGTCCGTATTGCGCATGGAGGTACTGTAGGCTTCCAGATTGGAATTATGAATGCCTGGAAATGACATAAAATTGCTCAAAAAGCTCAACCAAGGAAAATGATGGATGCCCTCAGCCGCCTCCTTTCCCTGCATCCGGTGCGTGCCGCGCTGGATATCCGCTGCCGTTTCGGCCAGCCGTGGAACCTGCCGCACGTCGCCTTGCCGGCGGGTGTGGCGCCTTATCACTTCATCCTGGAGGGCAGGGCACAACTGCAGTTGGCGGAAGGGGAACCTCTGCTGCTGGAGGCTGGCGATCTGGTGGTGCTGACCCGGGGCGCAACGCATGATCTCTTCATCGCGCCCGTCGGCGAAGCCATCGCGGCGCGCCCGGGCGTGACTGCAGCGCCGGTGCAACTGAATGTGAATGATGAGGATGCCGGCGGCGCGCAGCCCCTGTCGGATTTCCTCTGCGGGCAGTTCCATTTCGATGCCCCGCACTCCAACGCCCTGGTGCAGGCGCTGCCGGAAGTCTTGCTGGTGCGGGGCCAGCAGCTGCCGCAAGGGGATGGCCTGCACACCCTGGCCACCCTGCTGCGCAACGAGTGCGGGGGCGCCGATGGCCGCGGAGAATTGCGCGCCGGCGCGCAGGCGGTGGTGGCCGGGCTGGCGGCGGCGCTGTTCGGACTGGCCCTGCGCGCCTGGCTGGCCCAGGGCGGACCGCAGCCGGGTTTGCTGGCGCTGCTGGCCCATCCCGGCCTGCAACGTGCGATGCAGGCCATGCTGGATGCCCCGCAGCAGGACTGGACGCTGCCTCGGATGGCAGCGTTGTGCCACATGTCGCGCGCGACCTTCGTACGGCGCTTCCAGGAGGTCGGCGGCACTACGCCAGGCGAACTCCTGCAGCAATTGCGCATGGCGCGTGCCGCGCAGCTATTGAGCTACAGCAAAATGGGCACGGCCCAGATCGGCGAAGCTGTGGGGTATCAGTCCGAAGCAGCGTTCAACCGGGTATTCAAGAAGTTCAGCGGAATGGGGCCGGGGGCGTACCGGCGCAAGGGCAGGCTGGAGCAGGGGCAGGCAGTGGCGGGGAACGATCCCGCGCATGCCGTGGGGATCAGCGGATAGGCAGGCGGATGGTGTTCTTCACTTCTTCCATCACCGCATAAGTGTGGGTCTCGCGCACACCCTTCAATTGCAGCAGTGACTTGCCCAGGAATTCACGATAGGCGTTCATGTCCTTGACCCGCGACTTGACCAGGTAATCGAAGCCGCCGGCCACCATGTGGCATTCCATGATCTCGGGGATGCTCTGCACGCTCTTCTTGAACTCGGCAAAGACATCCGGCGTGGTGCGGTCCAGCACCACCTCGATGAAGACCAGCAGGGAGACATCCAGCAATTCCGGATTCAGCTGCGCCGCATAACCCAGGATATAGCCGGCTTCCTGCAGTTTGCGAACCCGCTCCAGGCAAGCGGCCGGCGACAGGTTCACACGGCCGGCGAGGTCGACATTGCTGATGCGGCCGTCGTTTTGCAGCTCCGCCAGAATTTTCTTGCTGATCTTGTCGAGTCCGGCCATGGTTTCTGAACTTTATTCAGTTAAAAATATATAGAGAAAATTTTATTCCGATTATAAGGGGAATAAGCGCGCCTAATATCAAGGAAGAGTCAATAGAATCCTCCCTCATAAAAAACATAACGTAATGCGGGCATGAAGCGAAGTTCACCTCGTTTCTGCGCGGATCACAGCAGTATCTCGACAACAGATTTGACGAGTTTTGTTTGCCAGGTCCAGCCTGCGCGCGGCGGTGAAAACCGGCCTGACGCGGTCGGCCCGGCATCAACGGAATGCACCGCTCCTGCCCACAAGGCGGGGGATGGCGCAAATCCTGCTTTTCCGGCGTTTTCAATGCAATCACCCACCGCAGTCTGACTTTCTAGAAGAGAGGAAACACCCCATGTTCAAGCGCGTCTCCGGACTCAACATCATCGCCGCCTCGCTGGCGCTGATCCCTGCTTTCGCCATGGCGCAGGAAACCCAGGTCGTCAAGATCGGTTTCTCCAGCCCGTTGACCGGTCCCCAGGCATCGGCCGGCAAGGACAACCAGGGCGGCCTGATGATGGCCGTCGAGCGTCTGAATGCGCAACCCATCACCGTGGGCGGCAAGAAGATCAAGTTCGAAGTCCTGGCAGAAGATGACCAGGCCGACCCCAAGCAAGGCGTGGCCGTGGCACAGAAGCTGGCTGACCAGGGCGTCAAGGCCATCGTCGGTCCCTACAACTCGGGCGTGACCATTCCTGCTTCGCGCGTCTACAACGATGCCGGCATCGTGGTGGCCACCGTGGCCTCCAACCCCAAGATCACCCAGCAAGGTTTTGCCACCCTGTTCCGCGTGGCTGCCAGCGACAGCCAGCTGGGCGGCAAGATGGCCCTGTACGCAGCCAAGGAACTGAAGTTGAAGCGCGTGGCCGTCATCGATGACCGCACCGCCTACGGCCAGGGCCTGGCCGAGGAATTCGCCAAGGTCGCCAAGGCCAACGGCATCGAAGTCATCAGCAAGGACTTCACCAACGACAAGGCCACCGACTTCACCGCCATCCTGACCTCCATCAAGGGCAAGAAGCCCGACGCCGTGTTCCTGGGCGGCTATGCTCCCCAAGGCGGCCCGATCAAGCGCCAGATGAAGCAGCTGGGCATCGACGTGCCCCTGATGGGCGGCGACGGCATCTGTTCGCCGGAAATGGGTCGCCTGGGTGGCGATGCCATCGGTGAAACCGTCTACTGCACCCAGGGCGGCACCATGCTGGACAAGGCCAAGGATGGCAAGGTCTTCGCAGACGACTACCAGAAGAAGTACAGCCGTCCTGCTGAAACCTATGCAGTCTCGTTCTACGATGGCATGATGCTGATCGCGCAAGCCATGAAGCAGGCCAACTCGGTCGATCCGAAAGCCTTCGGTCCGGCCATGGCCAAGATCAGCTACAAGGGCGTGGCCGGCCAGTACGACTTCGACGCCAACCACGACCTGAAGCAATCGCCCGTGACGGTCTATCGCTTCAAGGATGGTCTGCCGGTTCCCCTGACCAGCTACTGATCGGTCCTTCCCCGGCCTGATCCTGCCGCCCGTAGTCGCGGGTGGCGCGCCAGGCCCTGATCCCAGCTCCACATTGCAGTGTCCCGCTTCCCGCCGGTTCCGACCGGCCGGGAGCGGCTTGCCGTACCCGCTTGCAGGGCCATGTCCGGTCCGCAGTGTTACCCTCTGCCCAGGCGGACCCGCAGCATACCCGGAAGGAAGACCATGCTCAGCTATACCCGTACCGTCCAGACCATCGATGCCCACACCGGCGGCGAACCGCTGCGCATCGTGGTCTCGGGCATGCCCAAGATCCCGGCCGGCACCATCCTGGAACAGCGCGCCTGGCTGCGCGAACATCGCGACGACCTGCGCCGCTTCCTGATGAACGAGCCGCGCGGCCATGCCGACATGTATGGTGCCTATCTGCTGCCCCCGGTCACGGCCGGTGCCGACTTCGGCGTCATCTTCATCCACAACGAAGGCTACAGCGACATGTGCGGCCACGGCATCATCGCCCTCGGCAAGGTATTGGTCGAGATGGGCTACGTCGAACGCACCCAGCCGCAGACCCGCATCTGCTTCGATGCCCCGGCCGGCTTCATCGAAGCCTTCGTCGAGTGGGATGGCGTGCGCGCCGGCAAGGTCAGCTTCAACAACGTGCCCGCCTTCATCTATCGCCGCGACGTCGAAGTCGAGACGCCCGGGTTTGGCAAGATCACCGGTGACATCGTCTTCGGTGGTGCCTTCTACTACTACATCAACGCGGCGCAGGCCGGCCTCACCGTCAAGCCTGAACTGGTGCGCCAGCTGATCCAGCTGGGTGCCGAGACCAAGGCCGCCGTCATGGCCAAGGTCGCCATCGCGCATCCGCTGGAGCCGGGCCTCAATACGCTGTACGGCACCATCATCGACAGCGAACCCAATTTCCCCGGCGCGGACCAGTCCAACGTCTGCATCTTCGCCGACCGCGAAGTGGACCGCTCGCCCACCGGCACCGGTACCTCGGGCCGCGCGGCCCAGCTGTTCCTGCGCGGACAATTGGCGCTGAACCAGAACTACGTCAACGGCAGCATCGTCGGCAGCAACTTCGGCGTGCGCGTGACTGCTGCCACCAAGGTGGGCGACTTCGATGGCGCGCTCACCGAGGTGAGCGGCCATGCCCACATCATGAGTACCAACCAGTGGGTGCTGGAAGAGTCCGATCCCTTCCCGACCGGTTTCTTCCTGCGCTGACTTTCCCACAGGATTCCCATGCACATCCTCGACTCCCTCCAGACCGCGCAGGCAATGCCTTATTCCGCGCTGGTCGATGCACTCGCACGCGCCGCGCAGGAACTGGCCAGCGGTGCCATCCGCGCACCGGAACGCCAGGTCGTTCCCATCGATGCCAACAGCGTCTTGCTGGGCATGCCGGCCATAGCCGAGGATCTCTCGGTGACCAAGCTCATCACCGTGCATGGCGACAATGCCCGCCATCAGCTGCCGGCGATTCAGGGGGAGGTGATCGCCTTCGAGACCGATACCGGCCGCCGCCTGGCCTTGATGGATGGCCCGACCGTCACGGCGCGCCGCACCGCAGCCATGAGTCTGCTGGGCATTCGCACGCTGTTGCCGCGCACGCCGCAATCGGCGCTGCTGATCGGTACCGGCGCGCAGGCGGCGGCGCATGCCGATGCACTGGCGGAGGTGTTTGGTGTGCGTCAGTTCTGGGTGGCCGCGCGTGACCTCGCGCGTACCCAGGCTTTCTGCCAGGCCATCAGCGAACGCCATCCGCAAGTGGTGGCCAGTCCGCTCCCGGCACAGATGTTGCAACAGGAGTTGCCACGCACTGATGTGGTGATTGCCTTGACCACGTCGCGCGTGGCCGTGATTCCCGAACAGATCGCGGCCGATACGCTGGCCATCGGCGTCGGTGCCTTCAAGCCGGACATGGTGGAGTTCCCGGCCAGCCTGCTGCATGCACGCCGCATCGTGGTCGATGACCTCGCCGGCGCGCATCACGAAGCAGGCGACCTGATCCAGGCCAAGGTGGACTGGGCGGGCGTGGTCGGCATCGGCGATGTGCTGGCCGGCAAGACTGCGGTGAATACGCTCGTCAGCGCGGGGGCGCTGCCGGTGTTCAAGACCGTGGGCCAGGCTGCGTGGGACCTGGCGGCAGCGCGCGTGATGCGCACCACACTGGGGATCTGAAAATTGCGCGTGCATGCGCGCTTAATTTGATAAATAATTTACGCTTTTTTCGCGAACGCTCGTGCGTTTGCGGTTTCCTTGCAGTTTCCTGACGTTTCACAACAATCATCCTCCTGAAGGAGACACCGTTTCATGGACATTTTCATCCAGCAGATCATCAACGGATTGGTGCTAGGCAGCATGTACGCACTGATCGCCCTGGGCTACACCATGGTGTACGGGGTGCTGAACCTGATCAACTTTGCCCACGGCGACATCCTGATGGTGGGCGCCATGGTCGGCCTGTCGATCCTCAAATTGGTGCAGCAGGTTGCCCCTGACCTGCCGGGCATCGTCAAGCTGATCATCGCCATCGTCGGTGCCATTCCGGTGTGCGTGATCGTCAGCCTGCTGATCGAACGCATCGCTTACCGTCCGCTGCGCAACGCGCCGCGCCTGGCGCCGCTGATCACCGCCATCGGCGTGTCGATCCTGCTGCAGACCTTCGCCATGATGATCTGGGGCCGCAGCCCGCTGCCGTTCCCGCAGATCATGCCCTCGACCCCGGTCAACATCGCCGGTGCCCTGATCTCGCCGACTCAGATCATGCTGCTCATCCTGGCCCTGGCCGCGATGATCGGCCTGGTGCTGATCGTGGAGAAGACCAAGATGGGCCGCGCCATGCGCGCCACCGCCGAGAACCCGCGCATCGCCGGTTTGATGGGCGTGGATGCCAACCGCGTCATCATCGTCACCTTCGCCATCGGCGCGGCACTGGCCGCGATTGCCGGCGTGATGTGGGCTGCCAACTACTCCACTGCGCAATTCGCCATGGGCTTCGTGCCGGGCCTGAAGGCCTTCTCGGCCGCCGTGCTGGGCGGTATCGGCAACATCTACGGTGCCATGCTGGGCGGCATCCTGCTGGGCTTGATCGAGAGTCTGGGTGCCGGTTACATCGGTGACCTGACCGGCAACTTCCTGGGCAGCAACTACCAGGACATCTTCGCCTTCATCGTGCTGATCATCGTGCTGACCCTGCGTCCGTCCGGGATCATGGGTGAGCGTGTGGCGGATCGGGCCTAAGTTTTTAAAAGTAGAAACCTTAAAAACTTAAAAACAGAAATTTAGAAACTTAAGAAATCGGAAGAGAACACTATGGCTCTCATGACCTTCGACATGAAGCGCAACCCCCAGCAGGCGCGGTTCAGCCTGCTGGCGCTGTTGGCGCTGATGATCATCTTCCCCATGATCGCCCAGCATTTCGGCAATTCGTGGGTGCGCATCATGGATATGGCGCTGCTCTACATCATGCTGGCCCTGGGCCTGAACGTGGTGGTGGGTTTCGCCGGCCTGCTGGACCTGGGCTACATCGCCTTCTATGCCATCGGTGCGTACACCGCCGGTCTGCTGGCCTCGCCCCAGTTCGCCGCGGTGATCGAGTCCTTCATCAATACCTATCCGGCCATCGGCAATTTCCTGGTCTGGCTGTGCGGTCCGCAGATCGTGCAGAACGGCATCCACCTCTCGCTGTGGCTGATCGTGCCGATCTCGGGCGTGCTGGCGGCGCTCTTCGGTGCGCTCTTGGGTGCGCCGACCCTGAAGCTGCGCGGTGACTACCTGGCCATCGTGACGCTGGGCTTCGGCGAGATCATCCGCATCTTCATGAACAACCTGAACGCGCCGGTGAACATCACCAATGGTCCGCAGGGTATCAACCTGATCGACCCGATCCGCGTGTTCGGTGTGTCACTGGCCGGTGAACCGGGTTCGGGTTCGATGCTGAAGATCTTCGGCATGAACCTGCCGTCGGTGAACGCGTACTACTACCTGTTCCTGGTGCTGTGCATCTTCGTGATCTTCTTCTCGAGCCGCCTGCAGGATTCGCGCCTGGGCCGTGCCTGGGTGGCGATCCGTGAAGATGAAATCGCCGCCAAGGCGATGGGCATCAACACCCGCAACGTCAAGCTGCTGGCCTTCGCCATGGGCGCGTCCTTCGGTGGTGTGGCCGGTGCCATGTTCGGTGCCTTCCAGGGCTTCGTCTCGCCGGAATCCTTCTCCCTGACCGAATCCATCGCCGTGCTGGCCATGGTGGTGCTGGGCGGCATCGGCCACATTCCGGGCGTGGTGCTGGGTGGCGTGATCCTGGCGGCGCTGCCGGAAGTGCTGCGCCACGTGGTGGAGCCGCTGCAGATGGCCATCTTCGGCAAGGTGTGGATCGATGCGGAAGTGCTGCGCCAGCTGCTCTACGGCCTGGCCATGGTGATCATCATGCTGACCCGTCCGGCTGGCCTGTGGCCCTCGCCGCGCCATGAAGACCGTCCCGAAGTGGACCACACCAAAGTCGGTACCACCGGCGAAGTCAAAGCTTAATCTGGAGCACAGAACATGACACAAACACTGCTCAAGATCCGTGACGTCAGCAAGCGTTTCGGCGGCCTGCAAGCCTTGAATGGCGTGGGCATCACCATCGAGCGCGGCCAGATCTATGGCCTGATCGGCCCCAACGGTGCCGGCAAGACCACGTTCTTCAACGTCATCACGGGCCTGTACCAACCCGATACCGGCAGCTTCGAACTGGACGGCAAGCCTTATTCGCCGAGCGCCCCGCACGAAGTGGCCAAGGCC